>JAEEGJ010014209.1_pt1 | contig 18979 bp, 18 predicted proteins | sample 8958761 | NCBI WGS metagenome assembly JAEEGJ01 (sample SAMN16246546, study PRJNA631951) | gut metagenome | biome: gut microbiome; feature: rumen; material: RS-attached | host: Bos | place: Iran: Karaj | collected 2018-10
GAATGTTCCCATCAAATTTTGTACAGCCTTTTGTAGAAGCTAACATGTTACAGATTATTGTAGCTTCATTAATTATTGGCTTTGCTTTATTACTTATTAATAATAACAGTGATAAGCAAAAGGATTTCACCTTAGTAGATACAGTTAATGACATTTTCTTAAAGGCAATGGAAATGATTATTAGCCTTTCGCCAATCGGTGTATTTTGTTTACTTTGTCCAGTAGTAGCTGAGAATGGACCAGCAGTACTTGGTTCACTTGCTAAGGTATTACTTGTAGCTTACTTAGCATATATTATTCATATGTTAGTAGTTTATTCATTAACAGTTTCAACATTTGCTAAGGTTTCACCTCTTAAGTTCTTTAAGGAAATGTTACCAGCAATTATGTTCTCCTTCTCATCAGCTTCTTCAGTAGGTACACTTCCAATTAACATGGAATGTACAGAAAAGCTTGGTGCAGACAAGGATATTTCAGCTTTCATCCTTCCACTTGGTGCAACTATCAATATGGATGGAACAGCAATTTATCAGGGTGTGTGTGCAATCTTTATTGCCTCATGCTATGGAATTAACTTAACATTTCCACAGATGCTTACAATTGTACTTACAGCAACACTTGCTTCAATTGGTACAGCCGGTGTTCCTGGTGCAGGTATGGTAATGCTTGCTATGGTATTACAGTCAGTTGGCCTTCCAGTTGAAGGTATTGCCTTAGTAGCTGGTGTTGATAGAATATTCGATATGGGACGAACAACAGTTAACATCACAGGTGATGCATCATGTGCAGTTATAGTATCTGCTCTTGAAAGACGTAAGACAGAGAAGAAATTAAAGGCGCAAGCAACAAACTAATTAGCTTAAATAAACGGGAAAAAGAAAAAGCCTTAAGTTATTATCGTAAAATGTAATAGCTTAAGGCTTTTATCTTTTATATTGTTTTTTGGCTAAGCGCATATTTCTTCCACCTATCCAGATGTGATTTCTTTTAATACTTAAGAAGCTCCAAAGAGGGAAGAAATAAATTTGAAGGAATAGCTTTAAACTAAGCTTATTGACTCCTATTTCCTTATAAAGCTTTTTAGCTAGTTGTCTAAGTTCCTTTTCTTCTTTAAGAAAATGTTCAGCATGAGCTCCAGCAGCAAATCTATTAAGGGAATATAAAATGTGTTCATTGATTGCTCGAAGCTCCTTAGAATCATGGATTATTAATTTGCTAGTAGATATATGTCTTTGGCAAGAAACAAGCATACCAGTATAAATCTTACTAGAAGGTGTTGTCATAATACTGTTTTCATGGAATCTGTGATAAATCAACTTATTATTAATTATTGCTGCCTTGTTAAGCTTTAATGAAAGGTCAATGGCAAAAATTCTATCTTCAAGTACATAGTCTTCAAATTTAACCTTTTCTATTAAACTGCGTTTATATAGTTTATTCCAGGCTCTTGCAAGGATAAGATCTTCATAGGCTAAGGTTTTTAGAAAATCAATGGAATCAAGATATTTTCTAAAATCTACATCCTCATACTTTATGATTTCAGGTGTATTACCATCCTTAAAATCATATTCATAGCAGGCAACTAGGTCTAGATTATCCTTCTTAAGAGTTTTGTATAAGAACTCTAAAGTTTGTGGTGAAATAATATCGTCGCTATCGACATAGAAAATATAGTCGCCATTTGCCTTTGAAAAACCATAATTTCTTGTTAAAGATAAACCTGAGTTTTCTTTATAGAAATACTTGAATCTAGAATCATATTCTGTCCAATTTTTACAAATAGTTTCAGAATCATCTGTTGATCCATCATTAATCATAAGTACTTCGAAGTCCGTATAGGTCTGAGCTTTAATACTATTAAAGCATTCGTTTAAATATTTAGCTGTATTGTATATGGGTATAATAATACTAATCATATTCTCTCCTGTGTATGGTAAATTGTATTACATTTAAGAATTTTAACATGTTATTGTTATATATTATTGAAAAAAAAAGACATAAATTCTAAAAAAATTGATTTGATTTATTGAGACATTTGTGTAAGAATAAGATTTTAGTGGGAGGAATAAAAATGTCAAATTTAATGAAAAAGATTATTAATTATGCGATTATTGTTTTAATGTTTTTTCTAGCTATCTATGAATGTAGAATCATTATAGGGCTAACAGATAACAATGTTTATACAGAAACTGTAATGATTTTAGATAAAAAGGAAGCTCGTCAAAATGGACATATTAAAGCATTACGACCTAGTAGTTATTACATGATAGCTGTTGATGGTGAGGGTAATAGCTATAAAGTTATGAAATGGGGAGCACAGGTAGGAGATGTGATACCTATTTATACCACAAAGTTACAGCATGATAGCTCTGAACCAGCGTGGTATAGTTCTATGAGTGATTTAAGGATGTCGAATATAATGTATATAGTTACAGGAGCAGTACTTTTAATTGTTCTATTCTTTATAAGTAGAAGCCTTAGAAAAAGCTATAAATCTCCTAAGAATGACGTGAATAATAATCAATATCATCAGAACGTGAATAACCAGAATCAAGGTTATAATCAGAACGTATATAATAATCAATATCAGGGTTATAATCAGAACGTGAATAATAATCAATATCAAGGCTATAATCAGAACGTGAATAACCAATATCAAGGTTTTAATCAGAAAAACAATTAATATAATTAGAAAAGGACATCCTATTATGATATGTACCCAGAATCCTGGACACATATTATTATAGGATGCCCTTTTATTTACTTTAAGATTAAACAAATTGGTGCATGATCCTGACGTTCACCAGAATCCACCATCTCTGAAGAAACTAAATTTTCCTTTAAACGATTGCTAATTAGGAAGTAGTCAATTCTCCAGCCAGAGTTATTAATCTTACTTGTCTTAATTCTTTGAGACCACCAAGAATAGCAGCCTTTTTCATCTGGATGAGTATAGCGGAAGCTATCTGTAAAGCCCTTTGCTAATAGATTAGTAAAGCCTTCTCTTTCCTCATCTGTAAATCCTGCTGACATATGATTAGATGCTGGATTTGCAAGGTCAATTTCCTCATGGGCTACATTGTAGTCCCCACAAGCTATAACAGGCTTTGTCTTATCAAGCTCTGCAAGATAGTTAGCGTAACATTTGTCCCATTCCTGACGAAGAGCTAGACGCTTAAGTCCATCTCCGGCATTAGGGGTATAAACAAGGTTGAAGAAATAGTCCTCAAGCTCAAGAGTAATCATTCTACCCTCATCATCCATAGTGTCAGGAGCTCCAATCTTTGGGAAGCTAGCCTTAACCTGCATGTCTTTTTTATACAAAACCATAGTTCCTGCATAGCCCTTTCTAGCTGGTGGGCAAGAACTTACAAATTCATAGTTATAATCTGGAAAGAAAGCCTTAAGTGCAGTTTCCTGCTTTGCATTCATGCCAGTGCTAGGAAGCTTAGTTTCCTGAATAGCAATAAGGTCTGCGTCTTCATTTGCAATAGTCTTTAAAACTTCTCTTGTGAGTAAAGCTCTGTTGCTATTACTTGTAAGAGCAGCATTTAAAGAATCAATATTCCAAGAAATAAATTTCATAATTGTTCTCCTTTTCTTGTAGTTATTTGCGTAGCAAATCACTACTCGTGTGCGAGCCGCGGCAAAGCCGCATCTAATGCGAGCACTTCCTTTTTTCTTGTAGTTATTTGCGTAGCAAATCACTACTCGTGTGCGAGCCACGGCAAAGCCGCATCTAATGCGAGCACTTCCTTTTTTCTTGTAGTTATTTGCGTAGCAAATCACTACTCGTGTGCGAGCCGCGGCAAAGCCGCATTTAATGCGAGCACTTCCTTTTTTAATAAGTTATTCTTATTCTAACATAGGCTTTTGGCTAAATAAAGCGGCCTTAAGAATTGTATTAAAATAAAAAAACAACTTTATATGGGTAAATCCCCAAATTTATGATATACTAGGTACGCGGACAAATGTCTTTACTAGAAATACATTTTCGCAAAAAGCAAAATATATAATGTGGGAAAAATTTATTTTTTAGGAGGTTTTTATGAAGATAGCAATGGCTAATGATCATGCTGGTACAGCAATGAAAGAAGAAATCAAAAAGTATCTATTGGAAAATGGATACGAAGTAGAAGACTTTGGAACCTACGACGAAAAATCCTGCGACCTTTCAGATTTCGTTTACCCTGCAAGTCTTGCAGTAGCCAAAGGTGAATGTGAAAGAGGAATTTTTTGCGATGGCGTAGGCTACGGAAGTGCCTTAATCGCCAATAAGATTAATGGTTGTTATGCAGCGGTTTGCCAAGATCCCCTATGTGCAACACTTGCAAGACAGCACACAGATTCTAACATTCTTTGTTTAGGCGCTAAGATTATTGGAGGACTTATGGCCATGGAGGTTGTTAAAACTTGGCTAAACACAGATCCTTTAATGGAAGAGAAGTACCGTAACAGAGTAATAAAGGTCTGTGAAATCAACGATAAGCATTGCGTCCCAGTTAAGTAAACCAAAGCTTAGACACATTTTTATATCCCGGTTTGATTAGGATAAGGCTTACCATCCTAAATTTAGAAAATGTGAAAAGGACAACGAGGTAAAGCAATCAAAACAATTTATTTAGGAGATTATTTTATGTTACACTCAATTAATGACTTTCTTGTAACTCTAGATGGCTATGTTTGGGGTATGCCCCTCATAGTTTTAATCTTATTTACAGGCTTGCTACTAACAATCAGACTTCACGGAATGCAATTTTCTAAAATCGGCATGGGTTTTAGACTTATGTTTAAGAATGATAAGTCTGGTAAACAAGGTGAAGTATCAAGCTTTGCAGCGCTATGTACAGCACTTTCAGCAACAATTGGAACCGGTAATATTGTAGGTGTTGCAACAGCAATTTGTGCAGGTGGTCCAGGAGCCCTATTCTGGATGTGGCTTGCAGCATTAGTAGGAACAGGCACAAAGTATGCAGAATGTATGCTTGCTGTTAAGTATAGAAGCGAAGCAAAAGATGGTCATATTATTGGTGGACCATTTTATTATATTGAAAAGGGCATGGGCCCTAAGTGGAAATGGCTAGCTAAGATTTTTGCAGTATTTGGCGTAATGGTAGGTCTTTTCGGCATTGGTACATTTACACAGATCAATGGTATTACATCAGCAGTTAAGAATTTCTTTGATCCGAACTCAGTTAATACAGTTTCAATCCTTGGTATGGATTATTCAGTAGCTACAGTAGTTTCAGGCGTTATCCTTACTGTCTGTGTAGCCTTAGTTCTTATTGGTGGTTTAAAGAGAATTTCTTCAGTAGCACAGGTAGTTGTACCATTTATGGCAATTTTATATATAGCCTTTGGACTACTTATCCTTTTACTTAACTTTACTAAGATTCCAGATGCTTTCGTTCAGATTTTCCAGGGAGCTTTTGGTCTTAGAGCCGCAGCCGGTGGTGCACTTGGTGCAATGGTTATGGCTATGCAAAAAGGTATCGCAAGAGGTATCTTCTCTAATGAAGCAGGTATTGGTTCAGCTCCAATCGCAGCAGCAGCCGCTCAGGTTGACGAGCCAGTTGAGCAGGGACTCGTATCTATGCTTGGTACAGTAATTGATACACTTATGATTTGTACAATGACAGGTCTTGCAATTATTATTACAGGTGCTTGGCAGGTTGAAGGTTTAGAAGGTGCGGCGGTTACTACATTTGCTTTCCAGAACGGACTCCCATTCCCAGCAGTGGTTTCATCTTTCGCCCTTATGGTATGCTTGGTATTCTTTGCATTTACAACAATTCTTGGTTGGGATTACTATTCAGAGCGTTGCCTTGAGTACTTAACTAACGAGAATACTAAGGTTGTAAATGTATATAGATGGATTTACATCGCTTGCGTATTTATCGGTCCTTACATGACAGTTAGCGCAGTTTGGACAATTGCAGATATCGTTAACGGTCTTATGGCAATTCCTAACCTTATTGCCTTACTTGCCCTTTCAGGAGTGGTTTCAACTGAAACTAAGAAGTACTTCGATAAGAAGAAGGCCGAAAAGGTGGCTGATTTAGCTAATAAAGTTACAAGCATTAACAATAACTTTGATGACGAAAGTGCCGTGTCATAAGAACTAATTATTTTTAGTAAGCTTCTAAAGCCAGTATTTATCTGGCTTTGGGAGCTTTTTTGTTGCCTGAATTTTGCAAGCAAGAAAAACAAAATCTGAGTATGTTTTTGTCGATTTTTGCATAAAATCATAGTGTCGGTTCGGCGGTTTTTGCATAAAATCGGGGTGTTAGTTCACCGGTTTTTGCATAAAATTGTGTTGGTATTTCATTTCGTCAGATAAATGATATCATCTATCTGACGAAATAAAAAAGACATACCTTTCTCTGACACATTTTAACTCAGTCGGAGAAATCCCCCACCTCTAAGCGTTGGGGAAGAGTCCGCCATGAGAATAGCCTGGCGAGCGAGTCTTGACAAATAATGGAAATTCTAGTTGACATACTACGACGGTCGTAGTATATTTACTTTGACAGACGTACTACGACAGCCGTAGTACGATAGTCGTAGGAGATATATTTTCAAATTTAAGATACATTTTCAAAAATAGGAGGTGATCTGATGGTTGAGATAAGTAGTGACGTGATCCGCGGTTACAACGACACTATGATTTTGTATATCCTCTTAAAGGAGCCATCTTACGGTTACGAGATTTCAAAGCAGATTAAGGAAATCTCAGAAGAGAAGTATACGATAAAAGAAACAACCCTATATTCAGCATTTAATCGATTAGAGAAGAATGGCTATATTGAATCCTTTGTGGCTAATAAAGATTCTGAAGGAACTGCTAAGAAGAGAACCTATTATAGAATTACAGAAGCAGGCCTTGAATACTACAAGGAGAAATGTCTTGAATGGGATTTAATTAAAGAAGTGGTGAATAAATTTACAAAAAGTTATTAAATAATTCGTTTCTAATGAAACTTAAATAATACTCAAATAAAATTATATTAGAATTAACGATGGAAGGGAGATACTATGGAGACAATTAAAAGTTATCTTGATGCTATGTTTGCTAACTTGCCTAACACTAATGAAGTGAAGAAGGCAAAGGCAGAGCTTTTAGAAATGATGGAGGATAAATACAACGAGCTTAAAGCAGAAGGTAAGACAGATAATGAGGCTGTTGGAACTGTAATTTCAGAGTTTGGCAACTTAGATGAACTTGCAAGCGAGCTTGGTCTTGAAAAGGAAGTAGAGGAAACTAAGGAAAGAGAAGAGAATACTAAGGCTAGATTTCTTACAAAAGAAGAGGTAATAGCTTATTTAAGTTCACGCGCTAAGTCAGCTTTTCTTGTAGCTTTAGGTGTATTCTTATGTATTACAAGTGTAATTAATCCTATTCTTTTTGGAACAAGATTAGAAAATGCTGGTGTATCTTTTATGTTTGTTTTTATAGCCGTAGCAGTTGCGCTATTTATCATTTCAGCAATGAAGTCTTCTAAATGGTCTTATATAAAAGATGAAGCCTGCAAAATCGACATGACAACAACAGATTATGTTAAGGAAAGAAAGAGAAATTTTGAGACAATTAACACAATTTGCACTTCAGTAGGAGTTATGTGCTTTATTTTATCTGTAGTTCCTGCAATTGTTATAGATGATGACATTATTTCTCCAGCTCTTTTATTCCTAATCGTAGGAATCGGTGTATTCTTAATTGTTTATGTGTCAATTATTAATGGTAGCTATGATAGAATCCTAAATCTCAATGATGAGAAGACTATGAGTGGGGAACATGCAAGGGCTTCAAGCGTAAAATATACTAGTAAGAAGGCAGAGATTATTTTAGAGACATATAAAACAACAGTAGTTTGCCTATACTTGATTATTAGTTTTTTAACCTTTAGATGGGAGATAACATGGATTATTTTCCCTATTGCATATCTAATTAATAAGATTTTAAAGCTAAACTTTATTGATGAGGAGGATTAATTTATGTCAAATAAAGCAGTGAAAAAATATAAGATTGTTTTATATACAATAACTCTTGTAGCGATTTTAATTGGTTTATATATGCATGCAATTAGATATAGCATTGGTGGGGCCCTTGGCAAGAGTATAAGCCAGGATTTCACAGGGGAAGAGGTTTCAAGCATTGATCTTAACATAGATGCTGCATCAATTAAGATTGTTTATGGTAATGAATTTAATGTTAAATATAACCTTACAAGAGGCAGTGATGTAAATGTGGAACTTAAAAGTGGAAAGCTAACAGTTAGTGAAGAATCCTCAACTAAGATAATAGGAATCCCATTTTTAAATGGTGACACAGGAGTAATTACAATTACTTTGCCAGAGGATACAAAACTTGATAAGATAGATGCATATTTAGCAGCTGGAAATTTAAAAATAGAAGATATTGATTCTGAAGAAATCGCTATTAAGAGTGATGTTGGAAATGTAAAGCTTACAGAAGTTACAACAGAAAAGCTTAATATTGATTCTTCAGTTGGATATGTGAAAATCACTAATGGTTCAGCAGATGATTGCACAATTTCAGTAAAAACTGGAGATGTAAAGATAGAGGATTGTGATATAGAAACAGGTAGCTGTACTAGCCAGGTAGGAAATATAAAAATTAACGGTAATGTAGGCGATTTAAAGGCTAGTTCAAAATTAGGTAATGTAAAAATTAACGGAGATAACTAAAAATGCAGTATTTGTCAACATTTTTATCAGATTTCAAATTAAGACAAGAAAAAGAGGAAACTAATAAATGAAAACAAATATAGAAGCAAAAACTTTTGATGAATTAACATCAAAAGAAGTTTACGAAATACTAAAGGCAAGAGCAGAAGTCTTTGTAGTGGAGCAAAATATTGTATATCAGGATATGGATGATATCGACTATGATGCACTTCATGTATTTATGAAGGAAGGAGACAAGGTAATTGCTTATCTTAGAGCTTTTAAGGTTGAAGATAACTTTATTAAGATTGGTCGTGTTCTTACAACAACTCATGGTAGAGGCGATGGAGGAATACTACTAAAAGAAGGACTTGAGCGAATAAAGAATCATTTTCATACTAATAAATTAAAACTTGATGCTCAGACCCATGCTATCAAGTTTTACGAGAAGTTTGGCTTTAAGGTGGTTTCAGAAGAATTCCTTGAAGAAGGAATTATGCATGTGAGGATGGAGTATGCCTTGGCAGAATAAGCCCTAAACAATAAAATATTCATAAAATCTTTACGATAGAAATGCTATTAAAAGAAAGGTGGAAGTGTTAAAATGGAATTGTACAAAGGTAGACCCGAATGTACGTCGAATCGATTAGATAAAGAAATAAGAGTCTATGATTTACTAGATAAATTAGAAATTGGCTATGAAAGAACAGACCATGAAGAAGCAAGTACAATGGAACTTTGCAATGAAATAGATAAGGTTTTAGAAGTAGTCATTTGTAAGAATTTATTTTTATGCAATCGTCAGAAGACGAATTTTTACTTACTCATGATGCCTGGAGATAAGAAGTTTAAGACTAAGGAACTTTCAAAACAGATAAACTCAGCAAGACTATCCTTTGCAGATGCCGAGGATATGGAGAAGTATCTTGATATCACACCAGGCTCCGTTAGCATCATGGGACTTATGAATGATAAGGAAAATGCAGTGCAGCTCCTAGTTGATGAAGATGTGTTAAAGGATGAATATATCGGTTGTCATCCTTGCATTAATACTTCCAGCTTGAAGCTTAAAACTGCCGATGTATTTGAAAAATATTTACCAGCAGTAGGGCATGAGGCAAGAATCGTGCATCTGTTAGGTGAGGATTAGAAAAATATAAAGAGATGGAGGTGATTTTATGAAGATTCAGCTTGTAATCGCTGCAATTGCAGCTGCATGTGTAACTGCTTTTTTAGTTATTAAGAAGAAAAAAGCTGCATAAAACATCTCCTAGAAATAGAGGAATGTTAAACGATGATTTTTGATAAATTGAAAAAATTGGACATCGTGATGACAGTAGCGTGGATACTAGCAATAGTGTCTGCGCTTCTTGTGCGTCCAGATGGCAAATACATAGATTATATAGATTTTAGATCCCTTGGAATTTTGTGGGGATTGATGATAATAATTCAAGGCTTTAAGAAAAACAATCTCTTTGATATGCTAGCCAATAAGCTAATTAGCAAGTTTAGTAAGCCTTGGCAGTTAATGGCAATCTTAGTATTTATCTGCTTTTTCTTAAGTATGTTTATAACTAATGATGTGGCCCTAATCACCTTCGTGCCCATTGCCATTATGATTTTAAGAAGGGCGAATTTGGAAAATGTAATGATACCTATAATCGTTCTCCAAACCATAGCAGCAAACCTAGGTAGTATGTTAACACCTATTGGTAACCCGCAGAATCTCTATATGTACGGGCTTACAGGCCTTAGTTTAATAGATTTTTGTAAAATTATGCTGCCCTATAGCGTTATGTCTTTTATTCTTTTAGTTGTTGCCATATTTTTTGTAAATAAAAGACATGCAGGTCTTGATAAGTTAGAAAAGTCTGTGGATAAAAATCCAGATTTAGAAAAGTCTGTGGATAAAGATTCTGATTTAGAAGAGACTGCAAAAAAGGAAGAGACCAAGACAGGAAGTTCTCTAAATAGAAGAGAGGTTCTAGTCTTTAGCATCCTATTCATTATCGCTTTACTTACTGTAGGTCGTATAATTCCATATTACATCTTTGTAGGAATCGTGTTAGTTGCAGTTTTAGTGCTTGATAGAAAGCTAATCGCTAAGGCAGATTATATCTTACTTTTGACCTTCATAGGATTTTTCATTTTTACAGGCAATATGGGAAGAATTCCACTTATAAAGAACTTTTTGGAAAATGTAATGGCAAATAGCGAGTTCATCATTTCCCTAATCACAAGCCAGTTTATAAGTAATGTGCCTGCAACCCTGATGTTGTCTGGCTTTACAGCAAACTATAAGGAATTAATTATTGGTGTAAATGTTGGTGGGCTTGGAACTTTAATAGCCTCCATGGCAAGCCTCATTTCCTATAAGGCCTACACCAAGGAATACAAGGAAAACACTGGAAAATACATGAAAACATTCACAGGATATAACATAATTTTTCTGGCAATTTTAATTGTAACATGGCTAATTATTAGATAATAAAAATATAATTTCAATAGAATGAGAATAGTTGAATACAAAATGCTAAGACATTTATCCTAAAAATGTCTTATAAATACAAAAAAGATTGTTAAAAATCCCTAAAAGTATTATAATGAGAGACAGTAGAAAACCTTGAAGGTGGCTAATCATAAGCCGTAATTTATATCCACCTTTATAGACTTATGAGACTTATCTTAAGATTTGCTACGTGTAAAAAGCATCTAAGGGGGTATTTTATATGGTAAGCTTTTTTATTTGTCTATTTATCTTAATTGCTGGCTATTTCACATATGGTAAATTTGTGGAAAGCACATTTGGACCAGATGATCGTGAAACACCAGCAATCGCTTTAAATGATGGCGTTGACTATGTTGTCATGCCTCTCTGGAAACTGTTCTTAGTACAGCTTCTAAATATCGCAGGACTAGGTCCTATATTTGGTGCCTTAACTGGTGCTGAATGGGGTCCTGTAGTATTTCTTTGGATTACATTCGGTACAATTTTTGCCGGTGGTGTCCATGATTACTTCTCAGGTATGTTATCAGAACGTAACAGAGGTGCTTCTATTGCAGAAGTTACCGGTACTTACCTTGGTAAGACTATGAAAAATGTAATGAGAGTATTCTCCGTAATCTTACTAGTTATGGTTGGTACAGTATTTGCAGTTGGTCCTGCAGGTTTAATTGTTGTACTATTCAAAAATAATGGAGTTTCAGGAATTCTTACAAGTGCACCTTTCTGGCTTGCAATTATTCTTATCTATTATTTCATCGCAACTTTTATCTCAATTGATAAGATTATTGGTCGTATTTATCCTGTATTTGGTATTTGCCTTATTATCATGGCAGTCGGTGTTATTATCGGTACATTTGCAGGTGGATATCAGGTACCAGAAATTTGGTCACACTTTAGAAATATGCATCCATCAGGTACACCAATCTGGTCATTTATGTTTATCACAGTAGCTTGTGGTGCTATTTCAGGATTCCATTCAACTCAGTCTCCTCTTATGGCTCGTTGCTTAAAGAGTGAAAAACAAGGTAGATTTGTATTCTATGGTGCAATGGTAGCTGAAGGCATTATTGCCTTGGTTTGGGCAGCAGCAGGTTGTGCAATTTATGGTAGTGAAGGACTTGTAGCAGCTGGTGGTGGAAATTCAACAACAGTTTATGCAATTTGTGCAAAGACAATGGGTTCAGTAGGTATTATTTTAGCTATGCTTGGTGTTGTAGCTTGTCCTATTACATCAGGAGATACAGCATTCCGTTCTGCTCGTCTTACAATTGCAGATTGGTTTAAAATTGATCAGAACAAGGTTAAGAATCGTTTCTTTTTGTGCCTTCCACTTCTTGGTATAGGAGCTATCCTTGGATTTGGTAATACATTTGGATTCATTGATTACTCAATTATTTGGAGATACTTCAGCTGGACAAATCAGACACTTGCTATGATTGTTCTTTGGTCTGCATCTATGTATCTATTCATAAATAAGAAAAATTACTGGATCACAGTAGTTCCTGCAACATTTATGAGTGCAGTTTCTATTACATATTTTGTAATGGCTCCAGAATGCTTAGGTTTAATCCCTGCCTTAAAGAACAACACATTAGTTGCTTATCCAGCAGGTATTATTGTTGCAATCCTCTTCTTAGGATTATTTATTGCAGCAACAAAGAGAAGATCAAAAGCAGAGCAAAACCAGTAAAGGAGTGGGGTTATGATATTTACACCAAAAGCTCTAGGCTCTTCTAATTTAACAGTTGAGGAGTTGAAAGAGGATAAGAAAAATCTAGTTAAATATGGTCCTTGTGGATTAGGAAAAAAGGCTATATATCTTAATAGCTTCTATCTAGATAGGGTTTATTATGCTGATATGGCAAATGTATCGCGTGTTTATAAAAGAGTTGCAATGAGCAAAGGTGGATTTACGGGAAAGGGCTTATTTGGCTCAATTCCATATCTTGTTGTAGAATTCAAAGATGGTACTAAGAAAGTTTGTAATTTCAAATATGAAGAGCATGTTGATTTAATGCTTGATGCCATAAGCGAGGCTTATCCGAAAATGCCAACACATTCCGTTGAGGCTGAAAAAAGATTAAGAAAGGCTGAAGAAAAAGAACGTGCGCGTTTTGTAAAAAAATTATCTAAGGAAGCTATTCAAACAATTGATATCTTAGATAAAGCAAAGCTTGAACTTGAAAAGGATAGGGAATTAAGCACACGTTTAGCCTATGATGCTAAACAAAAAAGAACTCTTGATTCTATTAATCCAACATACAGAATTTTAGCCGTAGCAGTATTCTTAGCGGCAGCAGTATGTGCCGCCTTCGGAATTCATCTTGTAATGACAAGTGGAATAAAGACTGGTGGAGTTTATGTGCTTTTGGGATTTGCATTTATTTTCTTTGTAATATCATCTCACGTACTACCTACTGGTACTAATAATAAGCGCTATGGCGACAATTGTTACCGCAACACCCTTTCTGAGATGGAAAGTAAGCTTGAGAAAATAAGCAACTTCCCACTACCTGCAATCTATGCCCACCCAATTGTGTGTGAACGAATGATTCGAGTAATCAGAGAAGGTAGAACAACTACAATAGATGGAGCTATGGAGCTCGTAAAGAAGGATTTAAAAGCTTTAAATCCAAGCGTTACTGTAACACAAAAAGAATACGACGAAGTCGTAGTCGTAAAGCCACTGTTTACAGTTGCGGATTATGCTTAAAATAGACAATGAATGATGAAGATGCTATTTACGCTTGCGTAAGTAGCATCTTTTTTTGCTTTTTAGCCATCGTGGGTGTAGTGTGGTCTGGGGTATTGTATATGTTACGGGGATCTTGTGCCTTTTGTGGGCGAAATAAGCGGGAATAGTCACAACTTGCTAACTTGGGATGAGATAGTTTTGGGGCATTGTGCCTAAACGGGAGAGAAAAGCCCTCCTATAGGCACAGAAGAATTCTTCCGTGTGTCCCGGCAGCTTAGTATTTTCGGGGCGTTTGTGCCTGCAATGAAGTTTAACAAAGGAAAAAAGGCACAGTTTTTTAAGAGCTAAAAATTTTGCTTGTGACTTTTTCTTGCTTAAGTAACTAAAAAGTCACAAGAAGCCTCTAATTTTTATGACTTAACTAGAAAATTGAAAAATTCTTGTGACTTTTATAAACGTATAAGTGGATTATAGCCAAATCGTGTCTTTTTTTTACAATTTTGTGTGTGACTTTTTTCAGAAGATTAGTGGGAAAAGTCAAAACTTGCTAAATCGGGATGAGATAGACTAGGAAGTTTGTGCCTATCCGAGAGGGAAAAGCCCCCAAGAGGAACAAAAGAATTCTCTGAAAGTCCCGGAAGAGACGGCACAATTTAAAGTCGACATAGTCCCTATAAGTCCAGTGCCTATCCGGAAGGAAATAGCACCACTATAGGCACAAAAGAATTCTCTGAAAGTCCCGGAAGAGACAGCATCCCCGCCATCCCCCACTACAAATTCGCCTCGCCCCATCTTTTTAACTCCAATAATATAGGAATCATTGACTTAGCCTTTTCAGTTAGGGAATACTCCACTCTTACTGGCATTTCATCAAACTGAAGACGGTTTACCAATCCGTCAGCTTCAAGCTCCTTTAGGGACTGGGCAAGCATAGTGTTAGTAATGCCATAAACGGAACGTCTTAACTCACCATATCGCACAGTCTCATTATTATCAATGACGCATAAAATCATGATTTTCCATTTTCCGCCAACAATATTTAATACTTTCTTTAAACCGCAGCCATCGCCTGCAATATCATCACATAGAGGTTCTTTTTTCTTTGCCATAATTAACTCCTTTAATCGCATTACATTTTCATTAGTCAGTTTTTTCTTACCAGGTTAATAAATTTTGCGTACTTGATATATTTTTCTTACCACATATAATAAACTTATCTTGTACGAAAAGCAAGATAAAAATAAAAGGTTTGAAAGGAAGCAAGGATGGTTAAAAGAAAGGCAAAAGTAGACGTAAGCCATTGTGTAGCTTGTGGTGTCTGTCAAAAGCAGTGTCCAAGAGGCGCAATTAGCATCTTTAGAGGATGTTATTCAGTGGTTGATATGGCGAAATGTGTAGGTTGTGGTATATGCGCCAAGGCCTGTCCAGCGGACACAATAAGTATAGAAACAGTGGAGGTATCAAATGACAAATAGTAACAATGTAAAGATCAAGAAACCCAAAAGAAAGAAATCATGGATGGATTATCTTTATATTTGGTCAATTATTTATTTTGCCTTAGGCTTTTTTAACATTTTGTTTGCTTGGCTAGGATTAATTGACTTTATTTTACCCCTCATAGTTGCAATTTTTGCGGGCAATAAATATTTTTGCAACAATTTATGTGGCAGAGGACAATTATTCTGGTTTTTAGGTAACAAATTAAAGCTATCAAGGAAGAAAAAGGCTCCAAAGTTTCTCTCTTCTAATTGGTTTAGATACGGATTTTTGGCCTTCTTTTTAACCATGTTTGCCAATATGGTATTTCAAACATATTTAGTATTTTCAGGAACAGATAGTTTAAGAAAAGCAATCAAGTTATTCTGGACCTTTAAAGTTCCATGGCAATGGGCTTATAATGGTAGTATCTTTCCTGATTGGGTAGCAAAATTTGGTTTCGGTTTTTACAGCCTAATGTTGACATCAACACTAATAGGCCTTATTGTAATGTTACTCTTTAAGGAGAGAACTTGGTGTAGTTTCTGTCCAATGGGAACTATGACTCAAGGAATTTGTAAATTAAAGGCAAAAGGAAAGGAATAATTATGACAATAAACGAACGTGCTGACTTAGCGGTAAGTCTTAAAGCAACAGGAAAATGTAACTGTACACAGGCAGTTTTAGCTGCATTCGAGGATAAATTCGATCTTTCAAATGAGCAGTTAATGACAGTTGGAGCAGGTTTTGCTGCAGGTATGGGTTGCATGGAAAGTACATGCGGAGCCCTAATCGGAGCTGTAATGACAGCCGGCCAGCTAACAGGCGCTAAGGGAACACCTAGATATTCTAAGGAAATTCTAGCTAAGTTTAATGAAAAATGCGGAGCTACAATTTGCAAGGATCTTAAGGGAATTACTACAGGTCAGGTAGTCTGTCCATGTAACGATTGCGTAAGAAACGCAGTACTCGCCCTTTCAGAGGTCTGTCCAATCGAAGAATAATTGGCCTTGTGAAAATGTATCGCGAGATTAAAACTTAGATATGAGATATAGCGGCGCGCCTTGTGGTGTGCCGCTTTTTTCTAGCTAGATTTACAGCCAGCCGTCAGGCGAGCCGCCCCTGTAACTAAAAAATAAGATTGCATAATTGACTATCTTTTGGTGTTTATAAATGGTAAGATATTGATAATAAATCGAGATTAACAATACATATTTTTTGAGGAAAAGGTGGGATGGCTATGAGATTGTTTCATGCTAGTAGTGAGTTGATAAAACAGCCAGATATTTTTCATGGTAGGAAAAATGCTGACTTTGGTCAGGGTTTTTATCTTAGCCCAGACAGGGACTTTGTAAATAAGTGGGCCGGAGAGAATTTTTACATAAACGAGTATAGGCTAGATTTAGAGGGCCTAAAGGTCGTTGAATTTGAAAGAAATAAAGATTGGTTTGAATACATTTTTAATAATAGACGCCAGAAGGATACAATAGAGGCAGATGTAGTTATTGGTCCTGTGGCAAATGATACGTTATACGATAGTCTAGGCATTATAACTAGTGGCTTTCTGAACCATGAAGAGGCACTAAGTTTGTTGCTAATAGGCCCGGAATATCGACAAGTGGCAATTAAAACTATAAAGGGAATTAAGAATCTACATTGGCTAGATGCCATAAAGATTATTGATGTTTCTAAGGAGAAGGAAGTCCTAAAGCGAGAGGAAGAAAAGTATAACGAAGAATTTGCTAAGGCTATGGAGAAGTTTGAGTAAAATGACTTAAGATTTTAAAGTCTCTTAGGAACTTTAGATTATTAGTCACATTTTCAAAAAATGCTTTACAATATTAAAATATTAAATTTATTCTTGACACTAAAAAAGTATTTGTATACAATCTAAAACATAAAAGCAAAGGCGCTTAGAGATAGAGGATATCTTTAAGCGCTCTTTTTGTTTATCTAGACTTAGTGGCTTTTAGGAGAGATAAACATTTGCTTTAAAAATATACAAACACAAAGATTTACAGCAAAGGCGCTGTTAGGGTGAGACGTCCACCTTAGCAGCGCTTTATTTATATTAGGGAGTGTGTTTGGTAAATGGATGAAAGTCCAAAGGAGGAAAGTTATTTATGAATGATGTTTTAGAAGCAGTAAACTCACAGGTCTTTAGCGTGTGGTTTTTAATAGGTGCAGCTTTAGTATTCTGGATGCAAGCTGGTTTTGCAATGGTTGAAGCAGGTTTTACAAGAGCTAAAAACTCAGGAAATATTATTATGAAGAACCTAATGGATTTCTGTATCGGTACAGTAATGTTTATCTTCATCGGTTTTGGTTTATTTCTTGGCGAAGATGCTCTATTTGGTTTAGTTGGTATTCCAAATTTAGATATATTTTCAAATTACGCATCTTTTGATTGGTCAGGTTTTGTATTTAACTTAGTGTTCTGTGCAACAACAGCAACAATCGTTTCAGGTGCTATGGCTGAAAGAACAAAATTTATTTCATATTGTGTTTATTCAGGTGTTATTTCAGGTCTTATTTATCCAATCGAAGCTCATTGGACATGGGGCGGCGGCTGGCTTGCTCAAATAGGCTTCCACGATTTTGCCGGTTCTAACTGTATTCATATGGTAGGTGGTATCGGTGCTTTAATCGGTGCTTGGATTCTTGGTGCTCGTATCGGTAAGTTTACAAAGGATGAGAAGGGCAAGGTTACTAAGGTAAATGCCTTCCCAGGCCACAACATTCCAATCGGTGCTTTAGGTGTATTCATTCTTTGGTTTGGTTGGTACGGATTTAACGGTGCTGCTGCAACTTCTGTAGATCAGCTAGGTCACATTTTCGTAACAACAACAATTGCGCCAGCAGTTGCTACAGTAACAACAATGGTTTTCACTTGGTTAAAATATAAGAAGCCAGATGTTTCAATGTGCCCTAATGCTTCCCTTGCTGGTTTAGTTGGTATTACAGCAGGTTGTGATTCAGTTAATGCCTTTGGTGCAATTATAGTAGGTATTGTTTCTGGTTTATTAGTAGTATTTGGTGTTTGGTTCCTTGATTATGTATTAAGAGTAGATGATCCAGTTGGTGCCGTTGCAGTTCATATGTTAAACGGTATTTGGGGAACAGTTGCTGTTGGTTTACTTGCAGATAGCTCAGTTCCTGGTTATGCAATCGCTAATGCAAATGGTGACGTTATCTCAGGTTTACTCATGGGCGGCGGCTTTGAATTATTAGGAATTCAGCTTCTTGGTATGTTTGCAACTTTAAGTTTTGCAACAGTAACATTATTTATCACTTTCAAGTTAATTGATGCAACACTTGGTCTTCGTGTTTCTGAGGAAGAAGAGCTTACAGGTCTTGATTCTACAGAGCATGGTCTTGCATCAGCTTATGCAGGCTTCTCAATCATGGATATTACAGGCATGGAAATGGAAGCTAATGCTAACACAGATCTTGGTGTTATTGATTATGAAAATGCATCTAGAACCCTTAAAGATACAGCTATTAAGGTTGTTAGAAATGACGGTGAGGATGCAGTTCTTCATAAGGTTGTAATTATTGCTAAACTTTCTCGTTATGACAAGTTAAGAAAGGCAATGAATGATTTAGGTGTAACA
>JAEEGJ010014211.1_pt1 | contig 18977 bp, 18 predicted proteins | sample 8958761 | NCBI WGS metagenome assembly JAEEGJ01 (sample SAMN16246546, study PRJNA631951) | gut metagenome | biome: gut microbiome; feature: rumen; material: RS-attached | host: Bos | place: Iran: Karaj | collected 2018-10
AGATGATGCGCAAGGTACAGATCAACGAACCGGGCGACACCGCCTTCCTCGAGCAGGAGATCGTCGATAAGCTCGACTTCGCTGAGGAGAACGACCGTATCTGGGGTAAGAAGGTGGTCACCGACGCCGGTGACTCCGAGAACCTGCAGAAGGGTCAGATTGTCACCGCCCGTCGTCTGCGTGATGAGAACTCCATGCTGAAGCGCCGCGATATGAAACTGGTTCAGGTGCGTGACGCCGTGCCCGCCACGTCTACACAGATCCTGCAGGGTATCACCCGTGCCGCATTGCAGACCAAGTCGTTCATGTCCGCTGCCTCCTTCCAGGAGACGACGAAGGTGCTCAACGAGGCTGCCATCCGTGGTAAGGTAGACCATCTGGAGGGTATGAAGGAGAACGTGATCTGCGGTCACCTGATTCCTGCCGGTACTGGTCTGCGTGAATTCGACAAGATCATCGTGGGCTCCAAGGAGGAGTACGAGCGCATCCAGGCTAATCGCAAGAACGTGCTCGACTTCGCAGAAGAGACCGTCCTCGACGAGAAGTAATCCCTATCTCATGATATGAAAATCGGGCTGACTAAACATCAGCCCGATTTTTTTTGCAACGCTTTCTTGACCTATTGCGCCTTGTCCGAGGTGGCGTAGCCTGAGACTTCGCCTATCATTTGCGTGAAGCCCTCGATATCGGCGTCAGTACCTATCGGCAGCCCATATTCGTCGTAGAAGGAGAACGTGGCGAAGCGTGTTGCAGCATATCTGAATAAGAACTAAAAGAAAAAAGTAATGAAATAGCTTTCAGATGTTCAAATGGGCTTGTGTTTGAACTTTATCAGTTTAGGGTGGGCAACCGTCCTAAACTTTTAATTTTTCGTTTGATGTTGAATTTCCGTTAATGGATGTAGAATATCCGTGATTGGAGTTGCAGAATTTACAAAAAATGTATCAAAATAAGCAAAGTCGGGCAAAAAATAGGTCATGAAGCTTGTCGGTTTGAGAAAATTTGCTTATCTTTGTAGCAAATATATAATAACTTAAAACATTTCAATGATGAAACAAACATTATTTGCATTATTTGCAGCCGCAGCACTCCTGTTAGGCATGAGTGCCTGCACAGCCGTTGACAATCCCTCTTCAGGACAAGGACAACCCCAGGAAGAAGCCGTAGTGGCTCCCGCCCAGCTCAAGCAGGGCATCTGGACAGAGTATGACGAAGCTCTTATCAACTCAGGCCAGTACACCGAAGAGCAACTGGCCCAGATGCCCGCCGTCGCCATGTGGATTGAAGGCGACAAGGGCTACTTCTTCACCTACACGGCTGAGGACGTAAGCGAGACCGTGGAGGGACAGATCAACTACGACAACAAGACGGGCAAAGGTACCATCACCTTCCCCACCATCGAAGACAATCCGCTCTCAGACCAGACTGTCAGTTTCAGTATGACCACCGATGAGACGATGGAGTTCGACTATACCTATGAAGGCCAGAAGATAACTGGCACCTGCACATGGCTCTGCGAAAACCTGGACAACTGGAGCTCGGATATCACTGATGAAGACTGGCTCGCGCTGATGGCCGATTATCAGCTCATCCCCGAAACTGCAGGCCCCGACGCCAGCATCGACTGGAGCAAATCGGTAGAAGTAGAAGATATAGATGATAATGGTAATCCAGTGAAAGTCGAAGTGAAAGACCTCGACAAGCCGTTGGTGTGGGAAGAAGACGCTGTGGCACCAGCCAGGACTCGGGCTATCGGCGTAGGCACAGTTGTCAGCGTAGGCTTTAAACTTCTGGGCGCCCTCTTTAAGGATGACAGTTCAGAGAAGAAACTTGATGCCATCACTGAGAAAGTCGACAAGGTATTACAGGGGCAGCAGGAGATGTTGAAGAAGCTCAACGAGTATAACAATCGCCTCACCGCCATCGCTACACAGATGCAAAAGCAAGCGGCGATTGACATCATTAACGAGCGAAACAAAACATACTATAATCCGCTGAAGGTGCGGAACATATCCTACTTCGACAATGCCTACAATCTTTATACAAAAAACAAGGATGACCTGAGCAAGGTGAGCGCAAACTTAGGCGATTATGCCAAGAAATGGGCGGGTGACGACCAAAAGTATATCGACCTGACTTGGAATTATATCAATTACCTCTCCACCGTGCAGCATTCCACTTACGGCACGGGCATGGACAAGATCTACGACGGAATAATCTACGACGAGTACCCGTGGGAGCACTTGGGTACAGAGGACCGCAAATGCTATAGAGGTAACGACTTGTTAATGATTACCAAGTGTCTCTTCATGATCTGCCTCTACTCCACCTATTGCAATCTGGATGACATAGATAAGAACGCACTCTACAACAACTACAATGCATACAGACCCCAGCTCGAGAAGTTCTGCGAGTTTACGGTCGCTAACCCCGATGAGTTCCGTGTCTGCCAGATTCCGGGTGCCCACTTCGTGATGCACAAGGAGTTGCAGAAATATAACTACTGTGGAAAGGATAATAAGGCTCCTGATAATAGAGATTGTAATTCTGTTTATAGACCTGAGTGGCATGAGGCTGGTTCCATTAAGATAGACAATCCCCAAGAACTAAAGGAGAAACTCATCCGTGTTTCCGAGGCTACGGCTATCTATAAGTATTATCAATCTCTCTATAACAAGGAGAGAATCTGGTGGTATGAAATGTTGGTAGAAGGTGGCGAGAAGGCAGCCGGTGCAGTCTATTCCAAGAAACCGTCAGGAGTTAGTAATAATAGGCTAGGCCTGCTGTCGTATTTACATGATCAACCACAGGATAATGGAATTGTAGAATTTGGGGGTTCACAAATGCGATGGGTATGGCTGGACAGAGGATCAACTTATCTACTACTTATGGGAACGCGGGGTGGACAATTTAACTGGGGTACCTATTATTCCTTTATGGAGTATTACGCAGCGATTGTAGAGAATCGCTACTAAGTCGCTCCCTGCATTCATAACATTCAAAAGAGTCCCCGCTCATCACATTGGGCGGGGGCTCTTTGCAGACAAGATAGAAAATATGAATCTAAGATTCAACAACAAACTGAAACTGATGGACGTGGGCTACACTGGTGTGGTCGGTACGTTCTCTGTGGGTGCCATGCTCTATGGCGTGGCCCATTTCGGATTAGAGATCGCGTGGTTCGAACTCCTCCTCAACCTCTTCTACATAGCCTGTCTGGTCATGATGGGGTTGTACTTCTTCAATCGTCTCAAGCCCGACCATTTCAACTACTGGAGTTCCGTGTGTGTGGGTCTGACCGTCCTGCTGCGCGACGTGCTCTTCGCGCCCGAGTTGGCCAGTAAGCCGATCCACCTGATCTGTCTCACGCTGTCGGTGTGGCTTCTCATGATGCTCACCTATTTCTATTCGCGCAAGGACTGGAAAAGCTACACCAAGCGCGACCTCTGGATGATCTTTGTCGTCGACTTTGTCATTGCCGTGCTCTACCACTACGACATTTATTACCTGGAACCCGTCGATGAATACACCGACTATCTGCTCACGGAAATCTGGATCCGCCCCACCATCACCTACGGACTGGTGGCCTGCTTTATCACAGAAAACTAACTTCCAACTTTTTGGAAAAAATTGCTATCTTTTTGGAAGAAAATGTATTAACCCCAATATTATTTCAATTTATGAAACAAAAACTATTTGCATTCTTTGCAGCCGCAGTGCTCTTGCTGGGCATGAGTGCCTGTACCAACGACGACAATCCCGCTGCTCCCGAGGCGGAGATCACGCTTGAGGATGCCCTGAATGATGGGACTATCGTGGTCTTGACTTTCAACCTGAACGGCGAGGACTTCTATGTCGCTTTCGTCAGGGTGGGCGATACCTACGAGTTGCTGGACTATGACAAGGTGCTGACGCGTGCTGACGAACCGGCACTCACAGAGAAGGATTGCGACTTCTCGATGGTACACGACAAAGACAACAACCTGATCAAATTCACAGTCAAGGAGAAAAAGACTTCCGATCTCGTGCTGACCGCTATCATCGACATCAAGGAGAGTACCATGGAGGTGATACCAGGCGACCCGAAGTACAAGGTGACTGGTGTGAAGATGAAGGTTTCCAACGTCGAGATTACCAATCTGCTGAAGGAGAAAGGCGAAGGCGTTACCTTGGCCGACGCACTGGTGAAAGGTGCCAAGGTGGAGGTGGCCTATTACTGGGGTGGAAGCAAGGAACCAACCCTCTTCACTTTCATCAACGAAGGTGGAACATTCTCTTGCAAGATCACTGGTGACAGTCCAGACACCTTCGAAAGGGGTAGTCTGAGCTCGGAGGGCAACTTACTCCGTTTCAGTGCTATCAACTATGATCCTTATTGCACCCTCAAGATCGACTTCAATACAGTGACTAACACCTACAAGTTCTTCACGGTCTTTCATGACAATTACGACTCCTTCAAGATCAGCGTGAACGGCACCGACATCACGTCGAAAGTGACCATGGAGTAAGGCTAAGAATAAAGAAGATGAAGGCACCCATTGTGGATAACTTGACGAGTTATCCACATTTTTATATATTTAACCTTTCCGATGCAATAGTGTTGAGGGATTTTTTATATCTTTGCAGTCGCCTATGATGATAGGCTGAAAAATCCGTAACACACACTAAAATATTTATCTTCATGGATTTAAAAAATATGCTGACTGGAGTCGCTGAGAAGCTTTCCAGTTTGAGGGAAGAACGGCCCTCTGCGGGTACAGGATACCGGCTGATGGCCATGACGGCTGACATCGCGGAGGTGATTGAGACACTGTCGCGAGAGGTGCTGGAACGCGTCAGGCAGGAGCCTGTGCTGGATGCCGATGTGGACATAGACTTCGACGTGATGGCCGAGGAGGTGCTGTCGTGGGAACTGACGATGGCGGATGGCAACCTGCAGGAACTGACCGGGCAGGTGAACGACGCCCTGGGCAGACTGAGTGAGACGCTGTCGCAAATCAGCACTCAGCTGGGGCGCCGGCATAAGGACGAGGCCTATGCCCACCTCTACGAGCAGGAGAAGCGTCGCTATCTGAGTTCGAAAACGATCCGCCGGTTGCGCCAGGCTGTCGAGGACTGGCTGTACGACGTATGCAACGGTGCGCCGACTCTCGAGGAGATCAATGACTACGTGATCGAGAAGCTGGTTCACATGTTTGAGAAGGGAGTGTTCAACTCCAAAGTGGAGCATCTCCAGCGCGCCACGCGCTATTCGGGAGAATTCGACTTCAGTCTGCTCGACGACGACCACAGGTTGAAGAAGACGATCCACAAGCACTATTCCGAGTTCCGCAAGCTGGTGGATTATTGCGACGGCTGTCTGGTGGTGAATCCAGCGAAGGTAGGGCGTCATTTCTACATGAACCGCAAGGAGGAGAATGCCAAGGCCCATCGCAACGCCTTCCTGAAGTACATGTACAAGATCTCGCTGGCGCAGGAGGAATACGGGAAGTTGCAGACCGCCCAGACCGTAGGCGAGGACAGCAGTCTGCTGCCCGACGTGCTGGCCACCGGCTTGGCGATGAAGTACTGGCGCAGATTGCAGCAGGCAGGCTTCGTCGACGAACATGACCAGTTGTCGCCCACGACGACGCGCAAGCAGGCCATGTACATAGCCGATGTATTCTCCGACAAGTTGCAGATGCGTTCGAAGTGGAAACCGTTTCAAGAACTGTGGCACATCAACAATCTGGCACAGGAGAAGTGGGAGATGCAGGAGACGGGCAAGTCGCCCGCACGATCAGAAGACATAGACAGGATTTTCGACGATTGACATAACTCGCTGAAAATCAGAATACATCAACCCCTATATAGCCCCTATTATAGCCCCTATATAGGGGCTTTTTTTGTTGGTATGGTTGTACCTTTGCAACGTGAATCAATCACAAGTGCTCTTTGACTTACTGACACAGTGACCCCACCGGTAGGCCGGTGGCTGACCTTATCAATTATTAAAGACCAACAAGGGATGGAAACAAAGATCTTAAGAGTGGTGCGCCAGGGCGAGGCCTTCGGCGTGCAGTCGGCAAAGGCTGAGAGCGGCCAGATCCAGAAGTGCACGATTGTGCTTCGCGAACTGGGCGGCTCACGGTTTGAAAATGAGTATGTGTGCGCGATGCTGGGCAATCTGGCGGCGTGCAGGTTCTACGAAGGTGACATCGTATGTGCCACGCTTCGTTTCTCTACGCACGAATATCAGGGGCAGACCTTCCAAGAGGTGCTGGCCACTGACGTGGTGAAAATGAAATAACCAACCCCCACGGAGAGGGGTCTCAATTCTGAGTTGAAGTGAGGAGGATGTTCCCGGGTAAATGCGCAAAGATTCCAACCTTCTTCTCGCTAAAATCAACTCGATAAAAATGAAAACAAACATTCAAATATTTACAAGTGAAATTTTCGGCAATATTCGTACTTGCCAAGTTAATAACCAAATCATGTTCGTGGGCAAGGATGTGGCCACGGCACTGGGGTATAGCAACACCTCAAAGGCCATTCTACAACATGTAGACCACGAAGACAAGGGCACCCTCCAAATTCGGGAGACTGCCTACGAGACCCGAGCCGTGGTCATCAACGAATCAGGTCTCTACTCACTCATCCTCTCTTCGAAGTTGCCGCAAGCGAAAGCCTTTAAGCGATGGGTGACCTCGGAGGTGCTGCCACAAATCCGACAGACGGGCGGCTACATCCCTACTAAGGACGCCCAGGGCAGAGAACTATCAGCCGAGGAGATCATTGATCGGGCAGATACCATCATTGGCCGCACAATCCGCCTGCTGAACGAGGAGGCGGAGGACACGCTGACGGCAACGCAGGTGGCCAAGACCTTCAACATGTCGGTCTGCGACTTCAACGCCGTCCTGCGCGACATGGGCATCCAGTACCATCGTAACGGGCGCTGGAACATCTCTGACGACCTCCAGGGGCGCGACCTCGTGAGGCTGCGTACCCACGTCAGCTACTCGCTGAAGGATAAGAAGAAGGTACGCACGTACATGACGTGGACACTCAACGGAGTGAGGTTCCTGAATTCAAAACTCGGTTATCCGAATTTTTAAGGTAAGTTTTATTAGGCACGGATTAACACGGATTTAACACGGACTTTAACCCCTGAGATTAAAAATCCGTGTCTTTAAATTTATTTAAAGCCGCGTTAATCCGTGCCAAAAAAAATATATAAAGGAATGAGTGTATTTGAGATTTATATGCAGAACGGGGTGAAGATGATGCGGCCCGTTCTAACGAGAGAGGAATATCTGAACCGACGCAATACGGACAGGCAACGGCAGACGCTGAAGACCGTGCGCGAAAAGGATGCCACCCAGAAGAGCCAGTTGGTGCAGATGAACTACTCCTGTCTGCCGAACCCCGACGGTACGCTGAAGGGTTCGAAGACGGCCTCGCAGTCGGTGGGTATGGATATCGACTTCAAGGCTCCCCAGGGACTCACAGCCGAAGCACAGCAGGCTTGGCTGGCGCAACAGATGGCGAGCGTGCCCGAGCTGGTGATGAGCAAGAAGGACGAACTGGGACTGCTGATGCTGGAGCGGTCGGCCACCAAGGGTTACCATCTGGTGTTCCGTCGTCGTCCGGAGCTGTCGCAGGAAGACAATCTCCGCTGGGCCAGTCAGTTGCTCGACGTCGCCTATGACGACAAGGCCAAGGACATCACGCGCGTGTTCTTCACGACGACTGGTGATGCCGATGAACTGTTGTTCCTGGATGACGAGATCTTTAACCCCCAACCGATGACCGAGCCACTCCCAGCCTCCAACCCCCTCCCGACCTCCCCGAGGGGAGGGGATGGCGCTGCACCGCTGCAGTGTTGCAGTTCGAAATTCGACCCTGAGGCACGTTATAATGGAGTGCTCTTCAGCGACATCATCGCGAAGTATTGGGAACTCTTCAACGACGGCAAGGAGCCAGTGGAGGGTGACCGCAATGCGCTGACCTTCGAGTTGGCAGTGACCATCCGCTCCATCTGCGGCTATTCGCTGGAGAAGATGATGACGGTGATCCCAAACTATTGGGAAGCCTCCCCCGACCCCTCCAAAAGGAGGGGAGAATGTTCCTTAGAGGAGATGGAGGAGTATCGCAAGACGCTGGAGAACGCACTGAAGGAACCTAAGAAGGGGATGCCCTACCGGTTGAAGCAGGTGCTGCAGGCACTGAAGTCGCAAGGAGGCGTGAAAGCCTGTGGCGGTACGATGACTACCCCACCCCCGATGCCGAAGAAGCTGCCGCCACTGATCAAGCTGTTGACGAAGAATGTGCCCTGGTTCTACAAGCCCGCCGTGGCCAGTGCGGTGTTTCCTGCGCTGGGCGCTCACCTGCACGACGTGAGGTTCCGTTATTGGGACAATGTGGAACACGAGGCGACGTTTATGAACATCCTGATAGGCCGTCAGTCGATTGGTAAAGGCTCAATCAAGAAACCCATCGAGTATATCATGGAGGACATCCGCCAGCGCGACATCCCCAACCGCCAGCGCGAGGCCGAGTGGAAGCAGAAGAATCCCGGGGCCAAGCAGAAGAAGGACCCCCGACCGACCGATATCTGTATCCAGATGCTGATCGACAACCTGACCGATGCCGTCTTCAACCAGCGCATCGTGGATGCCAACAACAACGGCCAGCGCTACATCTACACCATCGTCGACGAGATTGAGGGTCTGAAGAAGGTGACGTCGAAGGGTACGGCCGAGGAGGTGGGACTGCTGATCCGTAAGGCCTTCGACAACTCGAATGCCGGTCAGGAGCGCGTGGGTGCCGATTCGGTCTCGGGCATAGCGCCACTGAGGTGGAACTTCAATGCCTCGACGACACCGCCCAACGCCAAGAAGTTCTTCGTCAAGATGGTGAATGACGGTACCGTCGGCCGACTGGACATCTCGACCATCATCCGCAGTGACGATGACGACGACACGGCCCCAGTGCTGGGCATCTACGACCACACGTTTGCACAGGAACTCAAGCCCTACATCGACCGTCTGGAGGCTGCCTCGGGACTGATAGAGTGCCCACAGGCCAAGCGCCTGTCGCTCGACATCAGTCAGGAGAACAAGGACGCCGCGAAGCTCTACGAGAGCGAGGCCTACCGCGTATTCTCCTATCGTGCCAACGTGATAGCCTGGCTGAAGGGGATGGTGCTCTACGTGGCTCACGGCTACCGATGGTCGCGCGAGATTGCGGATTTCGTGCGCTGGAGTCAGCAGTATAACCTCTGGTGCAAGATGCTCTATTTCGGTCAGCAACTGGAGCGCGAGCTGCGTGAAGAGGTGGAGATCCAGCGTCAGTCGGGGCCGCAGAATCTGCTCGAGCTGTTGCCTGACGAGTTCACCAAGGAGCAGTACCGTCAGATGCGCCAGCAGCAAGGGAAGGATGGCGACGGCGAGTCCACACTGCGCAGTTGGCAGAGTCGCGGGCACATCGTCTATGACGAGGTGAGCGGCAGGCTGTGCAAGACGGAGGAGTACAAAAGAAAGTATAAGGTATAAGATAAGGGGAAAGTGATGATAAAGATTGAGAATAATGAAGCTTGCTTCGTGCAGCTCTGGCTACTGCTGGAGCGCACGAGGCTCCTCCTCCAAGGTCAGTGCAGGCGCTACTGCATCCGCCACGTGCTGAAGCTGTGGTTTCCTGCCGAAGCCAGCGATGACTTCATCTGGGAGGTCTGTTTGCGCTGCGAGCAGGCGGGTTGGGATGAACTCCTCACCCCCTCGCTCTATCCTCTGAAGCACCGCGAACTGTTGCGGGCGATTGTTGCCGTCAGACTCGGTATCGGCATGCGAAAAGTGAAGCTCCGTGAACTGGACCGCGCTTACAGCATCGCCTTTCCGAAGAGTACGGCCATCAATAAGAACAAGAAAAAACGAACCACTTAAATTTCAAGAGAATATGAATCAAGTCGAAATCAACCAACAAGCCAGACTCTCCGAGCACTTTAAGCTCGGGGAGATGACGAGAAGCAAGTCGCATCCCGAAGTGTATAACATCCCCAGTCGCGAGGCCGTCGGGAATCTGAAACGCCTCTGTGCGTGGCTGGAGGAACTGAGGTACAGGTATAACACGCGCTACTGTCTACAGCCGGGTGAGGACTACGAGACCTCGGAGCATGTCGAGGGCATCATCATCAGTTCGGGCTATCGCTCGCCCGAGCTGAACCGGAAGGTGGGCGGCGTATCGACCTCGAACCATCTGACGGGCTGTGCCGTGGATATCCGCGTGTCGGGCAAAGAACAACTCATCCGCTATGCCTGCATCCTGCTCGACATGGCCGACGAGACGCATCAGGATTGGGATGAACTCCTGCTCGAGCACGGCTCTAACGGCGTCATCTGGCTCCACTTCGCCGTACGCCCGCCCTCACAGTCCAACCGCCGCCGCATCAGTTTCCTGAAAGCATAACGGAGGTTGTTGTGAGGGGTTATTAATAGTTCGCCCTCATCCACTCGATAATCCTAAGGAAGAAAGTAAGGGCAGACACCTCGTGATTGGTGATGCCGGCTTCCTTGGTCGTCTCGGAACTGTACTCACCGACAAACTCTTCTGGCTTGATGCCGTTGGCCTTGAGGAACTTGCTCATGGCATAGAAGTTCTCCACCGGTACGACATCGTCTTTCGTGTCGTGGAAGAGCATCACATCGAAGTCTTTGCGGGGCGTCCAGCCGCTGGTAAGCGCATCCTCTCTGAAGGCGGCACTGAAACGACGAGACAGGGGATTGCTGGCATCGAGGATGGCGTTTGTGAGGAGATCGCTCGTCTTCTTAGTCTTGATCAGCTCCTCGTCGAGGGCCCTGCGCTTGTTCTTCTTGCTGAGGAACCAGTCATCGAAGTTCTTGGCCACGGGATCCTTCAGATAGTCGTGGATGTTGTAACCCAGACGGAAGAAGTGGTTGTAGGCATAGAGCAGGTTGCAGACGGTGCTGGGCATCTCGGTTTCACCTTTGGTGACAGCATCGAACATCGAGTTGATGTCATAGGGACCGTCGCCGGCGAAGGCACGCTTTACCTTGATCTCCGGATGGCGCTCTGAGATCTCGCGCAGCACGGCCATCGTGGTCTGCCCGCCCTCCGAATAGCCTGCGATGACGAAGTCGTCGCGTTTCTTCACTTTCAGGTCTTCTATCAGTCGCTTGGCAGCGAGGTAGGCATCGAGCGAGGCGCGTCCGTTGGCGCGTGAGATACAGTAGGCCTGCGGCTCTTTCTCGGTGATGCCGAAGCCGTAGTAGTCGGGGGCTACAACGATGAAGTCGGTGAGAGAAGCCCCGGTAGGAAACTCCACGGCTCCGCGTGATGGCGCCTGCGTGGTGGCATAGATCGTAAAGTGGTTGTAGAGCAGAATGCCGTTGAAGGGCTTGTCTTCCTCAATCAGCTTTTTATTGACTGTGATGGTACCACTGAGCGTGCAGGGATTGCCGAAGGGGTCGACCGAAGGATAGTTGAACACATAGTTCATGTGGTTGGGGAAAAGCAGCACGGGGATGCTGTCGGTAACGCAGGCCCGAGGGAGTGTCGACTTCGCCATCCAGTCCTGAATCAAACCCTTCGTACCACTTTTGTCTTTGGTAAGCGACCCTTTATGTGATGCATTGCTGAAGGTGACATTCCCCGACGTATAATTCATCTCTATCTGGCTGATATCGACAAAGCTGCCGTTATTCCCTTTACCGCGTGTACGGGAAGGCATCATGGACGTGCCCGTATTCGGGTCAGTCAGGATGATACGCCCTTCGGGTGTCACCTGCCATGTGAACGGTGCGTCCTTTGGACCGCCGTAGATCTCGAGCGGCTCGTTGAATTCGTCATCAAACACAGCCAGCGCGACGTAGCCTGTGTGGTCGGCATTGGCCTCCACTACGATCAAGGCGCGGTTGAACGGCTTGCCGTTCTCAGTCACGTCAGCATACTCAAACTCTTCCCACCACAGACCGACAAGGCTCTGTTCCAGGTCACTCGTGACGGGAGTGGATGGATTGTCCACAGCCGTGCAGCCAGTAAGGCCCAACAGGACCACTGCAGCTGCAAACATTGCAAGAAATTTCTGTTTCATTGTTTTATATTATATTTGTTTTTAATTGTTTGCAAAGATAAGCATAATTTTCCAAGCCACCAAACTTAAAAGCCTCAAATTTCAACTCTTTGCTTATTTTGAAACAATTTTTGCATATTTTGCAAGTCGGGTGTTTGAATTGTTATAATAAAAATGTACGCATTTGGGCTTGAAACCAAATACGTACATTAAAGAATCTATTTCGGCTGTAGGTCGGCGTACTCCTTCGCGACGTTTTTGATGCACGGGCAATCCTTCTTCGGATTCAAGTCGTGGTGTCCCACGATCAATGCACGCGGATAGCGGCGGTGAAGGTCCGTGAGTAGTCGCCGGAGTGACGCTTTCTGCGCCTCAGTCCTGGTGTCGGCGGGTTGACCTCTGATGTCCAACCCACCCTCGTAGCAGACGCCTATCGAGTGGGCGTTGTGGTTCACGCAGTGGGCACCGACCATGTACTCCGGCCTTCCCGGCTCAATCTCTCCGTCACGTCGGATCACGTAATGGTAGCCTATGCCGAGCTTCCAGCCTCTCTGTCTGTGCCAGGTATCGATCTGCGCCGCCGAGCTCGTCTGGTCAGGCCGCACTGCCGAACAGTGAAGGATGATTAATGTAATATGCCGCATGACTGCATGAGGAATGTTGATACGAAGGCGGTTATCACCGTCAGGATGAAGTTGCCGATTTTCTCAGCGGGAATGTTCTTGAATAATCTCATAAAGATACAATAATTTCGATGGATAACACGTTTTTATCTTGTCACACAGATTTCACAGATTACACAGATTTTAATTCCTTCGGAATATGACAGACAATGAATTGACATATCAGATACGTGGTGCCATCTTTGAAGTGTACAACAACCTTGGTCCGGGGTTGCTTGAATCAGTCTATGAAGAAGCTATGGTCTTTGAACTGCAACAGAGAGGTCTTAAAGTAGAGAGACAGAAGGAAGTGTCTATCAACTACAAAGGAAATATACTGAACAGTCCGTTGCGACTTGATCTTCTGGTGGAGAACAGGATTGTCATAGAGCTGAAGTCAGTCGAGGAGATGAGACCTGTCTATTGGAAACAGACTCTGACCTATCTGAGGCTGTTGAATCTGCATATTGGCATTCTTGTCAACTTCTCATCTGACAGCATCAAGGACGACATCTACCGCATCGCCAATTAGCCAAGGGCTAAAAAACTGTGTCAATCTGTGTTATCTGTGTGACAATAAATCAAAGATCTCTCGTGAGCTGATCCTTAGCCCTGACCACCGGGAGTGGTATCGGGCTCGGCGGTGGCGATGCCGTAGGTCGAGATCGGCGTCTTCTCCTGATAGCGCTTCTCCTTGCCGCCGATCATCTTCTTGACCGACTTGATCACATAGCCCCACTCGAAGATGCAGGCCTCCTTGAGTGCCTTCGAGGTGAGCTTCTCACCCTTCGTGTTCTCTGGCTGGAAGTTCAGGTTGATGCCGTTGATCATCGCGGCGGGACCGGTGGCGATGGCCGTCTCGACGTCGTTCTTGCCGAGCTTCTGGGCATCGACGGACGGATAGAACGTGCCGAGTCCGTCGATTTTCACCGGCTGGCCCTGGAGCACCAGCTCCTTCATGCACTCCACCACCTGCTTCACCACCAGCTCACACATCTGCCAGCTGGCCAGCTTGCCGTGTTCGGTCATGTGCTTGCAGAAGCCTTTCAGGTTGATGGGTTCCTTGCGCTCCGCCTCGGCGAACCACTTGCCGAAGGCCGTAGAATCGTCATTGGTGTTCTGACGAAGATTGATCATCATGGGAATGTTTGAACGTGCCATAACTTTTTAATCTTTTAATTCTTTAATTTTTTAACTTTTTAATTTTTTAATTTTTCTCTCAGCGTCGTTGGTGGCTTGTGCGGAGAAAGGTTTAGGGTTTCTCGGAGAAAGGTTTAACCTTTCTGCCGGAAAGGATTAACCTTTCTTGGGCCCTCCCGCCTGGTCACTTCCGACAATACAAAGGTAGCACTTTTCGAAAGGTCACTTTTCTATGATTAAACATCCCTTCCCATCTTTTCCTATCTTTTCCCATTATTTATCATCCACATCAATATCGAAGTGATGCACAATCCACGCCACGACATTCGGCCGGAGGATTCCCCTCGGACTCAGTCCCAACTCTATGAGTTTCTTCATATGCGGCTTCATCCAGTTTCGCAGTGTGGTGGTTGTCACTCCGGCCCTGTCGGCCAATTCCTTTCTTGTCATTGATTTCATAATGTCATCATCTGTAAACTGTAAACTATAAACTGTAAACTAAATATGGGGGTCAGGGGGTCACTAAGATTACGGGAAATCTCCTGCGTACCGCATAGGCGCGGGCGGTACGCGGGAGGGATCCCGTCCATTAGGTGTCCCCCCTGCCCCCCTCACCGCCATTGTCCTCATCCTCCGGCCGTGCGTCACAGGCCAGCATGCGCCGGTTCATCTCGATCTCCTCGGGCTTATAGGCCACGAGACGGTAGCCCCGGCGGCCGTGCGACCGGTGCCGTTTGAAGCCCAGCGCCTTCATCGCACTGCCGATCTTCTCGATGGTCAGCCGCAGGGCCGGGTTGTAGCCGATCTTCCCCAGGATGTCCGTGGCCGTGTAGAAGTCCCCCCTCTCACCGTCCCTGGGCGGACGGAAGTGCGTCATGATGGCCTCCTGCTCCGGCTGGGGCGTCTCGAAGGTCTTGTTGTGCTCCTTCAGCACTTCCTCCTCCGCCTTGGAGAAATAGTGACGGAAGCCCTGCCGGTAGAGGGCGTAGGCCTGGGCATAGATGCCATCGTAGTCAAAGGGCACCTCCCTGGGCGAGGTGATGCTCTCCACGATGAACGGCAGCCAGCGCCGGTTGCCGGTCACGTCGGTGAGGAACTGCACGTTGTTGCCCGTCCCGCAGAACGATGCCACATGCGGCATATGCTCCGTATAGTGGTCGTACGGCTTGCGCTCGTCTATCGACGGCATCGTCACCACCGACTTCATCGTGTTCACGTCGGAGGGCTTCATCACGTCCAGTTCCTCATAGCACACCAGTCCGTACTGGGACAGCGTGATCAGGTCGTCCTTCCCCACGCGGCTCGAATTGACCTTGATGCGGAAGTAGTCGCGCAGTTCCGGGGGAAGCAGATGCGAGAACCAGGTCGTTTTGTAAATGCCCTGGTCGCCGATGAACACCAGCACCGCCTGGTTCACCTCGTCGTCATCGATCCAGCTCGCCACCATCGCCACGAGCCATTTCTTCAGGTACTCGTAGAAGAGCATCTGCTTCTCCGTGCCGCCCTTGACCATCACCGACACCGACAGTCCGAGGATATGGTCCTGACCGTCCCACGGCGGCAGGCGGTTCAGGTAGTAGAGGAAGGGATGGAACGGCTTGACGTAGCCGGAGTTGATGACCTCATCAAGACTGCTTTTCCGCGTGGGCTTGACATCCTGGAGGGCCGTCAGCAGGGTGTTGCTCAGGCGGTCGCTCATCGGCTGGTAGTCGTCGCTGACGAACTGTGCCAGTTCACTGTTCTGGCAGAAGGCGTCCTCTGTCGGAATACGGGCCTCCACCCGGTGCTTCACCGAGTTCCACCGCAGGTAGATGTGGTTATCCAGGAACGCCTTGATCTCCCTCACCGTGGCATACTTCTCCTGCCACGGCACCTTGTGCTCTTCCCCTCCTGAGTAGGAGGGGTTAGGGGTGGTCTGATCCGCCTTCTTCTTCCTTTTTTTCTTTTCCTCCGCCATAATTATCTGTTAGTCTGTTACTCTGTCTAATAAAGTTATTCTGTCTCTTATGTTCTTATGTCTAAAACCATTTGGTCGACGACGTCCTTGCGGAAGCACTCGATGAAGGTCATGTAGTTCCAGTCGGGATGTCCGGCCTTGACGATGGCCCAGGCTGCACCGAGGTAGAGAAAATAGCCCTTACGGTCGAAGGAACAGGAACACAGCAGGGCGCTCAGCCCGGCCTCAGCCTGCTCTACACACTCGGCATAGGTGAGAAAATCCAATGGCTTGGCCTCCCCGTCTATCAGTTCCGCCAGGCCGACGGGCTCCGAAACAGGATTTAACAGTATGACATACTCATCCATTCCCAGTACCTTCAGCCGTTTCTCCAAGCCGGGAAGGTCTTCCTCTTCATACAGGTTGCGTAACACGGCGGCGTCAATCATCGGAGCCGTCTGTCTGTCATACCTCACGAGGAAACCGTACTTCCTGATGGACTCTGCCACACGCTCGGCGATATCCTCCATACGCTCATATTCCTTCACTTCTGGCTGCAGGTTTTCCACGACATCAAAGAAATTCCGCAGCCTTGTTGTTAGATTTGTAATCATGTTGTTGTTCTTTTTAAGGGGTTAAACATGTCACAAAGATACAAAGTATTATCATCTCGTTTGTATAATTAACCAAAAGAAATGGCCGTTAATTTATATTAATTACCAGACATAACTCCCTTATCTACAGAACGTTGCAAAGTTTGCATTCTTACGTTTAGATTCGTATGTTTCGGGTTGCACAGCCACCGGAACAGGTCGTTTTTGCAGTAACAGGGTCTAAGCACAGAAGAGCCCGACTGAAGCAGCCGGGCAATCTCTATGTAAATAAGTTTTTTGGAGCCCCTCGGCAAGTCTGGCCGGAAGTCCAGCCGCTCGACCAGCCGAGGGTTCTCTTGAGGGGTTAGCAACAAAGGGCGGAGACGTTCGATCATCTCATCATAGGCCCAATAGAAGTCACGGTGAATAAAGTCCACCAACAGGCGGACATGCTTTTTGTTTGACATAATTTACAATTGTGGCTCTTGTGCCGCCACCCCGAGGATGGTCGGCCAAGCCACAGCAAATTATGTCGGGCCGGTCAATGAAGAAGTTTTATTTACAAGTTCCAGATTTAGCCACAAAGTGGCTAATGGCGTACAAAGGTACGAAATATTTTGAATATCTATTCACTTTTTAGTATTTTTAAGCCTTATTTTAGCTATTTCCTTGTAAAAAGGTGTACTTTTAGACGAGCTGGTTACGATGACCGATAAGTGGCTCTATGCCCTGAAGCATCTGCCAGATCTGCTGGAGCGTCCCAACATTGCTGAAATCACAGGCCTTTCAGAAGAAGAGATAGAAGCATTGTAACAAAAGAACCGTCCCCATGTTATAAGAGCTCACGGGGTGCCCCGTGAGCTCTTTATCTTCTTTTTATTTTATTACTCGTTTATTTCCATTGTGGATATACACTCCTTTCTTCGTCGGCTTGGCCTGGAGCTTACGGCCCTGCAGGTCGTACCATCCGGCGCCAGCCGAATTCGTGTAATTCGTTAAATTCGTTGTCGAGATAATTCCAGTAGCAAAGTCCTCGTCGCCGAAGAACATGCGGGCATGGGCCACCTCACCGGCCTCGATGCCGATGAGATGGAAGTAGGCGCGGAAGGAGTTGATGGTCTTCTCGGTGCTGGGCCAGTAGAGCTTGTTGCCTGCGCCAAGGTAGAGGTTGCTCGCATCGCCGCCAGTAAGCGTCACTGGGTCATAGATACCCTTGAAGCTTACCTTGCCGTCAGCGCTCTTGACGGTTTCGGGGGCAGCACCTTCGATTTCGGAGTATTTGAACTCGGGGTTCACGATGTCGCTGCCCGTTGTTCCCCATTTCACGATGTAGGGTCTACCGGCCTTTATCTCCGAAGCTTCCTTGAAGTAGAGGTAGAGCGTGCCGTCGGAGGCGTCGAAGCCGGTCTTGTGCCCGCTATACTCTGTCTCGGTGTCCAGCTCCATGATGGTAGCGCCGTAGAGTGGATGGTCGCTGATAGCTATCTGTGCCGCTGTGACGTCGAAGGGCAGACAGAGCGTGTTCCAGTTGCCGTCCTTAAAGAGCGTGCGCCCAGTGATAGTGACATCGGCAATGCGATCGTCATTCGCCGTAATCGTTGTGGTGTTCGACAGGGCATCCTGAAGTTCAATTTCGTAGGGATCCATGACTGCCGTGATGCTGACGTTCTCGCTGCCCATCGTCACCGTGTAGGTGCCATTGCCGTTGTCAGTGAGAGGACTGCCGTTAGCCTGTACGACCTTGATTTCCTTGTCGGCTTCGGGCGTGAAGGTGACGCTCGTGCCAGAAGCGGTGTAGAGCTGGCCGCCGTAGGAAAGACCGAAGCCATATACCTTGATGCCGTTGTATTCGTAGCTACTGCTTGCAAAGCCGAAGTCGAGCGTCAGACCAGAAGTGCCGCTGCTGACGGTGTAACCCTGCGTGCCGCCCTGTACGGAGCCGATCACCTCGGTGTAGAAGCAGTCGGTGCAGGTAACGGTGGTGACAGGATGGGTGCCTGAGCTTGATGCGTTTTCATAGATGGTGGCACATGCCACGGCGGTCTCGCCCGTTCCGAGTGTGGCAGGCTTATAGAGGCAGTTCTTAATGGTCAGCGTCTGTCCGTTGGTGTAGCCCACGATGCCGGCGCCGCCTGTCGTGGCAGTCTCTCCTGTGGTGAGTATCTTGCCGTCGAAGACACAGCCCTCGATGGTGGGGTTCGAGTAGCTCACATTGGCTTTGAGTCCCAGAATACCGCCGTGACCAGCCCAGCCTGCATGGCTGCTGCGGATGGTGACGCTGCTGCGGCAGTTCTCTATCTTCGAGTAGTAGCGGGTGTAGCCCACGACGCCACCGGCATAGCGTGCCGAGGTCTCGATGGTGCCCGTCGTGTTCAGGTTCTTGATGGTGGCGCCGCTGATGTGGCGGAACGGTGCGCAATAATCCTCTGTGATGCCCGTGTAGCTGACGGTGATGGTGTGCCCTTGGCCGTCGAAGTTGCCACGGAAACGGTTGCTTCCCTGTCCTGCCATCGTGGTGACGGTGATGTCGTTTGTCATGACGAAATACATACCATTGAAGTTGATACCGTCGCTCA
>JAEEGJ010014214.1_pt1 | contig 18975 bp, 16 predicted proteins | sample 8958761 | NCBI WGS metagenome assembly JAEEGJ01 (sample SAMN16246546, study PRJNA631951) | gut metagenome | biome: gut microbiome; feature: rumen; material: RS-attached | host: Bos | place: Iran: Karaj | collected 2018-10
GAGAATATATTGATGTATGTGGTCTGGAATCAAAGATTGCAGGTGTAAATAAATGCGTAAAATCTTACATATTCGGCTGGGGCAAGTACCAGCTGGAGGATGGAGGCTTCCCATATTGGCCGGGCGGAACCTATTCTTCTTTGTATGTAAGCATGAGAATGGCATATATTTATGTTCTTGGATTGCAGCGCGGTTATACCAAGGATGATTTTGGCTACAGTCTGCCAAAGCTTTTGGACTACATTTACAGCAATGCAAATCTTTACGAAAGCTATTCTTATGATTATCTTAAGGCATACGCTGCTTACATCTTTACTCTTGCAGGCGACAACCGCATGAAAGCTGCTATGGAAAAACTGTATGCAAAACGCGAAGACCTTAATCTTTCTACCAAGGCACTGCTTGCTCTTGCCTACGCAAAGCTTGGAGAGACAGGAGACCGCACAGCTCAGTCAAATGCAAAGACTCTTGCAACTTCAATAAGAAACTATCTGCAGATTGACGGACGCACAGTAACAGTACTCCGCAAGACCAGAACAGATATGTGGGACTGGTATAATTCCGAAAGCGAACAGATGGCTCTTATTTTACAGCTGTTTACTACACTCAATCCAAAGGACAGCATGGTAGACAGACTCATCTATACACTTTTGCAGAATCAGAGTCACGGCTACTGGAGCAATACTGCAACCACAAGCCGCGTTCTTGAAGCCATTTACACTTACATACAGCTGCGCGAACTGGACAAGACAGATTATTCTGCAGGTGTAGCAATTGGCGGTAAACAGGTACTCAGCGCTAACTTTAAGGGTGCAGATGCAAAGCCTGTAACACTCAAGCTGCCGTTTGAAGATGAAATTGTTGCTTCTCTTGCAAAAGATACCGCACAGGAAGTTACATTCGAAAAGAACGGAAAAGGTAACCTTTACTACACAATCGAAATGCGTTACGCAATTATGGATGAAAACATTTACGCCCGCGATGAAGGACTTAAGGTAGAATATACAATTACCGATGCCGAAACCGGTGAAGTTGTAAACAAGCCTAACGAAACAGACAGCCTGCTCAAGCTTGTAAGTGGAAAAACCTACAAAGCAAGCATAAAGCTTTCTTCTTCAAAAGCACGTGACTATGTTGCAATGCGAGTTCCAATTCCTTCTGGTGCAGAGATTCTCGATTCTTCTTTAGTAACAACCGGAACTGTAGATGACGGCGACAACTGGGGAAGCTGGGGCCACTGGCTTACAAACAAGACTATTCACGACAACGAAATAAGGTTCTTCTGGGATGAATTTGGTTCCGGTGCTACAACCGTAAACTTTACATTCCGTGCCGCAAGAAGAGGTGTTTATCCTGTTCCGCCGGTTCAGGCAGAATGTATGTACGAACCGGAAACCTTTGGACGTTCAGACGGATACCTTTGTACAATAGAATAGGCCTATGCGTCGTAAAATAATCATACCGGTAGCAGTACTGGCGGGTGTTATAATTTGCACTCACCTGCTGCTGGTATTTTTTCCATTTAAAAATCTTTCCTCATTTGAGTCAAAACCTGTGTCTCAGATTTTTGTAGATGACACAGGTAAGCTTTTGCAGATTACTGCCCTGCAGGACGGAACCCGCTGCGAATACACAAAGGCGGCCGACCTAAGCCGCGATGTAAAAAAAATCTTTATAAAAACAGAAGACAAGCGTTTTTATTTTCATAACGGCGCAGACCTTTTTGCACTTGCAAGCGCTGCTGTACAAAACCTTGGCAACAAAGGAATTGTGCGTGGTGGTTCAACCATAACCATGCAGCTGGTAAAAATGATAAACCAGGATTCTACGCCAACTGTAAGCCGCAAGCTTTCCGACATTTTTTATGCCCATGTACTGGAAGCAAAAAAAACTAAAAAGTATATTCTTGAGCTTTATCTGAACAATATCTTTTTTGGACATGGCGCAGTTGGAATTAGTTCTGCAGCCCGAACCTACTACGGCCAGACCACACAGGAGCTTACCCACGAGCAGTTATGCTGTCTTGCAGTAATTCCGCGAAACCCAAGCCTGTATGACCCGCTCAAAAATCCTGAGCTTTGTGCAGAACGAGCGTGCAATCTTTATAATAAAATATTTCATAAAAAACTGACTGCCGTTGAGTTTATTCAATTTTTGCCGTCAAAGCTTTACACTTACCCTTACGAAGCTCCGCACTACATACGCTATATTACCAGCACAAACCCGGAGCTTTTGGAACAGGATAAAAATGCCGACAGCAGGCACATACTTTCTATAAATCTTGAACTCCAGCATTATGCAGAACGCCTTGTAAACGACGGACTTACTCAAGCAGCCGGCAGCAGAATCTCCAATGCAAGCCTGCTTCTTATAGAAAACAAAACCGGAAAACCTGTAGCCTGGGTTGGCAGCGCAGACTTTTTTGATAATGAACACAGCGGTCAGATTGACGGAGTGCTTGTAAAAAACCAGCCTGGCAGTTCCATGAAGCCTTTTTTATATGCACTTGCTCTTGAAACAAAAGACGATACGGGCCACAGTATGTACACACCAAATTCCATTCTTGCAGATATTCCGCAGGAGTTTGGCGGACAAACGCTTTATATACCGTCCAACTTTAATAACCGTTTTAACGGACCCGTACGATTCAGAGTTGCCCTTGCGTCGAGTCTTAATGTTCCCGCTGTTTCAATTTTGAACAGCATAGGAGTAAAAAACTATCTGAACAAATTATACGAGCTAGGATTTGAATCTCTACGTCAGACAGGAGAACAAGCAGACCTTGGACTTGCACTTGGAGCCGCAGGGGTTCCCCTTAATGAGCTGGTACCGGCTTTTGCAGTTTTTGTACGCGACGGAAAAGACTTTGCAGGAAACCAGATTTATACCAGCGACACTGCCCGTCTCATAGACGATTTTCTTTCGGACAAGGCAGCACGTGTAACAGGCTTTGGATATTCGCAGGTTTTTGAAACCGACTATCCTTCTATTTTCAAAACAGGAACTTCAAATCAGTACCAGAATATTATTGCACTTGGCGCAACCAGGGAATATACAATTGGAGTATGGATGGGAAACTTTAGCGGCCAGACTGTCGTTGGAAAAACCGGAAGCTCCCTGCCCGCCTGGGTTGCAAAAAGCCTTTTGGATTATATTTACGGAAGCGCTACCTCTTATTCAAACCTTGCATTTCCTGAACCGGAAAACTGGAAAAAAGAAAAAATCTGTTCTCTAAGCGGAATGATTGCAGGACCAGACTGCCCCGCAACAGTTTATGAATACTGCCAGGAAAATAGTACGCCTGGAAAATGTACCTGGCACAAAAAGGAAAACGGGGAACTCAAAACTTTATATCCTGCCGAATACCAGCAGTGGGCCCGCAAAACAAGGCCCGAAGTTCAGATTGAATACAGCGACACTCCGCTTGAGATTCACAGTCCAAAAAATAATTCTGTTTTTTATTATTCGCAGCTTCAAAAAGAAAAGTTTGCAATTCCTGTAGAAGTATTTGGCGGGCAGCAGGAAAGCCTTACAGTTTATTATGATGATGTTTTTTACAGCCAGGTAGAACGGCCGTTTTCTTTTTCGCTGCCTGTAGAAAAAGGTTCACACACCTGTACGGTTGAATGTGGAGAAGAAGTCAGAACAGTTATTTTCCAAGTAAGGTAAAATTGTTTGCGGTACTGCTAAAAATAATTCCGCTTCCGGCTTTTTCAAAACAGGATAATGAAGAAACTGCATTTACAATTTCATCTTTCTTTCCCTGCGGAACTAAAATCATGAGCATTTCTTTTTCGGGAACAATGTCTACTCCAAAGAAGGTTGCATCGCCTTCGCGGGCTGTACCACGGGCACCGATTATTGTTCCACCGCCAGCGCCTGCTTTTCTTGCAGCAGCCATTGCATCCTCTGCGTAACCCTTGTTCACAATTATATTAATCATTTCATACTGTTCCATATTTTCTTCTCCCTGCTTAGAGCTGGTCATAAATTTCTGTGATTTATCTGAATTCCCTGCCTTTATAAAGCCATCCACATCTATTGTAAAAAGGACACCAAAGTGTGCTTTTTTTGTAAGGCACTCTTCCCCGATTGCTGCACAGACCTTTGGGCATATTGCTTCGTCAACAATATTCATTGTAATATCCTTACTGGTATCTCCAAGCCCCAGAAGCTGCAGCACACCATTAGAAGCGGTTCCACGTCCCATAAGAATTGTACCGCCCCCTGCTCCTGCCTGCTTTGCGGCATTGGTAATTATTTCCCCGCTTTCGTGAGGAACAATACACACAACTAGCTTGTACATTTACACCTCCATATAATGCCCATTATCTGAATAGCAATCAAAGGCATCATTGCAACAAGTGCAATTACACCAAAGCCAACCCCGCCACCGGCTGCCCCTATTGTAAACGAAAGCACAAAGGTAGAAGTAAGCGGGCCAGATGCAACACCGCCGGAATCAAAAGCAATACCCGTAAACATATCGGGACAGAAAATCATAAGCAGCATTGCAAGGGCATAACCCGGAATTAAAATCCATTTAATATCAAAGCCTGCAACAGCGCGCCACAGAGCCAGACCAATGGCTATAGAAGTTCCCACAGAAAGAAAAATCAAAAGTACCTTACGTCTAATTGTACCGCCGCTTACCTGTTCTACCTGTTCACTAAGGCACCAGACAGCAGGTTCTGCACAGACAATAATTGCGCCAAGTACGAGCCCTGTCAGAATGAGCAGGAAGTACCATATTCCACCCTTCTGCATGGCCAGAGCGCCAAGAGACTCTCCCAAAAGCTTTCCGGCCTGCATAAAACCGCCGTAAACTCCAAAAAGGAATATTGCAAGTCCTATAAAGCTGTACACAAAACCTATTATCATGCGTACAACCTGACGCATAGTCATCTTTAATAAGAAAATTTGAAAGATTATAAACAACGCAAATAACGGTGCAATGGAAGTAAAAGATTCTGTAAATGCATGAAGGACCGAGGCGCCCGCGCCCTCTGAGCCCCCTTCGACAAGCTCAGGGACCACATCGGAAATGTTCGCCCCGCCTGTACCTATAACAATTGCATACACCACCACCGCCAGCACCGGTCCTACAGAAGAAATACCTGTAAGTCCAAAGGAACTGTCCTGTCTTTTATCGCCGGCACGAACCGAAGATACACCAAGACCAAGCGCCATAATAAAAGGAACGGTCATTGGCCCGGTAGTAGCGCCTCCCGAATCAAAGCCTATATCCATAAAAGACGACGGTGCAAAAAATGCAACCACAAAAAGAATTGTATAGGAAATAAAAAGTGTCCACTTGAGCGAAAGCCGCAGAACTGTGCGCATAAGACCAAGCGTAATAAAAATGCCTACACCACCTGCAATTACAAAGGTAAAAGCAAGCTTATTTACTGCAGGAAAAACTCCGCGCACCTGGTCTGCAAAAACCTGAATATCCGGTTCAGCTGCTGTTACAATAAAACCGATTACAAAGGCCGCTGCCAGTAAGAGTCCAAGGCTCTTCTTTTTGGTAAGCTCGGCACCGCAGCGTTCACCCATCGGCTGAATTCCCATGTCTACACCAAGCAGGAAAATGGTTAGGCCAATAATTAAAAGAAATCCTCCAAGAGCAAAATGTCTCAGAGTACCAGCGTCAAGCGGAACTATAGTTAATCCCAGTAAAAAGACAATGCCCATTACCGGCAAAACAGAGACAGCTGTTTCTTTTAATTTATGAAGTATGTTCATGCGACAGTGTCATTGTCGGGCTTAAAATGCGCTCCAGCCCTTACGTTCAATTCCTTCGACCCAAGCTGCAGCATATTTTTTTGCGCCTTCAAGGTCGTGGTCGCGGTAGTTTCCGCATTCCTGTTCTGTAGTAGCTGGTACAGGTTTATCCCATACAGCAACCTTTTTAAGAACGTTCATAAGGTGTCCGGCAATTTCTTCTTCGGAGCGGTCGCCCCAGACAGTAAAATAAAAACCGGTTCGGCAGCCCATTGGAGAAAGGTCAATTACACCTTCCATTTCATCGCGGATATATTCGGCCATAAGGTGTTCCAGAGTGTGGATGGCACCAGTACTCATAAACTCCTTGTTAGGCTGGCAAAAGCGGATATCAAACTTGGTAACAATGTCACCCTTTTCTCCAACCTTTTTTGCAGCAAGGCGTACAAACGGAGCCTTTACCTTTGTGTGGTCCAGATTAAATGAATCTACGTTATATTTTTTCTCCATACTATTCTCCAATCTCCAGCATTTTCTTTACAAGGCATGCACTTGTTGCAGCACATACGTCTTCATTAAAGGAATATGTTTTTTCTACAGATTCATCTGCCATATCAGAAAGGCAGCGCACAATTACAAAAGGCACCTTGTTGAGTGCACACGCATGAGCAATTGCAGCTCCTTCCATTTCTACACAAGCTGGAGCAAAGTCGGCCTTAATTGATTTTTTTGCCTTTGAATCGGAAATAAACTGATCTCCGCTTGCAATGAGTCCCTTTACAATTTTATGCTGTCCGGCAAATTCTGTCTGTTCAAAAGCCTTTACCGCAAGGTTTGCAAGAGTGTCATCTGCAGTAAACTTTTCTTCGAGCCCCGGAACCTGACCTTTTTTATAACCAAAAGCAGTTGTATCAAAATCGTGATAAACGGCTGCAGTAGAAACAACAAAATCAAAAACACCGAGTCCCTGTCCAAGCGCACCGGCAATGCCTGTATTTATTACCTTTGTAACACCAAACTTAATTATGAGCAGCTGGGCGCACAAGGCAGCGTTTACTTTACCAATACCGCTTTGAACAATTACTACATTTTTTCCGTATAAAACTCCGCAATAAAAAGTAAGGTTAGAAGCCTGTACACATTCCTTATTCTGAATGCTGTTTGCAAGCTCGCAGACCTCCGATTCCATTGCACCAATTATTCCGATTTTTTCCATTGGATTCCCCGGCTATCTCTGCTGCTTTTTTTCGTAGTACTCTTTAAATTCTTTACGTGTCTTAAACTGATTCAAAACTTCGTCTTTAAGCTTGTCTTCGAGCTTCCACTTGCGAATAACCCAGCGTCCAATACTCTTGTAGATAATAAATCCAAGAAAGAGCCCGCCAATAAGAGCAACAACAGAGAGTATGTTAAAAATTGTTCCCTTTGTTGTATCAGGAAGATTGAGCCACTTGAGCGTAATTACCGCAACAAGAAGCACAAGCCCCATTACACAGGCAAGAGAAAGAATAATTTCTATAATTGTTCCAAAAAACAGAAAAATATTTGAAGCGCTCTTTTTCTTATTGTACTCTATCTGACTCTGCTTGCGTCGTTCTTTTTCTTTTTCGTCAAATTCTTCCATTTCTCCGTTCATTATTTTTCCTCCAAATTATCTTGCGATCCCTGAGCCTGTCGAAGGGTCCCCTCGTTTTTATTCTTACCTTCTTTAATAATTGCTACCAGGAAAGAAACTACCAGCATAATTCCGCAGACAACAACAGCAGAATCTGCAACATTAAAGGTTGGCCAGCGTTCAAGCCCAAAAAGTCCGTAGAATTTTACATCAATAAAATCTACAACTCCCGCAGGACGGCATATTCTGTCTATGATATTTCCAAAGCCACCGCCTACAATACCACAGATTGCCCACTGCTGAAGCCTTGTAAAATCCTTGTTTCTAAAATAAATACTCAGAACAATGCCAAGAACAATTATAGGAATAATTGAAAAAGCAATGCGGCGTAATCCGTCCGGCCAGCCGGCACCAAAGCTAAAGGCAACACCGGTATTTCGCACATGAATTATGCGCAGAAAGTCTCCGCCAAACTGAGCACCAATTGTATACATGGGAATATATTTACAGATAAGAATCTTTGTAATCTGATCCAGCAAGATAACCGCTGCAGTTAAAATAAGCGGTAAAAGTTTAGATTTTGTATCTTTTTCCATGAGAGTAATTATATCAAAAAAGACGGGTATATTCTACAACCCCGTAGGTTCATCAATAAATACGCATTCAAGGCCAAGCTCTCTCTGAACCTTTTGCATGACAAGAGAAACGCCCATAGTTTCTGTTTCGTAGTGGCCGCCTGCTATAACGTTTATGCCCATCTCCTGAGCAAAGTGAAAATCTTCGTGAGCAAACTCGCCGGTAATATAACAGTCAAGACCATGCGCTACTGCATCTTCAACATCTTCGCTGGCCCCGCCGCTTATAATTCCAACAGTTTTGATTTTTGCTTTACCAAACGAAAGCACTGCACGAGGTTCTTTTCCCGGGCGCATGAGCTTTGCAGCAAGTTCTTCTACAGAACATTCAGCAGGAAGCTCTCCTTTTACGCCAAGAATCATTCCACGCCACGAGCCAAACTGTCCGCAGTTTACAAGGCCAAGCTTTGCGGCAAGACCAAAGTTATTTCCATAAGGATTATTTGCATCAAGCGGAATGTGATAAGCACACAAGGCAAGATCGTTTTTTATAAAGGTCGACACACGCTTATAAAAGCTTCCTGTTATAGTCTGGCAATGTCCCCAGAAAAGCCCGTGATGAACAAAAAGCACGTCGGCACCCTGTTCTGCTGCAGCTTTTGCAGTTGCTTCGCATGCATCTACTGCAAAAGCAACCTTTTTAATCTGCTTACCGTTTGGATCGCTGTTTTGAATCTGAATGCCATTGAGCGAAATATCTGAAGCAAAATCTTCTTTGCGTAAAAAGGCGTTTATATAATTATCAAATTCTATTAAAGTCATCGTCCGCTCCTTGCAAGGAAAATCTTTTTCTTTGTTTCCATTACCATCTGTTTTGTAATGTCGCCGTTCTTGTCGCGTTCCTGTCCAAGAATCATTGCATTAAGAATATCTGTCTGACTTATGATTCCAAGGCCTGCGGTTTTGTATTGCGGTATACTCTGTAAATCATAAACTGCCATTACACGTTCAGGATTTTTTTCCTGATAATCCATTGCCGCATCGGTAGCCATTACATCTGTTACAATAAAGAGCCTTGTATCTGGTCCGTAAAGTTCTCCTACAAATTTGCCAAGCTCGTTTATTTCCTGGAGACAGTTATAGGTATAAAATTCCTTCTGGCGCCAGAAACGCTCGTTATTCAAAAACCAGTCTATGAGCATTGCAGTACGACGGCAGATCTTTAAGTCCCCGACCGAATGACGCCACCTGCAGTCCTTACAGAAAAAGTCTGCAGACAAAACAGTAAAGCCTTCGCGTGCAAGATACTGAATATAAGGACGGTAATAATAGGTGTCGGCGCGTTTATCCGGAATAAGCAGGACAACATCCTTAGTTTTGGAGTCCTCTTTACCCACAGGCTTGCATTCTGTAACAAAAATATTTGCACTGTGAATTATAGACGCTTCTTCAAAGCCGGAACGAAAGCTGCCTTCATAGCGCAAAAGACGTTCTTGTACGCCAAGCTCTTTGTTGGAATATTCCACAGGAACAAAAAAGATTGTGCCTGCCATAAGAACAAGGGCAAAAATAATTGTGATGCTTGCCCATACCTTCATAAGAATACTGTAATGGTCAATGTAAAGACGCTCTGAATAACGGAAAAGAGCATGAAAGTTGGAAAGCAAAACCAGTATACTCAAAAACAGGGTCAGGAAGGTTACCGCATCTACGCCCCAATTAAAAATCTGAATTATTGAAAGAAGAACTCCGAGTGGACTTAAAATAACAAGCGAATCCTTTTTTGCATTTTTAAGAAACAGAATGCGCCCATTTGCAAGCAATAAAATAACAATTATTAAAAGTTCCCCGTAAAATTTCATCCACGCCTCTTCTATTTCAATTTAATGATATTATTGTTTTGTTGCAAGTCCCGAGATTTTGGAAAAAGTTTTTTCCAGATACTGTACTTCGCTTTCGGAAACCGCAGCTCTGGACAAAAGACTCCTCCAGAAATTTTCCATATCCTCGCGACCCGGCATTTTAAAAAAGCCTATTTTCTGCATATCATCGGTAACAGACTTTACTGTTTTGTCTATGCGCTCAAGGTCAACGGGCACAACCCCATGATAACCGCCGTTTTTTTCATCAAGCTTTTTGCGAAAAAGATGATAGCACATAATCTGCACTGCATGACTAAGATTAAGAGAACCAAAGCCTTCGCTTGAAGGAATTGTAACTCCGCAGGTACATTGATCCAGCTGCTCGTCGGTAAGACCCGTACGTTCATTTCCAAAAACTACGGCAACCTTTGCACCATCCTCAGTTGTCTGGTCAATCTGATTGGCAAATTCTTCGGGAAGATAAAGCTTTCCACGCTTTTTACCGCGGCGTCTTGTAGTTCCTGCACAGACAGTACAATCTGCAGTTGCTTCCTTTATGGAATTATAAAACTTAGCTTTATCAAAAATACCACCCGCATGAATTGCAAGCACATGAATATGCTCTATGTCGTAAGAGGAAGGGTCCCCTACAATTCTAAGCTCACTGATATCATTATTTGCCATGGCACGGCAGGCTGCACCAATGTTACGGCTTTCGTCGGGATGATCAAGAATTATTACAATATTATTAAGATTCATACGTTATTTTCTAAACAGCTTGTACCACATAAGGATGATTTTGTATCTCATATATGGGAAGATAAGGAAAATCTTAAAAGGATTATGCATTATTTCTACAAAAATCTCGTGCCCCTTATCAAAGGTCTTTTCCTTTATGCGCTGTATGCGTTCAGAGAAGATTCCAAAACAGTCCTTGTAGTACAAAAAGATGCTTGATGAAAAACGGTTGCGGCGTCTGTAAGCCCAGCAGTTTTTATCTTTAATACCTTCGCTCACCAAAACCAAAGAAGGTTGGGACTTAAAAATAGCCTGAACAATATCGTCTTCATCCTGCTTTGGATAATAACCTACATAGCGGCCAACAATTCTGAGTCCAGGGAAGGTATCGCGAACATTTTTTTCGGTTTTCATCAAAGTTTTTTTGTGAGAACCCAAAAGATAAAGCGATTTATAGTGTGAATCAAGAATTCCAAGAATCTGAATTACTGCTGTAAAAGGATTATAGCGCACAGGAATAGGCTTACGCAAAAATCTTGCACCCTTTAAGATGCTTTTTGAAATTGGAAGAATAAGATCTGCGTTTTTTATACATTCCGAAAAATCATTCTTGCGTCGGGCCTTTAGTAAATCCCAGATTGAAAGAAAAACAATCTGCTTTGTACCCGGCTTTGCCAGAAGCTCAAGAATCTCTGCTTCCAGATTTTCCGGCTCGCAAACATCAACCGGAACTCCAATCAAATTAATTCGTTCTATAGACATATTACCCACCTAAATACCTGATATAGCTGTTTGAATAGCCGCTATTCCATAAAGTGCAGCTGTTTCGCACCTTAATATATTAACGGAAAAATGTACCGGACATAAGAGTGCTTTTTTTTCAAGAAAATCAAGTTCATCCGGACTTATTCCCCCTTCATTACCACAGAAAATTGCAACGGCAAGCGGGGTTGCAGCATCTTGGGGTCCCTGAGCCTGTCGAAGGGGTCGAAGGGCGCCATCCACAGACCGCTCCGAAAGCACAAACCCGGCTGTTTTTTCTTCGCCGCCTGCTTCTTCCTTCATTTTAATCCAAAGCTCTGCCGCCTGTTCAACTGTAACCGGTTCAAAAACTGTTGTATCTGTTGGAGAACCGCTTTGCTGCCGTGCTTCGCGGACAATTCGCTGGAGTCTGTCTTTTTTATTACCCATAAGGGCGTCAACATTACCCTTCTGGGCATATTCACTTATTACAGGAATTATATTTTTTACACCACATTCAGTTGCCTGGCGTACAATGAGCTCTAATTTCTGAGGCTTGGGGATGAATTGGAAGAGAGAGTATTGGATTTCGTTCGTGGATTGCCGCGCTTCGCTCGCAATGACGTCGTTAGTAGCGCACACCTGCAGCGTAATCTTTTTAGCACTGTCGTCTATTTTTGCCACAGTTGAATTACATTGTGTTCCGTCAGGAAGGCGCAGCGTTACCATATCACCGGCTTTTACACGCAGCACCTGGCGCAGATAGTGAAAATCCTTGCCTTCTATTATAACGAGACCTTTTTTATCGGGATTCTTATTTATTATCAGTTGTCTCATCTGCCAGTGCCGACTCCTGAAGCTCCTTAAGGGTCTTTGTATTGCGCATAAGAGCATTAAAATCGTTATTCTGAATAATCTCTATTGCCTTTGCCAGCTGAAGGTCATAATCCAGATCATAAAGTGGAGAATTCTGAGTACGCTGAACCTGAATGCGAAGCAGACGGCGGATAAGGCGCTCTTCTATAGGATAAGTTTTTGCAATCACCTTAGCAGCAAGAGCAATATCACTTTCCTTCATGTTTGGAGTTTTTTCCACAGTTTCTGTAATGATATTGGACTGAATGAGCTTGGTATAAGCCTCTTCTTCCTCCGGCGTCATTTCTTCTATATTTTTGATTTCGTAATCTGGCGGAATACCAATTTTATCTATATTAACATCACTTGGTGTATAGTAGCGTGCCATTGTAAGCTTCATACCGTCTACATCGCTAAGCGGAATTACCTGCTGAACAGAGCCCTTGCCGTAGGTTTTCTGACCAACCAGATATGCCATGTGGTAGTCCTTGAGCGCACCGGAAAGAATCTCCGAAGCACTTGCAGAACCCTGATTTATAAGAACTATAATAGGAAGATTCTTTTTTACTGTAGTTTTGTCAGGGCTGGCCTTAAACTCCTGATTTTCAAAAGCAAGACGGCTTTTTGTGCTGACAATGAGCCCTGAATCAATAAACTTGTCTGCAACATCAACAACACTTGTAATAAGTCCACCCGGATTATCGCGCAGGTCAATTATCATGCTGGTATAGCCATTTTTCTGGAACAAGTCCATTGCGTCCTGAAGACGGTTTGGAGTTTCCGGTGTAAATTCAATAAGACGGCAGTAACCGATTTTTGTTCCTTCAATCATGCCGTATTTTGCAGTAGGAACTTCGATAAGTGCGCGTACCAGCTTTACATCAAAGCGCATATTTGCACCGCGCAGGATTGTTACTGTAACAGGAGTTCCAACTTCGCCGCGAAGATGACTCAGAACCTCGTTCATAGTCATTTCGGGAGTAGGAAGCCCGTCAATTGCAATAATATAGTCTCCCGCATGAATACCGGCTCTTGCACCCGGAGTGTCATCTATAGGACTGGAAACCTCTACATAAGCAGGTTTTTCTGCAGTAGATTCTGTAGGCTTTGAAATAGAAAGTCCCACTCCACCAAAGTTTCCGGTAGTTGTATCATTAAGGTCACGCATATAATCCGGATCCAGATAAAGCGTATAAGGATCCCCAATCGAATCCAGCATTCCCTTAATTGCCCCTTCATAAAGTATCTTAGGATCCAGCTCATCCACATAATTCTGCTGCACAAAATCAAAAACCTGATTCAGCTTCTTCATATACTGAAAGGACGTAGCCTTGTTCTCACTAGAACTCTGCGCAAAACAGGATGAAGTAAAAAGGATAGAAAGAATTATAATAAAACAATAGACTGATTTCTGAAATTTTTTGTTGAGTGAATTCATACTATATATAATAACGAACAAAGCAAAAGTGAGCAACAAGTAAGAAAAGTGCAATCATGAGAAAAAAAAACTTGCTCCCGGTCGAGTGGTGGGGAGTCAAAACCGGCGGCTAGCCGCCTACGCGCTGAAGCGCCTTGGAACTATATACATGGCCGCTACAGCGGCCGCGCTTCAGAGCGTTTTTGCTCCCCACCACCCTCCCTCGCGCAAGTTTTTTTTTAGATGCATGGGTATAATCCAAGTTTCTTTCTTTTGCCTTTTTTATTACATCTATAGACACTTTTATTATAATCCCTTATACAATTCTATACTCTTTACTTCCTCCCGGCAAAACGGAGGAAAATAAAAGGTTGGAAAAAAAAGAAACAAAGGCTTTTAAAATATGTAGACATTTGAAAACAGACTGACGTGAGCGGAGGCGGGACTGCAAACTGTTTCTATGCTTGCCGAGCGAAGCGAGATAAATCCTTTCCTAGCAAGCATAGCCAACAGTTTGACAGGCCCGACGCAGCGGAAGTCAGTCTGTTTTCCTTATGATTCCATTATTTTTTTTTAATTTTTTTTATTTTTTTTCTAAACTTTTTTATTGCTAACCCGAAAATCAACTATAGGGTGGTGGAAACCCATGAGATAAACCACGTCGTGGTTTGAAAGCCCACCATGTGTTTTATCTATTAACCAAACTATAAGGAGATTACTATGGTTATTAATCACAATATGAGTGCTATGTTCGCTCAGCGTTCCCAGGGAATTCAGGATCTTAATACCCAGAAGAGCATGGAAAAACTTTCTTCAGGTATGAGAATCAACAGAGCTGGTGATGATGCTTCTGGTCTTGCTGTATCTGAAAAGATGCGTTCACAGATCCGTGGTTTGAACCAGGCTTCTACAAATGCCCAGAACGGTATTTCATTCATTCAGACAACTGAAGGATACCTCCAGGAAACAACTGACATTGTACAGCGCATTCGTGAGCTTGCAGTTCAGTCTTCAAACGGTATCTATTCTGCTGAAGACCGCATGCAGATCCAGGTTGAAGTTTCATCTTTGATCGCTGAAGTTGACCGCATTGCTTCTGCAGCTCAGTTCAACGGTATGAACATGCTTACAGGACGTTTTGCTCGCCCAACAGGTGAAAACGTTGTAACAGGTTCTATGTGGTTCCATATCGGTGCTAACATGGATCAGAGAACTCAGGTTTACATTGGAACAATGTCTGCTATGGCTCTCGGACTCCGCAACATCGGTGATGAATCAATCATGACAATTGCAACTCCAGACGAAGCTAACCGCGCAATCGGAACTTTGGATGAAGCTTTGAAGAAGATCAACAAGCAGCGTGCTGACCTTGGTGCTTACCAGAACCGCCTTGACCTCACAGTTAAGGGTCTTGATATTGGTGCTGAAAACCTCCAGGCTTCTGAATCACGCATCCGCGATACAGACATGGCTGAAGAAATGGTTAAGTTCACAACTTCAAACGTTCTCTCTCAGGCTGGTACCGCTATGCTTGCACAGGCAAATCAGACTTCACAGAACGTACTCAGCTTGCTCCGCTAGTTGAATATGTCATCCCGAACTTGTTTCGGGATCTCAAAATAAAAAAGGCATCCGCAATCGTCGGATGCTTTTTTTTTTACCTTTTTTGGTTTTTATATTTTTTTCAACTCCATCAGGAATTGTAAATAACTCTGCTTTCTTATCTTCTCTCTTCTGCACCAGACTTACAAATGCCTTTTGCACAAAGACTACCATATTTGTAATTATCTGGATTTTCCAATTCGAATTCTGTTAATACTTTGTGTGAAGAACAGGTTTCCCAATCATTTTTGTTTTCAAAAGTGAGCGTTTTGATATCTGAATGGGTAAAGTTGTCCTGCCCTATATAAACGACACTTTCCGGAATTATAATATCTTTAATATAGAAATTTACGTAAAATGCTCCACTATTTATTTTTGTAACTGTAGAAGGAATTGTAAAGGTTTGGTTCTCCTTAATCATTGGGTATGCATACAAAATAGTTTTATCTTTTGAATAAAGAACTTCATCTTCACATGAAAAATTGGGATTATCAGCAATATTTGTTACCGATATAACAGATTGAGAATTCAAATATGTAATTGTTGTAACAGTATCTGGTATAGCCAGACTAAAAACATAGTCACCAACAGAAGTTATTTCTGTAAGACCTGTTACTTCTGTCAAATCAAAGCCTATAGATCCTTTTGGACCAGCTATCCAATCTTCATCAATAGCTTTCCGTACAACCCAATCTGCAAACTTGCTGTAATCATCTGATGTGATTTTACCGTTAATTTTGAAAACTGTATGTATATATGGTGAAGCAGACTTAATTGCTTCTTCAAGATTTTGAACTGACACAGTTTTTGTTACAGGCTTGTAAATTCCATTTCGACATATTCCTTCAATATGTGTTTCAGAGTTGATGTAGTAGTAATTTTCTGGATTTTCAAGTTCTTCCGCAGTCAAAACTTTTCCCGTTCTATCACTGATCCAATTTTGTTTGTTCTTAAAAACTAACTTTTGCTTATAAAAAGCCCTGTACCCTATATTTGTAAGACTTTCTGGAATTGTAATTTCTTTAAGGTTACCAGCCTCTTCAAATGCAAACGGATATATACATTTTACACCAGAAGGAATTTCAAATTTGTCGTCTTTTTTATCGTTTGAATATAAATACAAAATTGTTTTGTCTTTTGAGTAAAGAACACCATCATCCCATACAAAATAAGGATTGTCTGGTCGTATCTGTATGCCCAGTAATAAATCAAAATAAAATTGTGTAATGGTATTTGGTATTGTCAAACTTGAAAAATAATAAATCCTTTTTACTCTTGTTAGTCCTGTTACTTCTGACAAATCAAGTCCTATAAGTTTTTCATAGTCCCATTCGGCAAGTTTGCTTTCAACCAGAGTTATGACTTCATTATAATCCTCATTCGTCATCTGCCCCGTAACTTTAAAAATTGTATATGTACCGGCAGTATAATTTTGAATTGCAGTTTTTAATTCTGAAACTGTGATTTCTTGAATTACCGGGGAGTCTTTTACACCACTAGTCTGGAAGGAACAAAGAAAAAGTAATGGTATAAAAAAAAGGAGCGCAAGGATTCCTTTAAAAGGCCTTACCCCCTTCCACGGTTTCGATTCTTGTAAAAGTAATTCTTTATGAGTTTTCATAAATAGAATTATATCACATAATAATAAAAAAAGGCATCCGCAATCGTCGGATGCCTTTTCTTTTTCCCTTCGACAAGCTCAGGGACCCCGTTGTTACACAAGACTTATGATTTGAATGCTGCTATTGCTTCATCCAAAGAATCTGTAAATGTGAATGATTTAGAGAAACCAAGAAGCTGGAATACTTCCATTACCTTTGACTGTACATCGAGGAATACAAAGTTTCCACCCTGAAGTCTGATAGCCTTCCAAAGATTGATAAATGCACCGATTCCTGTTGATGAAACATATGAAAGGTTCTTGCAGTCAAAAATCAAAGCTTTATAATTAAAGGCGATTATTTTTGTTACCTTTGTCTGGAAGAATGAAGAGTTGTATGTATCAATAAAACCATCAAGGTGTACGATACAACATGAATCCATTCCTTCTACGCCTTCTAGGTTCAACTGTAAATAATCATTCTTTTCGCTTCCGAAATTTGGAATTAAAACTTCTTTCATCAGGTTTTTCCTTCTCTCTATAGTTATTTAGTTTTAAAACGATTTTATTTATTATATTTTATACCCATTTTCAGTATTTGTAAAATGAAATTCTACAAAATACTGAAAATTTTCGCGCCTACTTGTACTGTGCCAGCTCTACATAACTTGTGTGAAGCAGCTCGTGAGACTTGTGTCCAAGTGGTTCGCCAAGGAAATCCTTGTAAATTGCGGCAATTTCAGGGTTGTTATGAGACTGACGGATTGTACACTTTTCATCATCTGTATACAAAGCCTTTGTGCGAGCAGCACGAACCTCGTCTGTAACACCGTAAGGCTGTCCACCACCACCGATACATCCACCGCGGCAAGCCATAACTTCGATAAAGTGCCATGTTGGTTCTTTACCGGCAGCTAAGTCAGCACGAATCTGTTCTACAACAGCGTCTACATTCTTAATCTGATGTACTACAGCAATGCGAACCTTTGTACCGCCAAGATCAACTTCGGCAGATTTAACGCCTTCCATACCGCGAACCGGCTCGTATTCTACAGGGCCAAGCTCTTTTTTGTTTGTAACAAAGTAAGCAGTACGAACAGCGGCTTCCATAACACCACCGGTAACACCAAAGATTGTTCCGGCACCTGTGTAGGCACCAATAAGGCTGTCTGCATTTTCTTCTGGAAGATTAGCAAAGTCAATTCCAGCTTCGCGGATAAGCATTGCAAGCTCGCGTGTTGTCAAAACCATATCATAGTCTTTAACGCCGCTTGAACTCATGCTCTTGTCTCTCTGGCTTTCCCAAAGCTTTGCAGTACATGGCATGATAGAAACGTTGAAGATGTTTTCCTTTTTGATGCCGTTCTTTTCTGCAAAATATGTCTTTGTGATTGCACCCTGCATAGCCTGTGGAGACTTACAGGTAGAAACATGTGGAAGCATGTCGTGGAATTTCTTTTCGCAGTAGTCAATCCATCCAGGACAGCAGCTTGTAAACATAGGAAGCTTTCCGCCCTTAGAAACACGTTCCAAAAGTTCGTTTCCTTCTTCCATAATAGTAAGGTCAGCAGCAAAGTTTGTATCAAATACATACTTAAATCCAAGCTGACGGAGTGCTGCATAAATCTTACCTGTTGTAAGAGTTCCTGGTTCCATTCCAAATTCTTCACCGATTGCGGCACGAACAGAAGGAGCCATAGCTGCAACACCAACAGTTTCTTTATCTGCAAGCTTATCAAATACTGATTTAATAGGATTTTTGAAAGTAATAGCACCAACAGGACAGTGAACAGCACACTGACCACAGCGGATACAAGGGCTGTCTGCAAGTACGCGGCCTGCAACTGGTCCAATCATAGTTTTGTCACCACGTCCATTGTATTCAAGTGCAAATACATTCTGCATATCGTGACATGCTGTAATACAGCGTCCACAGTTTATACACTTATCGCGGTCAAGAACGATTTCTGCATAAGAATCATCAACCGGCTGTCCCTTAAGGCGACGTTCAAAGCGGATATCTGTCAAACCAAACTGACCAGCAAGCTTCTGAAGTTCACAGTTCTGGTTTCTTGAACACTTAAGACAGTTATCAGGGTGATTAGAAAGAATAAGCTCAAGAACAGTGCGTCGGGCCTTCATAAGGTCTGCATCGTTTGTTACGATGTTCATGCCGGGTGTAACTGCAGTACAGCAGGCACGAGCCATACGGGCACGACCAGTTCTTGGGTCAACGTTCTTTACAA
>JAEEGJ010014219.1_pt1 | contig 18967 bp, 14 predicted proteins | sample 8958761 | NCBI WGS metagenome assembly JAEEGJ01 (sample SAMN16246546, study PRJNA631951) | gut metagenome | biome: gut microbiome; feature: rumen; material: RS-attached | host: Bos | place: Iran: Karaj | collected 2018-10
CATGCATTCTCAAGGGTGAGGTGTTGAAATGACACCTCACCACTCCTCACCCCTATTATTTATGAAAGACCCTCAATAGGGTGAGGTGTGGTGAGGAGTGTTCATAACACATCACCGCTACATCGTATTGATAATCAGCATTTTAAATGACAAAGGTGAGGTGTGAGGTGTTTTTGTGAAAATTCATTTTTAAAAATAGACTTCACACTTCACGCGAATTATAAAAGTATATGTTTCGTATGATATTTCTAAAGAATAACTAAAACAGAGACTTCACACAGACTTCACACAAACTTCACACGTGAAAAGACGGAATCTACTAATCAGTCAAATATCTATTTCCGAATTATAATAATTTATGATTATCAGATTGTTCAATCAAAACAACCGTGAAGTCTTGTGAAGTCTCTTTGGCAGAAAAACCATCGTAACGTGATAATAATCAGACTTATACAAAATGCCTGTGAAAAGTGAAGACTAAAAATGATTTAATATTGAAAATACATAACTGCTACTTTGTGGAGTATGGGGAATAAAAATAGCAAATCCCCTCCGTGCTTCGTAGCACAGAGGGGATATCTGCTTCTTATGGCCAATGGTTTTACGGCTTAGCTTACCTCACTTACTTGGTCAATCCCTTGGAATGCTTCACGAACTCTAGGATCTGCTCGATCTGCGGACCTGTAGGTACCTGCTCGATGATCTTCTCCGTGGCATCTTCCAAACTGTAGCTGGTCTGATAGATGAGGTAGTAGGCGTTCATGATGTGACGGATGGTGCGGTCGTCGAGCGGCTGCTTGTCGTTCTGACGCAGGATCTGGGCATTCACACCGTGATACTTGGCTGGGTTGCCTGCCATGATGATGTATGGAGGCACGTCCTTGGACACGCGGCAACCCGACTGGATGAAGCTCCAGCTACCTACATGCACGTTCTGCTGCAGCTGGGCATTGGTGCTGAGGATGGTGTAGCTGTCTACATGCGCACCACCTGCCAGCGTAGCCTTGATGCCGATGAGTACCCAGTCGTCAAGCTTCACATCGTGACAGAGGTGCACACCGTCCATCAGGAAACAATGGTTGCCGATGGTGGTGGCATCGCCCTTATGGGTGGCACGGGCAATGACTACGTTCTCGCGGATGTCGCAATCGTCGCCGATGATCACACCTGCTTCCTCGCCTTTATAGTGCAGGTCTTGAGGGATGGAACCTATCACAGCGTTGTGATAGATCACCGTGCGCTGACCTATCTTGGTTCCCTTCAGGATGTTGGCGTGTGCCTTGATGGTACAGCCGTCGCCTATCTCCACATTGCCTTCGATAAATGCGAAGGGCTCTATGGTCACGTCCTTGCCGATCTTTGCGGCTGGATCTACGTATGCTAATGGACTAATCATGATAGTAATTTATTTATTATTGAACATTGAGCATTGAACATTGAACATTAGCTATGCAGTATGAAATCATCCGGATGGAAACGGCGAAGCCGTAATGCTTAATGTTCAATGTTCAATGCTCAATGGTTATTGGTTTTCAATCTCACGTCCGCCTCCCAGGGCTTTGTAAAGGCTGATGACTGCCTGCATCTCTTCGAAGGTATCGCTCACCTGCGCCAGCTGGGCGCTGAGGTAGCTGTTCTGGGCGCTCAGCACTTCCAGATAACTGGCGGTGCCAAGCTGGAACAGCTCGGCGGTATATTCGGAGGCATTGCGGGCAGAGGTGACTTGCATCTCGCGGGCGGCTGCCTTCTCTTGACAGGTCTCGTACTCGAAGAGGGCGTTGCTCACCTCGTTGCCTGCATTGAGCAGGGCGGTCTGGAACTGCAGCTTAGACTTCTCCTCGTTGGCCTTGGCTGCCTTCAAGGCGGCTACCAAGCGACCACGATAGAACAGTGGCTGGGTGATGGAGCCTACGATGGAGGCCAGGAACTGGGCGGGATTGGATATCACGCCGAGGTTGTTGGTCCATCCTGCCTGTCCGTTGATGGTGACCTGCGGATAGAAGGCGGCACGTGCCTGATTGGTGTTGTAGTAATTGGCTGCCAACGCCATTTCAGCGGCTTGCACATCGGGACGGTTGCTCAGCAGCTGCAGGGAAACGCCAGTGTTGAACTGCGTAGGCAGGTGCTGGTCTTCCAGACGACCGCGTGGGATGGCCTGTCCTGGCTTGTTGAGCAGCAGGCACAGGGTGTTCTCCATCTCGCGGATGTTCTGCCTGAGGTCGCTGAGGGAGGCAACAACCTGCATGTAGCCTGCGCGTGCCTGCTCTACAGAGGCGGCATTGGCGTAGGAGAGGTTGGTCATCTCTTGCATGGTCTCGGTGGTGCGCTCCAACAGCTTGCTCATATCGGTGCTGATCTCAAGGTTACGGTCGAGCATCAGCAGGGTGTAGTAGAGGTTGGCTACGTTGGAGATGATCTGCGTCTGCACGGCTTGCTGGTAGTACTTGCTCTGCTGGTAGGTCACCTTGGCATTGCGGTTGCTGTTGAGCAAGGAGGCAAAGAGATCGATCTGCCACTGTCCGGAGAGGTTGGCACTCCAAGCCTTGGTCCAGTCGCGACCCTCCACCTTGGTGAGGGTTCCCTGTGGGGAGAGCTGGAAGAGAGGCAGGTAAGCCAGGCGGGCAGCAGTGAGCTGAGCCTGTGCCTGCTCCACGGTGAGGGCAGCGCTGCGGATGTCGGCATTGTTGTGCAGGGCTTCTTCGATGAGGGCCTGCAGCTGTGGGTCTGTGAAGACCTGGCGCCAAGGCACATCGCCGAAGTTGAGCTCATCAACAGAGCTGTCTTCGCTGAGGTCACGATAGAGTCCCTGCGTCACGAGGTCGTCGGGGCGTTCATATTTCTGATAGATGTGGCAACTGCTCAAGAGGGCAGCTGCACACATCAGGGTGATTATTCTTGCTTTCATTGTCATGACTCCTTTCTTAAGTGTATTGTTCAATTTCTGGCAAAGCATCGGCATTGTCCACATCGGCAAACTTCATCGGAGTGAACTTCTCCTGCAGGTACTGGAATACCACGAAGAGGGCAGGTACGATGAAGATCTGCAGAATCATACCAATGAGCATACCGCCAATGGCAGAGGTACCAAGCGTACGGTTACCGTGGGCACCTACACCAAAGGCAAACATCAGTGGGAGCAGACCTACGATCATGGCGAGTGATGTCATGAGGATAGGACGCAGACGGGCAGCGGCACCCAGCACAGCAGCGGAGGTGAGGCTCATACCCATCTTACGACGGTCGAGGGCGAACTCTACAATCAGGATGGCGTTCTTGGCCAACAGACCCATCAGCATGATGAGGGCGATCTGCATGTAGATATCGTTACTCATAGAACCCATGATGAGGGAGAGTATCGAGGTGCTGCCGATAGCACTCATGATGTTGACGAAGATGAAGCTACCCATGAGGCCGAATGGTACGGAGAGCAATACGGCCAATGGCAGGATGTAGCTCTCATACTGGGCACTCAGCAACAGGTACACGAACACGAAGCAGAGCAGGAAGATCATGGCAGTGGTATTGCCACTGGTCTCTGCCTCCTCACGTGCCATACCACCAAGCTCGTAGCTGAAGCCTGTAGGCAGGTTCTCCTGAGCTACCTCTTCGATGGCTTCCAACGCCTGTCCAGAGGTGTAGCCAGTGGCTGGTGACACCATCACGGTCATGGCAGTAAACATGTTGAAACGGTTGATCACATCTGGGCCGTAAACCTTGGTGAGCGTCATGAACTGGGTGATAGGTGCCATCTCTGCACCACTCTTCACCTTGATGCTGTTCAGCGTCTCGAGGTTGCGGGTAGCGTAAGGATCGCCCTGCACCATCACACGGTACATACGTCCGAAACGGTTGAAGTTGGAAGAGTACAGACCACCATAGTAGCCCTGTAGGGTGGTAAGGATGGTGCTTGGACTGATGCCAGCACGCTTACAAGCTGCAGCATCGATGTCGATCTGATACTGTGGGAAGTTCGGGTCGAACGACGTGGTGGCGGAGTTGATCTCCGGACGCTGTGACAGGGCAGCATTGTACTCGTTCACCACCTCGTAGAAGCGGTCGAGCGTACCACCTGTTTTATCCTGCATATACATCTGGATATCACTGGAGATGGAGTAACCAGGAATCATAGGAGGCTGGAAGAACAGCACCTGGGCTTCCTTAATAATCTTCTGCGCACGCATGTAAAGGGTGATGAAGACCACGTTGGAGTTCTGCATCAGGCCACGCTCGTCGAAGTCCTTCAGCTTGATGATGAATGAACCGTAAGACGGACCGCTACCACCTGTGAAACTGAAACCAGACACCAGCGTACGAGAGGCCACGGCAGGCTCGGCAGCTACGAGGCTGTCTACACGCTCCATGATTTCGATGGCGCGTTCCTGTGACGTACCTGCTGGCAAAGTTACAGCACCCATCAGCGTACCGGTGTCTTCCTGAGGCACCATACCTGTAGGCGTGATGGCCATGAGTATGATCAGTGCCAGGATACTTCCGCCTGTGATGACGAAGGAGAGGACCTTGTGCTCAATGAAGTAGTGTACTTTCTCCTTATATTTTTCCAGAATCTTTTCGTACTTGCGATTGAACCAGCGGTGGAACTTCTCAACGCGTGAGGGTTCCTTTTCCTCATCTTCTTTCTTGTGAGGCTTGAGGAACACGGCACACAGGGCAGGGCTCAGCGTTAAAGCGTTGATAGCGGAGAAGCCGATGGCGATGGCCATGGTAAGACCGAATTGTTGGTAGAATGTACCTGCCGTACCACCCATGAAGCTCACAGGGATGAATACGGACATCATGACCAATGTGATGGACACGATGGCACCACCCAACTCCTTCATGGCATCGATACTGGCCATACGGGCATCGGTATACCCTTGGTCGAGTTTCGCATGTACGCCCTCCACCACCACGATGGCATCATCGACCACAATGGCAATGGCGAGCACTAACGCCGAGAGCGTGAGTAGGTTCAAACTGAAGCCGAAGATCTTCAATACGAAGAAGGTACCAATCAATGCCACAGGGATGGCAATGGCTGGGATCAGCGTAGAGCGCATGTCTTGCAGGAAGATATATACTACAAGGAATACCAGTACGAAGGCCTCAATCAAAGTCTTGACCACTTCATAGATAGAAGCGTAGAGGAATTCGTTCACACTCTGTGCCACATTGATCTTCAAACCTGAAGGCAAGTCCTCACTGAAACCATCGAGCACGGATTGGATCTCGTTGACGGCTTGGGTTGCATTAGAACCTGGGAGCTGCATGGCCACGCAGGTCACACCCTTATGTCCGTTCACACGGTTGTAGAACGAGTAGCTCATACGTCCTAGCTCTACATCGGCCACGTCGCTGATGCGTAGCAACTCGCCGTTAGGCAGTGACTTCAGCACGATGTCCTCGAACTCCTCGGGTTGCTGTAAACGGCCCTTGTAGCGCAGAGTGTACTGATAGGTCTGGTTGGCATTCACGCCCAACGAACCTGGAGCTGCCTCGATGTTCTGCTCAGCCAAAGCGGCAGAGATATCTGTTGGCATCAGTCCGTATTGTGCCATCACATCAGGCTTCAGCCAGATACGCATGGAGTAGTCCACACCCATCACCTGTGCCTGTCCTACACCATAGGTACGCTGCACCTCGGGAATAATGTTGATGGCGGCATAGTTCTCTATGAATTCGGTAGAGTAAGTATCGCTCTCATCATAGAGTGAGAAAATCAGCAACATGGAGCTCTGGCGCTTCATGGTGATGATACCTACACGGGTAACCTCGGCAGGCATGAGGCCCTGTGCCATAGACACACGGTTCTGCACCTGCACGGCGGCCATATCAGGATCAGTGCCTTGCTCGAAGTAGATCTGGATAGAAGCTGTACCAGTGTTGGAGGCACTGGAGTTCATATACATCATGTGCTCCACACCATTGATCTGGTTTTCCAGCGGAGCAATCACGGAGTTCAAAACGGTTTGCGCATTGGCACCAGGGTAGGTGGTATACACCATAATGGTAGGTGGCGCAATATTAGGGTACTGCTCAATAGGCAAGCCTGTCAGCCCGATAAAGCCGAGAATGACTATCAGGATGGAGATTACCGTGGAGAGTACCGGTCTGTTGATAAATGTATCAAGTCTCATATATGTCTTTCGAAATTATGATTTATGAATTATGATACTTCATTCTTTATTGCATAGCAGATTGTAAATTGCCTTCCTTCTGGTCTTTCAGATTCTGCTGATAGATCTCCTCCTTCTCTGCTTCAGTAATAGGAGTGATGGCGGTGCCAGTACGCAGGTTCTGTACGTTCTCAATGCAGATACGATCACCAGCGTTGAGGCCTGCCAACACGATGTAGTTCTTACCATCGTTGACATTGTGAACGGTAATCTCAGTACTCTTTACTGTATTATCGGGCTGTACTACAAAGACGAACTTCTTGTCCTGAATCTCGGTAGTAGCGCTTTGTGGCACGATGAAGATATTGGTCAGGTTGTTAGGGAATACCACGTTGGCAGTACCGCCGCTACGCAGCAATTTGCCAGGATTAGGGAACAGAGCACGCAGGCTCACGCTACCTGTGGCTTGGTCGATCACACCGCTGATGGTCTCCACGCGGCCAGCCTCAGGATACATGCTTCCATCAATAAGCTGCAGGTGGATATCAGGCATGTTCTTGATCACTTCGCTCAGGGAACTGCCACCCTTGGTCAGGTCGAGCAGTTCGCGTTCCGTCAGTGAGAAGTAGGCATACATGTTGGTATTGTCGCTCACGGTGGTCAGTGGTTGTACGCTCTGAGGGCTCACTAAGGCACCCAGACGGTAAGGGATGCTACCTACTACGCCGTCGCTTGGGGAAGTGACATTGGTATATGAGAGGTTCTTCTGTGCGTAGGTCAGAGTGGCTTGTGCCTGAGTCAATGCAGCCTTGGCCTGTTCCAGTTGGTTGGCACTCATAGCCAAGTCATAGTCGCTGATAATCTGTTTTTGGTTCAGGCGCACCTTGTTGTCATAGGTAAGTTGTGCAGTACCCAAAGCGGCCTTGGCTGTTTCTACGGCAGCTTTGCCTTGCTCCACTGCAGAGAGGTATTGCACCTGGTCGATGGTAAAGAGTACCTGGCCACGGCGAACCACAGCACCTTCGTCAACATGCAGACGGGTAATGAATCCGCTTACCATAGGGCGGATGTCAATGTCTTGCTTACCCTTAATAGTGGCAGGATAACTGTTTGTAAGATTTGCACTCGTAGGCTGTACGGTGATTGTTGCGATCTGAGGAGCATTTCCTCCTCCCATTTGGCCGCCGCCCCCGCAACTTGCCAGAGCCACACATGAGGCCAAAATCAGTAATTTACTTTTCATAAATGATGTATTTAAACTTTTTGTTGTTCTGGAGTTTACTATCAAACGTGCAAAATTATGAATAATTGCCGAAATTCCAAGCGTTTGAGAGGTACTTTAACGATATTTCATACATAGAATATGTTCCATTTCTTAACTAAATTGTTCTAAAGTGTTTTTTCATGGTCTGAGTTGTTAAATTTTCTTGGGAAAGTAGGGATATTAGTACAGAACATGTATTTTTGCACTAATTTTGCAAATAGTAATGAAAAACAAGCTCAAAATATGGGGAAAACGTACACTGCTGTTGATTGGCGGTGCCGTGGTACTTTACTCTTGTGCCAGCATAGGCAGACTTGAGGGTGGGGAAGAGGATTTTGATCCTCCTGTGATGAAGGAGTCCTCACCAAGGCTGGGGTCTGTGAACCAAAAGAATACCAAGCGCTTCACCATTGAGTTTGATGAGTACATTAAACTTGATAAGCCTCAGGAGAAAATCGTGTTCTCTCCACCGCAGGCACAGGCTCCCGAAATCAAAGCTAGTGGAAAGAAGGTGGTGGTGAACCTGCAAGACTCTTTGCAGCCTAATACGACTTATACCATCGACTTTGCCGATGCTATTCAAGATAATAACGAAGGGAATCCGCTGACACAGTTTACTTATACGTTCTCTACTGGTGAACAATTGGATACATTGGCAGTGGCTGGTACGGTGCTGAATGCCTCCAACCTGGAACCCATCAAGGGGGCTGTGGTGGGACTTTATGCCGATTTGAGCGATACGGTGTTTCAAGCCAAGCCTTTTGAGCGTATGGGACGCAGTGATAGTCGTGGTTATTTTTCTATCCGCGGCATTGCACCAGGTAAGTATCACGTGTTTGCTCTTCAGGATGATGATAGGGATTACAAATTCTCACAACCTACGGAGCAAGTGGCGTTCAGTGATTCCATTATCATTCCAACTTCTGAACCTCGCATGCGACAGGATACGGTTTGGATAGACTCTCTAACCATTGATACCATCGTGCCTGTGAGCTATACTTATTATATGCCTGATAATATTATCTTACGCAACTTCAAGCAAAATCGTCCTAACCGTCGTCTGGCTGGTTTCAATCGTGAGGAAGCGCATAAGTTTAAATTGAATTTCACTGCCCCAAGCGATAGCCTGCCTGTGATTAAGGGACTGAATTTCAATGCGGACAGTGCTTTCGTGATAGAGTTGAACAATGGGGTTCGTGATACGTTGCAATACTGGCTTAAAGACTCCACATTAATTAAGATGGATACCTTGTTGATGAGTGTTTCTTATCTCTATACGGATTCACTCTATCAGTTGCAGCCACGCACGGATACCTTGCGCGTCACTTATCGTGCTAAGCCACCTACGGAGCAAGAACGCAAGGCTGCAGAACAGGCGAAGAAGGAAGAAGAACGTCGCCTGAAGCATGGGGATACCTTAGAGGTAAAGAAACCAGAGATAAAGCCCCTTCCTATGGAAGTTTATGCCCCTGGGACATTGGATATCTACGACTATCTGTCGCTTACTTTCCAAGAACCTGTGCAACGTTTAGATACCGCCGCCATCCATTTGGAGAAGATGCAGGCCGACTCTACTTTTGCGGCTATCCCCTTCGAGTTTCAGCAGGATTCTACCGACTTGAAAGTGTATAATATCTATGCCGATTGGGAGGTAGATGGCAACTATAAGTTGAGGGTGGATTCTGCGGCAGTGACAGGACTTTATGGTTTAATTACCAATAAGACGGAGAATGCGTTTAAGATAAAACCGTTGGAAGAATATGGACAGTTGTTCTATACGGTAATGGGTGTAGATACCACTGCCTTCGTGGAACTTCTGGATGAGCGCGATAACGTGGTACGTACCGTGGACTTGATAGATGGCCATGCTGATTTCTACTACCTGAACCCGGGCAAGTATGGGGCTAGATTGGTTGTAGATGTCAATGGGAATGGTAGATGGGATACGGGGGACTACGACTTACACTTGGAACCAGAAATGGTGTACTACTATAACCAGATTCTGGAGTTGAAGGCCAACTTTGACATTTATCAGAACTGGGATGTGCATGAGCTTCCGTTGGATAAGCAGAAGCCGGATGATTTAAAGAAACAGAAACCTGAAACAACTCAAAACAGGAGGGATCGTAATGCGTCTAATCAGAACAATAACCGCAGCAGCACAAGTTCGAGCATGCGTAATCAACGCAGCAGCATGGGCTTCTTCTAAATGGGGTGTGCTTGTACTTTTATTGGCAGTCTTCTCGCTGCCTCTCCATGCTCAATGTGGTGTGGAAAATACGGCTTTTAGTGCTGGTGAGCAAGTCAGCTATGAACTCTATTTCAATTGGGGTATCATTGCCAAGAAAGTAGGAACTGCCAGTTTCAGTATCAGTTCTACTACTTATAATGGGAAGCAGGGTTACCGCATGGAACTTTTGGCAAATACCAATAAGACTGCCGATTCTGTCTTTAAGATGCGCGATACGCTTACCAGTATTGTGAGCTTGCGTTTGGAGCCTCTTTACTATCGCAAGGGAGCAGAGGAGAGTGATCGTTATACAGTGGAGGAAGCACATTACAGCTATAGCGGTGGTTTAGCCAGTGTGAAACAGAGTCGTTATAAACGTGATAGTGGTACGATCTATAGTGAAAAAACGGATAGCCGTTGTATTTTCGATATGGTAAGCATCATGGGGTGGGCACGTTCTTTGGCGACTACTAACCTAAAACCTGGACAGCGTTTTGATTTCCCTTTAGCTAGTGGAAAGCAGGTAGAGGAAGGTACCTTGATTTTTAAAGGCTCCAAGAACCTCGATGCTAAAGACGGACATACCTATCGCACATTGGTCTACACCTACCTCACCCACCGCGATGGCAAGGACTCTGAAATCATCACCTTCTATGTGTCTGATGATCCTAACCACCTGCCTTTGCGTCTGGATCTGAGCTTGAAGTTCGGTACTGCCCGTGTGTATTTCAAGAGTGTAACGGGTAATCGATATCCCCTCTCTTCATTAGTGAAGTGAGATAATATGAGATAAAACAAGAAAGCCGAGGCTTTATAGTCTCGGCTTTTTTTATTGTTAGTGAATACCTTTATTTATTAAGTTTCCATTCCGCTCCATTTTTGCCGTCCTTGATCTCAAAACCTAAGGCAGTAAGTTGGTTGCGGATGGCATCACTGGTTGCCCAATCCTTGGCAGCCTTGGCTTTCTGACGTTCTGCAAGCAGCATATCCACCGCTGCAGCGTAGGCTTCCTCACGGGCAGCATTGCCTGAAGCCGATTCTTCACGCAATCCAAGAATGTCGAAGCAATAGAGGCTGAATGTGTCACGTAGTTCCTGCAAATCTGCAGCAGTGATAGTGGCAGTACCTGCTGCGATGCTGTTGATGGCGCGACTGGTATCGAAGAGGTGTGCAATCACGATTGGCGAGTTTAAATCATCATTCATGGCATCGTCACACTTCTGGCGAAGGTCCTTCACTTCGGCAGTTGTAGCGTCTGTTGGTGTAAGTTTCTGCAAGGTATGCCATGCATCCATCAAGCGTTCCAATCCTTTCTCTGCAGCTTGCAGTGCCTCATTACTGAAGTCCACTGTGCTGCGGTAATGTGCCTGTAAAATGAAGAAACGAATGGTCATCGGACTGTATGCCTGTGACAAGTTTTTATTATCACCAGTGAAGAACTCAAACAGCGTGATGAAGTTGCCTAGGCTCTTGCCCATTTTCTGACCATTGATGGTGATCATGTTGTTGTGCATCCAATAGTGCACCATGTCGTCACCTTGCGAAGCGGTAGCTTGTGCAATCTCACACTCATGGTGTGGGAACACTAAGTCCATCCCTCCACCATGAATATCGAAATGACTACCTAAATACTTTTTGCCCATGGCGGTACATTCGCAGTGCCAACCAGGGAAACCGTCGCTCCAAGGAGAAGGCCAGCGCATGATGTGCTCGGGCTGTGCTTTCTTCCAGAGGGCAAAGTCCACAGGGTTTTGCTTCTCATCCTGTCCGTCAAGCTCACGAGAGGTATTGATAACATCGGTGAGGTTTCTTCCGCTCAACTTACCATAGTGGTATTTTCCGTTATATTTCAGCACATCGAAATAAACGGAACCATCGCTTACATAAGCAAAACCATTGTCGAGTATTTGCTTCACCAATCCGATTTGCTCGATGATGTGTCCAGAAGCATGAGGTTCAATACTAGGAGGAAGCACATTCAGTGCATCCATGGCTTGATGATAGCGGTTGGTATAGTATTGTGCCACCTCCATAGGTTCCAGCTCTTCCAAACGTGCCTTCTTGGCTATCTTGTCCTCACCTTCATCGGCATCATGTTCCAGATGGCCTACGTCAGTAATGTTGCGCACATAGCGCACCTTATAACCTAAGTGTTTCAGATAACGGAAAAGTAGGTCGAAAGTAATAGCAGGGCGCGCATGACCCAAGTGTGGGTCTCCATATACGGTAGGACCGCACACATACATACCTACGTGTGGAGCATGCAAGGGCTGGAACAATTCCTTGCGGCGTGTCAGCGTATTGTAAATGAGCAGGTTTGTTTCCATATAATAATGATTTTTATCAATCCTCAATCTTATTAAGCTCTAGCATTTCCTCGATGTAGTCTCGGTTGTTGCTTAGGCGTGGAATCTTGTGCTGTCCGCCTAATTTTCCCTTCTGGTCCAGCCAGTCGTTAAACAGATGTTCGCGTGCCACAATTACCTCCAGAGGTTGTAATGCCAGGTTGTTTTGGCGCTTAGCCTCATAGTCGGAGTTCACTTCCTTCAGAGTTTCATCCAGGATGGTTGCAAAGCGCTGCAGGTTGTCAGGCATCTTGGCAAACTCTATCAACCATTGGTGTCTGCATTTAGCATGGGCATCCATGAATACAGGAGCAGCGGTATAGTCGGTTATCTGAGCCCCAGTCTCTGCACAAGCTTTCTCCAAACCTTTCTCAGCATTTTCCACGATAAGTTCTTCACCAAAGGCATTAATAAAATGCTTGGTACGACCGGTGATGACAATCTTATATGGATTCTTTGAGGTGAATTTCACCGTGTCACCTATCATGTATCGCCACAAACCAGCGGAAGTGCTGATAACTACGGCATAGTTCTTTTCTAGTTCAACCCCTTCAAGAGGTACCACCTTAGGATTCTGTTTGCCCAACTCTTCCAAAGGCATAAACTCGAAAAAGATGCCATAGTCTATCATAAGCAACATGGAATGGTCCTTCAGATCGTTCTGTGAAGCGAAGTAACCTTCAGAAGCATTGTAGGTCTCTACATAATGCATGTCGGGATTTTGTATGAGTTCCTCATACTGGTGGCGATAAGGTGTAAATGCTACACCTCCGTGGAAAAAGACCTCTAAATCGGGCCATACCTCATCCAAGTACTGCTTTCCTGTTTTTTCCAGAATGTGCTTGATAAGCACCAACATCCATGAAGGAACACCTGAAAGGCTAGTTATATGTCGATGGATAGTAGTCCTAGCAATGGCTTCCATCTTGGGTTCAAAGTGCTCCATCAGGGCTATTTTCTTACTGGGAACTCGTAGGTAGCCACCTATAGGAAGAATGTTCTCTATCAAGATGGCGGAAAGATCACCAACGAGTCCTTTTCCTCCATAGTTAGGTTCATGACTTCCACCTAAAATCAATCCTCTACCTGAGAAAAATCGGCTCTTAGGATTCATCTGTAGGTAAAGTGCCACAGCATCTATACCACCTTGGAAATGGGTGTCGTGTATGGATTCATGACTTACAGGTAGAAATTTACTCTTATCGTTGGTAGTTCCAGATGATTTAGCAAACCATTTGATTTCCGAAGGCCAAAGCAGGTTTTGCTCTCCTCGGCGCATACGTTCTATATAGGCTTTTATTTCCTCATAGGTGTTCACGGGGACGCTATTGGCAAAATCTTCATAACTGCGAATAGAGGCGTAACCGTATTTTTTACCCCATTCAGTGTCTGTAGCCTTATGGATAAGACGCTGAAATACACGTTGCTGAATTTCGGCAGCGTGGGTAGCATATCGCTCTATCTTATGATAGCGCGGAGTGAAATATAGAGTGTCAATTATTCTTGTAAGGTTCATCTTTTCCTTAAAATCGCGTGCAAAAATAATCTTATTTATCCTTATATCCTCGTTTTTTCTATTTTTTTTCTAATTTTACAAGCTGAAAAGAGAAAAAAGTAGCACCATCCTTAATAATTTGATGTATGAGAATAGGTATTTTGACATCGGGAGGAGATTGTCCTGGCATCAATGCCACCATTCGTGGTATTTGCAAAACGGCGATTCATCACTATCAGATGGAGGTAGTTGGTATTCATAATGGTTTCCAAGGACTTATCACAGATGAGACTTCGCTCATCACAGAAGAATCTTTGTCTGGGCTGTTGGGTATGGGTGGTACTATTCTAGGTACTTCTAGAGAAAACCCATTCCAAAAGGACGACCTGATGCCTGGCACAGATAAGCCAACGCTTATTTCCAAGAATATCAAGAAAATGGGACTTGATTGTTTGGTATGTATTGGAGGAAATAGTACCATGGCTACTGCTGCCCGAATGATGGAGATGGGTATCAATACCGTGACTATTCCTAAAACCATTGACAACGATGTATGGGGTACCGACTATAGTTTTGGTTTTGATTCTGCGGTAAGTATTGCTACTGAGGCAATAGACCGTTTACATTCTACGGCTAACTCACATCGAAGGGTAATGGTGATAGAAGTGATGGGACATAAAGCAGGATGGCTAGCTCTTTATTCTGGTTTGGCAGGTGGTGGAGACATTATTTTGCTTCCTGAAATTCCTTACGACATACATAAGATAGGTAATTATATTATTGATCGCTTTAAGAAGGGTAAACCCTATAGCATCGTTGTGGTAGGCGAAGGTATCAAGACCAAAGATCGCAAGCGTGCTGCAACGTATATCGCTGAGGAAATAGAGTATGAAACAGGAGTAGAAACCCGCGAAACAGTGTTGGGATATATACAACGTGGTGGTAGTCCGACTTCTTTCGATCGTAATCTTGCAACCATGATGGGCGGACATGCGGCTGAGTTGATAGCTTCAGGTAAATTCGGCCGGATGGTGGCTGTCCGTGGCAACCGCATGCTTTCTGTGTCTTTAGATGAAGTGGCCGGGAAAGTGAAATTGGTTTCACCAAATAATGATTATGTGAAACAGGGCTTGAGGTTAGGCGTCTGCTTCGGATGAAATACCATCTGAAGTATCTTGTATAGGGGTTGTCTGTTCCATCTCTTGTAGTTCTTCTTCTTTTGCATCTGCCTCTGCCTTATTGAGGATACTCTGTGCAAATGCTTTATCTGTGCGTAGAAGGGCTAATGCTTCCTGAGCGGCTTTTTGGTGTGCTTCTTTCTTGGAATAGCCCTTTCCCTTGCCACAACAGATGCCAGCCAGCAATAACTCTGTTTCAAAGGTATGGTCACGCCCACCATCCTTAAATTCTTCTTTAGTCAGCACAAACTCCATAGGTACCTTGTGTTTTTGGCACCATTCCAACATGTGAGACTTGAAATTAGTTTCTTTTTTGACTATCTCAGAAAGGTTGATGTACTTTCCAAGAATTTGTTTTTCAAAAAACTCAATGCATTTCTTGTACCCTTGATCCATGTATATGGCTCCAATCAATGCTTCTAAGGCATTGCCATAGATGTTGTAATTGTGCGTAAGAATAGGGGATGATATTTGCAGATACTTCTTTAAGCCTATTTTGAGGGCTAATTTATTGAGTGTCTCACGCTGCACAATTTTAGAGCGGATGTTGGTCAGGTTTCCTTCTGGGAATTTCTTGAATTTTCTGAAAAGAATATCTGCAACTACGGCATCAAGTACCGCATCTCCAAGAAATTCCAGTCGCTCATTATTGACTGTTATACCTTTATGGTTACGAAAGGACCTATGGCGGAAAGCCATTTTATAGTACAACAAGCGACGGGGATAAAAACCAAGCAACTTATATAAACGAAGATAAGACTCCTTATCCTTGACGAAAAGAAGCCTTATCTTGTCATATACTGTTCGAAACACGACTCTTACTCTGCGTATTTTCTGAAGAGCAGGCAAGCGTTGTGACCACCAAAGCCGAAAGTATTCGACAGAGCCACATTGATGTCTCTCTTCTGAGGTTTGTTGAATGTGAAGTTCAGGTTATAGTCGATGTTCTCGTCCTTATCATCTTCCTCATGGTTGATGGTAGGAGGAACCACACCGTTCTTGATAGCCAGTATGCTGACGATAGATTCGGCTGCACCAGCGGCACCCAGCATGTGACCTGTCATTGACTTTGTGGAACTGATATTCAACTTATAGGCATGTTCTCCAAACACCTCTTTGATAGCTTTTACCTCAGAGATGTCGCCCACTGGGGTAGAAGTGCCATGTACATTGATGTAGTCCACTTCCTCTGGCTTGATGCCAGCATCCTCAATGGCATTCTGCATCACCAACTTTGCTCCTAATCCTTCAGGATGAGAAGCTGTGAGGTGGTACGCGTCAGCCGACATGCCTTCACCGATGACCTCAGCATAAATCTTGGCACCGCGGGCTTTGGCATGTTCTAGTTCTTCCAAGAACAGACAACCAGCACCCTCACCCATTACGAATCCGTCGCGACTGCCACTGAAAGGACGAGAAGCAGTCTCTGGTGAATCGTTGCGGGTAGAGATAGCATGCATGGCATTGAAACCACCCACACCACCTGCAGAGATGGCAGCCTCAGCACCACCAGTAACGATGGCGTTGGCCTTACCCAACCGAATCAAGTTGAATGCATCAGCAATGGCATTTGAAGAAGTTGCACAAGCTGAAGCTACTGAATAGTTGGGACCATGAAAACCATAGAGGATGGAAATCTGTCCAGCAGCAATGTCTGAAATCATCTTGGGGATGAAGAATGGATTGAATTTAGGACCTTGGTCCAGATGTTGGTAATACCAACCTATTTCTGCCTCAAAAGCATGGATGCCACCTATGCCTGAGCCAAAGATAACGCCAATACGGTTTAGGTCTTCATTCTCCAAATCAATACCGGCATCTCCAACAGCCTGCTTGGCCACAGCCACAGCATACTGTGTGTAGATGTCCATCTTACGAGCTTCCTTGCGGTCAAGGTACTGGCTCACGTCGAAGTTCTTCACCTCACAGGCAAAGTGGGTCTTGAAGAGGGAATGGTCAAAATAAGTAATAGGTCCTGCTCCACTTTTACCCTGCAGCAAACCGTCCCAGAATTCTGAAACAGAATTTCCTAGCGGGGTAATGGCTCCAAGACCTGTTACCACTACTCTCTTTAATTCCATAGGGAAACTATGTATGACTAAAGATTAATTGTTAGCGTTTTCAATGTAAGAGATAGCGTCTGCAACAGTGCTAATCTTCTCAGCCTGATCGTCTGGAATAGTGATGCCGAACTGCTTCTCAAACTCCATGATCAACTCAACGGTATCCAATGAATCTGCACCCAGATCGTTGGTGAAGCTTGCTTCAGGAGTAACTTCGCTTTCTTCAACACCTAATTTATCTACGATAATAGCCTTAACTTTTGCTTCAATTTCTGCAGCCATAACTTTAACTTTTTAGTGAATGATTAATTTATTTCTACATTTTGCGGTTGCAAAGGAACACATATTTATTGTTCTTTACAAATATTTTAATAAATAATTACATTTTCTTGCACATATTTTATATATTTGTGCCAAAATTTAAGAATTATGGCAAAGAATATTGCAATTTTAGCTTCTGGTAATGGGACGAATGCGGAGAATATTATCCAGCATTTTTATGAAAATGAACATATCTGTGTGAAACTGGTTCTTACCAATTCACAGAAGGCATTCGCTTTGGAGAGAGCTAGGAAGTTGGGCGTGAAGTGCGCTTATTTTTCCAAGGAGTTTTGGGCAGAGGGTAGTACACTTCTGGCATTGTTGAAGGAAGAGAAGATAGATTTTATTGTACTTGCGGGCTTTTTGGCGCGCATACCCGACAATATTCTAAAGGCTTATCCCAACAAGATGGTCAATATCCATCCTTCTTTGCTCCCGAAATATGGCGGGAAAGGTATGTATGGTGATAAGGTGCACCAAGCAGTGCTGGATTCGGGCGATACGGAGAGTGGTATCACCATTCATTACACGAATGAGCATTACGATGAGGGACAGATTATCGTTCAATATCGCTGTGAAGTGAAGCCCGATGATACTTTTGTTACCTTGGCCAACAGAGTGCATGCTTTGGAATATGAGTATTATCCAAAGGTAATCGAACGACTTTTGCTTGAATAAGCCGAAGATTTTTCTTACCTTTGCGGCACAATGAAAAAGCTGCATATCATTACTCCTGTGAAAGATTCTATCGAGCTTACTCTGAAGACGATAGAAGCTGTGGCAGGCTCTACATTGAGTGTGCCTTATACATATTTTATATATAATGACTTTTCCACCCGTGAGAATACCGCACGACTGGAGGAAGCTACCCGTCAGTATGGTTTCACGCTGGTCAACTTGTCAGATCTCACCAGCCATCCTTCTCCCAACTACCTACTCACCTTACAGACTGCCCAAGCACGTGCTATCGCTGAAGAGGCAGGCTTGTTGATTGTGGAAAGTGATGTAGTTGTTGAGAAAAATACGCTTCAGCGACTTTATGAAGGTGCCAAGGAACAGAAGTGTTGTGGCATCGCTGCAGCTGTTACTGTAGATGAGGCCGGAACCATCAATTATCCTTACGAGCATTTGCGTGGACAGGAAAACTTGGTCATCAAGACCAGTAAGCATTGTAGTTTCTGCTGCTCTCTGCTTACCACTGATTTCCTCAAGGCTTTCAGTTTCAAGGAACTGAATCCCGAAAAGAACTGGTTTGATGTTACCATTTCACACGAGGCACTGAATCATGGGTTTTACAACTATGTGTTTACCAACTTGCCTGTACTACATCGTCCGCATAGCAGTCGCCCATGGAAGCAACTGAAATACAAGAATCCTTTGAAATATTACTGGCTCAAGTTTACAAAAGGACTTGATAAAATCTGAAACTGTATGCCTGATCGTATGCAATATCATCGCATGGAGGTTCATCCCAAGCATCCTGAACTCAAGACGTTCGTTGCCTCCATTCCCCTGCGTTTCGAGCGTGGTGAGGGGGATGTTATTTATAAAGGTAGGAATGAATTGCGACGCATGGAGTATCAAGGCTGCAGCTATGTGGTGAAATCGTTCCGCAGGCCACATCTTCTTAATCGCATTGTGTATGGCACTTTGCGTGCTTCTAAGGCAAAGAGGGCCTATTATAACGGATTGGAATTGTTGCAGATTGGAGTATCAAATCCGCTACCTATTGGCTATGTGGAGGTACATGCAGGTTTACTTTTTGATAAGAGCTTCCTTATCACTGCGATGTCCCACTGCCCTTATACTTGGAAAGACCTTTTTTCTCAGGATTTTTCTTGTAAGGAGCGGGTTGTGCGTGAAGTTGGTAAGCTGACGGCTCTTCTTCACAATCATGGTATTGCCCTTAAAGATTACAGTCGTGGCAACATCCTCTTCAAGGAAGAAGGTGGAGAAGT
>JAEEGJ010014222.1_pt1 | contig 18965 bp, 17 predicted proteins | sample 8958761 | NCBI WGS metagenome assembly JAEEGJ01 (sample SAMN16246546, study PRJNA631951) | gut metagenome | biome: gut microbiome; feature: rumen; material: RS-attached | host: Bos | place: Iran: Karaj | collected 2018-10
ACAGGATTTATATACGGTCGGAGACAGAGTGGCTCCTACCTTGTTAAAGATATTGATGGAAATATTATTTCAAGTGGTATTTCCTATAAAAAGTTAAGTCTTATTGAAAAAAGAAAAGGCTGGATTGTTGATTTTAAACAATCTTAAGTAGCATCAAAGGTTATTATGGAGCGTTTACTTATCAAATGTGTATTTTTTTGTGCGACGGGTGGTTGTTTACATTCAAAATTTATTGATTTTTGTATTTTTTTTAATGATAATCAAATCATAGTCTTTTTTGCATGTGTTTATTAAGGAATATGACATGTTGACATTTCTCATAGTTGTTGTTTGCGGTTTTATCGGTCTGATCGTGGTGCTTGCCCTGGTTCTGCTGGGTGCATACAACGGTCTTGTTGCACTGCGTGAGCAGGTTAAATCTGCATTTTCCAGCATTGATGTTGCTCTGAGACAGCGCTTTGACATGATCCCTCAGCTCGTTGATGCCGCAAAGGGGGCAATGAAGTTTGAAAAGGATACATTCAAGGAGGTTGTGGAGGCGAGAAATGCCGCCAAGGCCGCCCTTGATCAGATTTCTCAGAACGGCGGTGTTGCCACTGAGGAACTGCTGGCAAATCTGCAGGCCAAGACCAAAGCTCTTGACAGCGCTTTTGCCGGGATGAAGGTTACTCTTGAGGCATATCCTGATCTGAAATCAGTGGAGACTGTTAAACAGCTTCAGGACGGTATTCAGTCTGTAGAAAACAAGATTGCATTCTCACGCAATCACTACAACCAGACTGTATCAGACTATCAGACCAAACGTTCCCAGTTCCCTACAGTTATAGTTCCTACCATCCTTCCTGCACAGTTCCCAACCTTTGCCTACTACCAGGACAGTGAGAAGGAAGCTATTCAGACCAGACCGCAGATTAACTTTTAATCTGTGAGTGACGGCGCTGCCGTCGCAGTCTTAATTGTTATGCGCCAACGAATCAGCGAAGGTTTGTTGGCTTTATTTTATCTTCATTGCTCGTGAATATGGAGTCGCCCCATGAAATACGTCAAGACCAGGGATTCAGTCTGTATTAATAGAACCTGCACCAGGTGTGGTAAATCGTTTGATCTGACCGATCAGGAACGTATGTTTCTGATGGAGGGAAACATTCCGATCCCGACGTTATGCCCGGACTGCCGTCTGGCAGCGGAAAAAGCCGGGGAAAATCCGAAGTACAGGAATCTTTTCCGTAAGAATGACGGTGCCGGCGGCAGTAAAAAAGGATTCTTTTCGAAGCTGGCCTCCTGGATCAAGTCTCTGTCAGCCGCAGGGCGATCATGAATGACCGGAATGATCCGGCATCAGTCAACCTGAAACAGAAAACCCGCCCAGAGCTGATCTGTGCGGGTTTTCTGTTTATCCGGCTGTTGCCCGGGAAGCCGGATTTAAGGATTAATTGTATCCTATGGAAACTTTTGCAGCCACAGCCTTGGCATTGGCTACAGCCTCCTCGATGGAGCTGCCTGTCGCCAGCGCAACGCCGAGACGGCGGTGACCGTTGATTTCAGGTTTGCCGAAAAGTCTGAGCTGACAGTCAGGGCACTGTGACAGAGCCTCGGCCAGGTGGTCATAGGTTAGATCCTGTGAGGTGCCGTTCCCGAGAATAACTGCAGATGCGCACGGACCGTTCTGTCTGATTGTTCCAATCGGCAGACCGAGTATGGCACGAACATGCAGAGCGAACTCTGACAGGTTCTGGGAGATAAGTGTAACCAGACCGGTATCGTGCGGACGAGGTGAAACTTCGGAGAAAATTACTTCATCGCCGCATACAAACAGTTCCACACCGAAAATTCCGTAGCCGCCCAGAGCTTTGACTATTTTGCCGGCCATTTCCTGTGCTTTGGCTTTGACTGCATCCGGCATTGCTCTCGGCTGCCATGATTCACGGTAGTCGCCGTCCTCCTGGCGGTGTCCGATCGGTTCACAGAAATGAATGCCGTCTACAGCGCTTACGGTAAGCTGGGTGATTTCATAGTCGAAATTGAGAAATTCCTCGATAATCACCTTGTTCTTTCTGCCGCGGCCCTCTTCATGGGCGCATTTCCAGGCGGCGGCAATCTGTGATTCATCCCTGATTACCGACTGGCCTTTTCCTGATGAACTCATAACCGGTTTAACCACGCACGGGATCCCTATTTTTTTGACACCTGCAGTGAATTCCTCTTCGGAATCCGCAAAAACGTATGCCGAAGTCTTAAGACCGAGTTTTTCGGCACTCAGTGTGCGGATTTTTTCACGGTCCATGGTGATCAGTGTTGCCTGGCTGCATGGAACGATGTGCATGCCCTGCTGTTCGAGTTTTACCAAAGTGGCCGTTGCAATGGCTTCGATTTCCGGGATTACGTAGTCAGGTCTGATTTCGTTCAGCAGATCCTCGAGAGCCTTCTCGTCAAGCATATCTATAACATATGATTTGTGGGCAATATGCATTGCCGGTGCGTGATCATAGCGGTCTACCGCGATAACTTCGACACCGAGACGCTGCAGTTCGATGGCTATTTCCTTGCCCAGCTCGCCAGAGCCCAGCAGAACAGCCTTTGTTGCCTTTGAACAGTATGGGGTACCAGTCATAATGTCTGTGGCGGTAAAACCCGCGTCGGTTTCCGCGGGAGGATCGCCACATCCTCCTTTCTCAATTTACATAAATAAATCCCGCGCGTGAAAATATATAATGCTCGCGGCGGGTTCCTGTTCCTGCCCTCCGGCAGGGGCCCTGCTAAAATAAAGACGGGGCCGGTGAGAGCTCTTCTCAAAAACGGACTTATTATAGCATAAGGAATCCCTTCAGTGAATTGAAAGTGGAGTGGCCGGTTTAAGGATAAATAGATTAAAAAATAAACAAATAGGCCGAATAAAATAGTATTGCTGATTATAAAAACGTATAATGTGTAACTGCTGAGAGAATTTTCCGGGATTTCTCCGTCCCTGGATGTTTCTTTTGCATACAAGTGATATATATTTGATTAATTACAAACAAGTGAAAAAAAATGACGACAATGGATAATACTGAAGAAAAAGTTAAGGCAGAGGAAGCAACCGCTGCCGGTGAATCTGCAAAACCTCAGGCTGCTGAACCGACCAAGCTGTATACCGCGAAAGAGATCGTGGCGTATCTGGCAGAAAAGTTTCCTGAATGTTTCAAAACAACTGATGCCGAGATTAGACCTCTTAAACTTGGGATCCTTGATGATATTGTCAATGCTCTCAAGGATGACCACAAGTATTCAAAGACCGCAATAAGACACGGTATCCAGCTTTATACCAAGTCATGGGTCTACCTCGAAAGATGCAAGGAAAATGCAACCCGTGTTGATCTTGACGGAAATGATGCCGGAATAGTAAGTGCCGAACATGCCGAGTATGCAGTCAAGAAACTCGAGGAAAGCAAAAAGATTTTCGCCGAAAAACGCGCACAGGCTGCAAATGCCAAGAAGGAGGCAGCCAGGGCAAACGGCGGCGCCAGCAGCAATAATCATGACAGCAAGAAGAAACCGTTCAACCGCGGTCCGCGCAATTTTAAAAACAACCGTAACGGACAGGGCCAGGAACGCAGATCTTTCAACGGCCGCAGACCTAACGGTGCTCCGAGACCTCGCAGGGAATATCACAGCGAAGGTTTTGTAAATCCGTCCCTTGATTCTCTGAACGTTAATGACCGTGTATTTGTTCAAATCGGCTATGATCCTAAGGCTAAAAAGATTTCCGGACGCATCAAGAAGATTGAACGTGAGGATGTTTATGTGGATCTCGTTTCAGGCATGAGTCTGAAGCTGTCTGTTGACAACCTTTTCATTTATGACGAGAGCAGAGTCAAATCAGAGAATAAAACCGTTACTGATACCGAAAAAAAGGCTGAATAATCTATGTTTAAACTGATCCGTAATTTAGTCATCGGACTGGCATTGGCCGTTCCTGCCTGTGTTGTTGCGGCGGAAAAGACCGATGTTGCCCTGAATGACATTCCGAAGCTGTCCAAGGAGGATCAGCATCCGGTTTCCTGCAGAAGAATATACCGGGCACTTACTGAAACCCATTACAGGAAGGATGTTGCCATTGACGATCAGTTTGTACAAGATTTTTATATTCAGTATTTCAAGTATGTAGATCCGTACAAGTCTCTGTTTTTCAGGAATGAGATCAAAGAGTTTATTGCGGACATCGGAAATGTCCGCGCCTCCATTGTCAGATGCAAGCTTGATCTTCCATACAAGATTTTCAACCGCTATGCTGTTCACAAGTTTGATCAGATGAAGAATGCCATAGCGCTGCTGGAGGGTGACAAACTTGATCTGAACGAGAATGACGAGTTCGTATATGATCGTGAGAAGGAGGACTGGCCTGAAGATCCGAAACAGCGCAGTGAACTGTGGAAAAAGATTGTTAAATATGATCTGATCAAGATTATTCTTTCCGGAAAGTCTCGTGAGGATGCAAGCAAACAGCTGATCAAGCGCTACAGGTCAAATCTCAATTTCCTGACCCAGCTGGTGAGCGAGGATGCCTTCAGTGCATTCGAGAATACCCTGGCGCACCAGTTTGATCCGCACACCAATTATATGTCCCCGATTGCCTCTGAGGAGTTCTTTGCCGATATGCATCTTTCTCTTGAAGGTATAGGTGCAACCCTTAAGACCGAGGATGATACCGTGGTGATCGAGGAACTTATTCCGGGCGGTCCTGCGGAAAAATCCAAACTGCTCAAACCGAAGGACAGAATCATCGGTGTGGGTGCCAAGGAGAACAAGATTACCGATCTGGTTGGCATGCGTCTTGATGAGGCGGTGAAGCTGATCCGCGGACCGAAAGGATCCAAGGTGTTCCTGCAGATCCAGCGCGGAGAGGGTGAAGCTGCCAGAATTTTTGTCATCAGTCTGATCAGAGATAAGATCAAGCTTACCGATCGCGCTGCAGCCGGAGAGGTTCTCAATATAGACGGTCATAAAGTCGGTGTTCTCAAGGTTTCCAGTTTCTATGACAATCTGACATCGGATGCCAGAGAGCAACTGGAGAAACTTAAGAAGGAGAAAATAGAATCTCTGGTGGTTGATCTGCGCGGCAACGGCGGCGGTCTGATCACGGAAGCTGCCGGCTTTACCGGACTTTTCATTGAAAAGGGTCCGGTGGTCCAGGTTCGTGATATGAACAATTTTATTGAAACCGTGGATGATCCTAGTTCTGATATCATGTATGACGGTCCGATGGTGGTGCTGATCGACAATCTGAGTGCCTCCGCCTCGGAGATTTTTGCAGCAGCGCTGCAGGATTACGGTCGTGCACTGATTGTAGGTTCAAATTCCTTCGGTAAGGGAACCGTTCAGCAGGTTAGATCTCTCAGCAAGTTCTATGATCTGTTCAACGGGGAACTTGGACAGCTTTCCTATACCATTGCCAAGTTCTACCGCATCAACGGCGGCAGTACCCAGCTCAGAGGGGTGACTCCGGATGTGGTTATGCCGATGCTCAGCGATGTTCAGAAGTATTCCGAGAAGGAGCTGGATAATGCTCTGCCGTGGGATTCAATCAAATCCCAGAAGTTTCAGCGTGTCGGCAGTCCTGCGGAACATGCTCAGAAACTTTCCATCGAGCTCAATGCACGTATCGCTTCAGATCCTGCCTACCAGGTAACGCTGGAGCAGATTGAACTGGCGAAGAAGATTGTTGACAAGCCTAGTGTCTCCCTCAATCTAGAAGAACGAAAGACCAAGAAGGAGGAGGACGTCAAGGGTGAACTTGACCGTACCAACCGTCTGTTGAAAATAATCGGTCAGAAGCCGGTGGAAAATCTTAATGATGTTCCTGCTGATGTCAAATTCCCGGATCCGATCAAGGATCAGGCGGCTAGAGTAGCCCTGGGACTTGCCCTGCAGCAGTAAAGCGGCTGCTGCCAGACTTAAGTTTTATGAAGATCCGGTGCATTAAGGTGCCGGATTTTTTTTTTGCTGGAAATCAGCGGGTCCCTGACGGGCCGGATCGGGGATTATTTTTTCCGCTGCTTTTTCAAAAATGTGAAATCTGTCGCACGTTATTATATAATAACGGTGAATATAACAGCGAAACGTTCCCCGGATCTGCAGGCCGGATCGGTCTTCTATCGGGAATGACAGTATTTGATCAGGTGTTGAAATGAAGAAAGAAAAAAGACGTTTGGACTATCAGCCTCCGAAATTTAAGATTAACGAGATTTATCTGGAATTTGAACTGGATCCGCACCATACCAGGGTTACCGCCGTGTCAAAAGTTGAAAGAAACGGCGAACACAGTGAACCGCTGGTCCTTGACGGTGAGAATTTAACACTTGAACAGGTTCTTGTCGACGGGAAAGAGGCCCGCTTTGAGAAAAATGAAACCTCTCTTACCGTTTATGATGTTCCTTCCTCGTTTGAACTTAAAGTTGTCAACTACATTGATCCTGCCAGCAATCTGGCTTTTGAAGGTCTCTATATGTCTGACGGTGCATACTGCACCCAGTGTGAGGCCGAAGGTTTCAGAAAGATTACCTATTACCTGGATCGACCGGATGTTTCTGCAAAATTCACCACCAGGATTATTGCACCGAAGGACGGTTTCCCTTATCTGCTTTCAAACGGCAACAGGGTTGAAAGCGGAGATCTTCCGGATGGCAGACACTATGTAGTCCGTCAGGATCCTTATTCCAAACCTTCCTATCTTTTCGCCCTGGTTGCCGGTGATTTTGACGTGATTGAGGATCATTTTGTTACCAGATCCGGACGTGACGTGGAACTGCAGCTTTTTGTGGATCGCGGCAGCTACAACCGCGGTATACATGCCATGAACAGTATCAAAAAAGCCATGAAATGGGATGAGGATCGTTTCGGACTTGAGTACGATCTGGATCTGTTCCAGGTGGTTGCGGTTGACTTCTTCAACATGGGTGCCATGGAGAACAAGGGTTTGAACATCTTCAATTCCAAGTGTGTCCTTGCTGATGCGAAAACCGGTACCGACAGCGACTTTGATATCATTGAAAGTGTAATCGGACATGAATATTTCCACAACTGGACCGGAGATCGAGTAACCTGCCGAGACTGGTTCCAGCTCAGCCTCAAGGAAGGTCTGACAGTATTCCGCGATCAGGAGTTTTCATCTGATGTAGGCTCACGCTCCGTGCACAGAATTCAGGCGGTCAAGGTTGTCCGCGGGGCTCAGTTTGCCGAGGACCTCGGACCGATGGCCCATCCGATCAGACCTGATCTGGTGTATGAGCAGAATAATTTCTATACAGTTACCGTGTATGACAAGGGTGCCGAGGTGATCCGCATGATCCATACCCTGATCGGTGAAAAGGCTTTCCAGGCCGGTATGAAGCTTTACATTTCCAGATTTGACGGCGGCTGCGCAACCTGTGATGACTTTGTACAGGCTATGCAGGATGCTTCCGGTTATGATCTGACCCGGTTCAGAAACTGGTACTGTTATGACGGTACACCGCTGGTTGAAGTTTCCGAGGAATACGACCATGAGTCAGGCACACTCAGAATCACCTTCCGTCAGAGTATTCCGTCAACGCCGTACCGCGATCGCAGTGCCTATCCGGCAATGGTTATTCCTCTTAAACTTGAATTCCTTGATGCCTCCGGCAGACAGATCCCTGTTTCAGCCCCTGAGGTTAATGACGGACTGTTTGTACTGACTGAAAAAGAGCAGACAGTAACCTTCAGTAATGTTCCGGAACTTCCTGCAGTCAGCTATCTGGGTGATTTTTCCGCGCCGGTAAAGATCAGCCGCACCTACAGTTCTGAGGAACTCCTCAACATCGCTTCACATACTGCTAACGATTTCAACCGCTATGAGGCAATCTGGCAGCTTTACACCAACTTTTTCCGCGGATACGTTGAACACAATGAGAGCGATGTCAAGGGATTGATTGATTCCTACGCGGTAATGCTGGCAAATCCTGAGATTGACCGGCTGTTCCTTGCTGAAATTCTTGCTGTACCGACTGAGGTTCAGATTGCTTCTATGTTTGAAAATGTTGATATCGAAAGGATCCATGAGGGGCGTGAATATCTGCTCAATGAACTTGCTGTGCATCTTAAGGAGCAGTGGCAGAAGGTGTACCGTGATAATTACCGTACTGAGGGTGAATACAGTATTGAGCCTCAGCAGGTGGCACAGCGTGCACTTGCCAATCTGGCCCTGGGTTTTGTTGCTAGATTTATGGGTGAAAGTGCCGACAGTCTGGTGAAGGAGCATTATTATTCCGCAGACAATATGACCGACACCCTGGCTGCGCTCAAAGTTGCAGTTCATGCGGGTCTTCCTTGCAGTGAACAGCTGCTGGCTGAATTTGATGAAAAGTGGCATGAAGACGGGCTGATTATGGATAACTGGTTCCGCATCCAGGCTTCTGTTGCCAAGGCTTCAACCCTGGCTAAAGTGAAGGAGCTGATGAATCACAGAAGTTTCACCATGACCAATCCGAACCGCATCCGCGCTCTTATCGGAACCTTTGCCATGGCCAATCCGTTTGTATTCCATGCCAAGGATGCTTCCGGATATGAATTTATTACAGAAATTCTGACCAGACTGAATGAGTCCAATCCGCAGACTGCCGCCAGAATCATTGATCCGATGATTAAGTTCAAACGCTATGATCAGACCCGTCAGAAACTGATTGCCGGATGTCTGGAAAAACTGTTTGCCCTGCCGCAGCTTGCTCCGGATCTGTATGAAAAGATCGCAAGAGCACTTGGAAAATAAGCTGGTGGAACGGTGAGAGAGTTTACATTCAGTATTGATCTTGACAGTGAACAGGTTCGCAATATTATGTACGGCGGAACGGTCAGGAGAGTTCAGGTGATGACCGATCAGGGGCTTCGTATTGAACTTCCGATCAGTCACTTTCAAAGTTTTGTATCATACAGCGGACTTCATGGACATTTTCTGCTGACTCTGGACGGCAGCAGATTTGTTTCACTGCAAAAGATAGATTAGGGAGTTACATGTTATTTAGTTTTTATACTTCTGTTATCAGACCGATATTATTTAAATTTGATCCGGAGGCGGTTCATGAATTCACCATGTCTATGCTGCACTTCGTGGGACGTTCCCCACTGAAATTCATGCTGCGGCAGAAGGTAATGAGCAGACCTGTTGAGGTGATGGGACTTACGTTCCCAAATCCTGTCGGTCTTGCCGCCGGTCTTGATAAAAACGGTGTTGCGGTGGATGGACTCGGCGAATTCGGATTCGGTTTTATAGAAGTCGGCACTGTTACCCCGGTTGCCCAGCCCGGAAATCCGAAAAAACGTCTTTTCAGGGTTATTCCTGCAGAGGGAATAATAAACCGCATGGGTTTTAATAATGACGGTGTTGATGAACTGATCAACAATATTTATGATACCGGTTATAAAGGTATTCTCGGCATAAATATAGGAAAGAACAAGGTAACTCCGCTTGAGAAAAGTACCGATGATTATCTGATCTGTATGGATCGGGTATACCCTTATGCCGATTATATCACTGTGAACATATCCTCACCGAACACTCCGGATCTGCGCAAACTTCAGTACGGTGATGCCTTTGAACAGCTGCTTGAAGCACTTAAAAACAAGCAGAGGGATCTTGCATCTCTCCACGGAAAATATGTTCCGCTGGTAATTAAAATTGCTCCGGATGTATCGGATGAAGAGCTTAAACATATTGCAGAGTCACTGCTTAAATATAAAATCGACGGTGTGATTGCTACAAATACGACAATCAGCCGCGATGCTGTTTATGATCTGCCACATGCCTATGAAGCAGGGGGACTGAGTGGAAGACCTCTGCAGCAGAAGAGTACTGCGGTAATCAGAAAGCTTCATTCATATCTGGGAGATAATATTCCGATTATCGGCGTCGGAGGTATAGATTCGGTTTCAGCAGCCCGTGAAAAAATGGAGGCCGGTGCGAAACTGGTGCAGGTATATTCAGGTTTTATCTATCACGGTCCTGAACTGATTGCCAGACTGGTTAACAATATCTGATTGCCAGCTGGGATCCATGAATACGCAAATTTAAGTCTTCCGGAAGCGGGAGACTTTTTTTAGCGGTTTTCTTTTTTTTTGCGCGGATGAAAAAATATAGATCGGCTCATGGAACTCCTGCCGAAAATTAATCATAAACATGTAAAGTATTCGCGGCATTATAAAAAAATGATTAATCCGGGACGGATAATTCGTCCGGGATCTTTCTATACAGACCCTGCAAATCTGATTAATTTATTCATAAGTGCATTTTTTTGAAGAATGAATGGAATTGTCGTTTAAAAAAAATTATTATGTGAATTATTTGATCTTTATCCGGACAACCGTTTTTGATCGGATCTTTAAAAAAATATTTATGATTAATATTCTGATTATTATGAGATTAATTTTTTTTATCCGGAAAATAGATTATAAAATAATCGAATTGATTGTAATATAAACAAAAATATATACTATTTTGAATTCTGCTCTAAAAAATAATTTTTTGAAAAAAAATTTTGTCTTTTAAAATTTTTTATTTTTCCGGAGAATTTTTTTTGAGAATGAAACGTGATCTGTGATCTATTTTTTTTATTTGGTGATATTTATTAATTTAATAATTAAAAATATAATATGTTCAACAAGAAAAAAAAATAATAAAAATTTATTACGCACGATGTTCCAGGTATTAAAAATTACCCATCAGTTCTATATTTTCTAAAAAAATAGAAGATATCTTTTGAATTGCATCTGCCGATAAAAAAATTAATCAGATGATTAATTTTACTGCCGGAAAAAGCGAAAGCAGTGAATGAATTCTGAAAACCACATGGAGTGAAATATATTTGGTTGATGATAGTTCCGCCATTATTAAAAATGTAAAAAAATATAAATCAGGCGGTGAAGTTATCATTGGTTCTAGTAATAATATTTATAACAGCTAGAATTGGACACGGTGGAAAATGAGAATAGAACCAAATGCTGAATGGTACTGGTTTTACGAACCAGAGCGCAGGAAACTGCTCCTCAGTATAAACTGCGGTAATTTGTTCCTGTCACAGTACAGTCTCAAGGAGCTCGGGTGCGATCGGGACATAGATACTGTGCCTGTAAATGTCGATGACTCGAGTCTGTTCTATGTGATTATTCAACACATTGCAGATCTTCCTTATGTTGGTTTTGAAAAAATTCAGATTGCCCTGAATTCTATAACCGCACTTAAATTCTATGGCGGCGGATGTATAAATTATGTGGAAAATGCAAAATGTGTAGATCAGCTCAAGAGTCGCGGTCCTAAATTCGCTGAGGTTCTTTCAGTGATTTCCTTCAAAAACTGCCACGAGGGTAATCTTCAGGAACGTATGATCGGGGATGTTATTGCCCTGAAGCCGGGTGAAGTGCAGACACTGTGCATGGTGCTTTGTACCGGCCTGGAGGACGGAGATAAATCTTATAATTTTATGGATCTGGTTACAGTGGACAATGACTGTCTGATGCCTTTCTATAAAATGAATGAGGAGTTCAACACTGAACTCCAGTTGAAAAGTATAGCGCTATAATTTTCTATTTTAGTTTTTCCTGTTTTACTATATTTAGTGTTGTTTGTAATGGATGATTCTAAATATAGTATTTTTTTATCCGTTTTTTGCCTCTACATCGATTGCTTTTTTATCAGGGGATTTTTTATTATTTTTTTAATTAATCAATTTATTATTAGAAAATATTAATAATTATTTTTTTTTATTTATTCAAATTATTATTATTTCTGATTAATTAAAAATTTCATTTTTATTTTCTGTTACAAAATATGGAATGAAAAAATTTTTTTGCACTATATGATGAAAAAAAATTTTTTTTGTTTCTATTAATCAAATTAGCATATCCGTTTGTTGATTAATATTCTGATTAATTAAATAAATCCGGAGGATCTGTTTTAAATATCAATCTGATTAATTATGATCATCGCTTTTTTCGGACTTCCCGGCGGAAGATTTTTTTAGATCTGTACATGGTACGACATGTACCATCTTTTTAGGAATATTTTCCCATATGTTGATCACTGATCGATCTGTCTGCACCCGGAACAGGAGGGTGAAGTAATTTCCGGTTGAATTTTCCGTCCGGTTACTTTATTTTGCCGCTCCGCTTTTTTACTACATAATTTCAACCTGTTGTACCGGACCGGACTGCAACCATGATTAGAGCAGAATTAATATTTTGATATGCATTAAAGTTTTGAATTGAGTCTAAATCGAAATTATTAAATCTTTGATAGAATAAGACGAGTATTAGTGAGAGTTTGGTATGAACGTTATTTCGTGCTTGTATAAAGATTATTCAGAATTTAAGTCTTTTCTTGTTGCGTGCAGGTTTGATGCAAGATCTCACTGTCTGGTTGTCGTGAAAGCTTCCGGATACTCGCAGGAACAGTGCGTGGAAGTTGCAAGACAGATCCGCAGTATTCTTCCAAACGCCATTATTAAGGGCGTTTCCTCCAAAAGTGTAGGTTTTGACGGTAAAATCCGTACCGACTGCATCCATATCGAGATCATGTCATTCCGTTCAACCAGATTGAAGTCTCTGATTGTATCCCTAAATAACGGACATCCGGCTGACTGGGCCCTTGAAATAGTTGGTAACATCTGTTCCTCAGATACCAGACTTGTTACGGTTAATTTTTCGACTACCACTAATGTTGCCGAGGATTTTGTCAAGGAATTCAATAAGCTGCTTCCCGAGATCCCGATGTTCGGCGGCAACTGTTCGACCCAGGAGGAACCGACCAGGGGATTTATCTTTGATGATCAGCAGTCGTACCGTGATTCTCTGTTCGTTTTAAGTTTTTCCGGTGACAATCTTATTGTTACCACCGGTATGGTGAACAATGTCGAGAGTATCGGAGATGTCTATACCATTACCAGTACTGACGGTATTGCCATTGATGAGTTTGACGGTAACGAGGCCAAGGAATTCCTTGCGGAGGTTCTGGGCTTTGAAATCAACAACAGAATTCCTGATGAACAGCTGGAGGAGCTTAACAAGACTTTGTTAAAGTTCCCGTTTGTTTCTGTCGATTCCGGAGAAGCTATCAAGTTTATCGAATACAATAAGCAAATCGATAAAATATGTATTCTTCCGTATGGTAAATTTTATAAAGGGGAGCGGATCCGTCTTGGGTATCTCAGTGTGAGAGCGGGGTATTCCGATTATTCCCAGCTGTTTGATGAGTTCGATATGCAGCCGATGGAACATCTTATTGTATTAAGCTGTTTTGTCCGCCCCCTGCTTTTCCCAAATCTGCATTCGCAGTGTCTGCTGGCTATCAAACCGAAGAACTGTTCTGTAAGTTATCAGTGCGGGGAAATTGCCCGTAGCAATCATCAGAACGGGGTTTTTCAGGGAACAACCATTTTCCTCGGACTTAGCGAAGATCCGGATCATAAGATGAGTTCCTTTGACCGTTCAAAACTTAAGATTGATGAGGCGACCGAGGATGCCACTACCGTTGATATATATAACGATGTTCTCAAGCGTCAGACTGATTATGTTTTTGCCGCCAAGGAGGAACTGCTCAGGCTGATTTCAGAGCAGGAGAAACTGGCCAACAAATCCCTGTTTATCGAAAAGAACACCAATATGTTCAATGTTGAGAAGTTTTCCTATGATTCGATCAGCAAGAATATTAATAAAATATGTCTTGTGGTGATCGAAAAGAGTGCCCAGCTGGCAAATTACATCGGACATGATGACTATATAGAATATTTTAAACTTAATCTCAGCCTTTTTACCGGTTATCTCAAGGAAAGAGAACTGCTCGACGAAACAACAGAAAGCTTTTTTGAAAAAATCAGAATTTACGTCAACGATCTTTCTTCATTTATTATTGCAGCTCCGAGAAGTTTCAATTCCGACAGATTCCTCGAAATTATCAGGGGACTGTTCCTGTGTTTTAACAAGCATTACAACTACAAGAACATGGTATGCCTGAATAATTTCTTCATTGTCCTTGATCAGGATGAGGAACTGCTGGAAAAAGCCAAGCTGATGCTTTCGGAGAAGAAGAATGAACTTAAAAGGTTTGTCTTGTTTGAGGAATCCAAGCAGGAATCTGAGAATTTTGAAGAATCCCTGCTGGCCCTGGCTGCGATTAACTACGCCATTGAACATGACGGAATCGAGCCTTACTTCCAGCCAATATACGACAATTCATCCTTCTGTACTCATAAGTTCGAGTCCCTTATGCGTATCAAGGATGCCAACGGTAAACTGTGGTTCCCGAACCAGTTCCTTCCTGTGGCCAAGGAATTCAGACTTTACCTGCAGCTGTCGTGCGCCATGATCAACAAGGTTTTCGATCTGTTTGAAAACCGTGATGAATCTGTGTCAATCAACCTTTCCGCCATCGATATAAATTCAGAACTTGTTACAAGTATGATTTATGACAGACTTTCAGGAATGAAGAATCCTGAACATTTTATCTTTGAAATTCTTGAGTCGGACGCCTTTGACGATCTGAATACCTTATCGAATTTCATTAATAATCTGCGAAAATATCATGTGCTGATTGCAATTGATGATTTCGGCTCCGGATATTCCAATCTTATTGAGATTGTTAAACTCAGACCGGATCTGATTAAGATTGACGGTGAAATTATCAAGCATCTTCTGAATGACGAGGTTAACCGTCACATGATCGATGTAATCATATATATGGCCAGAACTTTCAATGTAGATCTGGTTGCAGAGTATGCCGAATCAAAGGAACTGCAGGATTTTCTTGCGGAGAAGGGGATCCGTTATTCACAGGGGTACTATTTCTCCAAACCGCTTCCTTATAGTCAGATTGATGCCTATCTTGATTCGGAGAGAAGGGCCAGGGCTACTTATATTGAGAGCCGGAAAAAGGAAAAACCTCCGGTCTGAGATCCGCAAAAATGTATGATTCAGCTGAAAAAGAACCGGATCACTGTTATGAGTGATCCGGTTCTTTCTGTTATACAAGTCCTTTCTGTAAACTCAGCCTAGCAGCCGCTGTTTACAATTGCAATGGTCGGAAGACTGGTTCTGCTGTGGAAATATTTAACGTAGCAGAGTTCTGAGGCACTGACCCCCTGTGGCAGGATCAGGGTTCCCTCCATTGATTCCTGGAGACAGTATGCTGCGTTGCATACGTTTGTAAGTGATGAAATAGGGCAGTATCCGTTGCATACCGGGAATATCGGAAGTTCCTTTGAAATATCCTCTCTAAGCTGGGTATAGTTGTTTGCACTGTACTTGTAGCCAAGCAGAGTGGCAAGTGCTACTGCTTCATGAGATCCGGAAAACGGATAGCCGCGCTGTACCAGGATCATGTCGGTGGTAATAATATCGTTGTTTGAGCCTTCACTGCCGCATCCCTTACCGCTGTATCCGTTGAGGCAGACAATATAGAATTTGTTGTTGTTGTTGAGCAGTCCCCGGAGAAATGCCTGGGCTCTGACAAATTTGGAATTCTTTTCAAGCTGCAGTGCAATGGTATCCAGTGCCTGCTTTCTCGCATTTGATTTTAAATCGATAAATTTAGGGGCGGCAATGGCTACGAGGGCGGTCATTATTATAGCAATAACCAGGAGCTCGACCAGTGCAAGTCCGCGTAAATTCTGTTTGGTAGCTTTCTTCATAATATCTGTAAAGATTAAATAATATCATCTATATATACGAATTTTTCGAAATTATATCATGAAAAAATTGTGTAACAGCACCTAATATCGTGATACAGTGGGCTTTTTTTGATCTTTTTTGCATTTTGCAGGACCGGCTGTGCAGCCTTTTTTCGAAATTCTAACCGCTTGAATTTACGTAAATTTTCAGTGTTGCTCAACAGATCTGTCTTCCTGCTTGAAGCCAGGATCGGCACGGTCTTAAAGACTGCAGCTGCAGGAGTATACTGCCGGAATGTCTGATGTTTCGGGGGAGGTCCGGCAGGTTTCCGGAACAAAAAGGGCATAATTTATAAAAAAATGTCTGAAAACTCGAATTAACGCAATTTTTCGCCGGAATGTCCGTAGTATAATCCATTGAACAGACCAGATAACCTGAAATTCTGATTTGAAGCGTTCCATAGGTAATATGATCATGAGGTACACCGCATGTTAAAAAAAGTTTTGCTTTCCCTGTTTCTGTACATATCTTTTTCGTGTTTCAACCAGGTTTGCGCATCCCTGGATGATTATTACATTCCTGACGGCTGGAGAGAGGTGAGAAATAATCTTGAAACCAAAATAATCAATAAAAAGACCAAGCACGGAGTTTATTTTTCGGTTATGGCTGTCAGCGAGGCCTTTAAATCCCTGAGTAAAGGGAAACAGAACCGGGATGATGAGTATTTTCTTGCCAAAATGGCCGGAAACGAGAATAAATGCAAAAAATTTGAAACAAAACCGACCTATCAGTATATGTATGAATGCGAGGTTTATCCTGAGACTCTCACCTCCTTTATGATGGTAAGACTGCTTCCGGATCGTGTTTATGCGGTGAAAGTTATCTGTGATGCAACCGGTGATGTGAAGATGAACGAATGTGAATTAAGCAGGCAGATCATCGATTCACTGGAGGTTTTCTAGCATAATTGAAAGTTTCCAGTGGCTGAACTTTAAAAACCGGCTCAGGTCTGAGTGTCTGCTGGCCGGTTTTTCCTATGCCTTATGAATTGTTTGATACACCGCCGCTGTCAAAGAAATCCTCCAGGATCAGTACGGCGGAGTAGGAGTCGATACTGCCTTTTTTTAGAGCCCGGTAGCCGCCGCTGTCAAAAAGATGTTCCCTGGCCGAGACGGTGGTAAGTCTTTCATCCTGCATGACAACCCTGCATCCGAAACGTCCCTCGATCCTGCGGGCGAATTTTTTTGCCCTGACCGTTATCTCCTGTTCCGTTCCGTCCATGTTGAGTGGAAGTCCGACCACCACAAGATCTGGCTGCCACTGTTTGAGCAGTTTGCCAATCTCATCCCAGTCCGGAATTCCGTCCGCGGCCCTGAGTGCTTTCAGTGCGCTGGCGGAACCGGTAATCTCCTGGCCGATGGCCACTCCGATGGATTTGGTACCGTAGTCGAATCCAAGTACTGTTCTTGAACCTTCAGGACTCATGTCAGATCTCCGTGGAAAGCCTGGATGATACTGATTGCAACCAGTGAGGCTGTCTCTGTGCGAAGTACGCGCGGTCCAAGCAGAATATCATGATAACCGGACTGTGCCGCCAGTGCGATTTCACTGTCCGACAGTCCGCCTTCAGAGCCGATCAGAAGACGTACCCTGCGGTTTCGGATCTGCAGATTTTTAATGGAATCCTGAGCTGCGGGATTAAGGTTAAGACACAGATCTTCAGTCGTTTCCGACAGAAATTTTTCCAGATCTTCAGTCGGATTAAGTTTCGGAACTGTCGCTCTTCCGCACTGTTCACAGGCACTGATAATGATTTTCCGCCACTGTTCCTCCTTCTTCTCCATACGCTCCGCATTAAGTCTTACGCCGCAGCGGCTGGAGATGAGCGGGGTTATTTCCGCAACTCCGAGTTCCACCGATTTCTGGAGAGTGAACTCCATCCTTTCCCCGCGGCTGATGACCTGGGCAAGATGCAGATAGAGGGGGGATTCGTTTTTTACTTCGGTACGGGCGGTAATCAGGGCGGTTACATGTTTTTTATCTGAAGCGGTGAGCTGCGCCTCGCAGTCGTATCCGTCCCCGTTGAAGAGTATGATTTTTTCGCCAGTCTCCATGCGCAGTACTCTGCCAACATGATTGGCTCCGTCCTCTGACAGAGATATTTCTGTATCAACGGCAAGGGGTGCCGCCGGTTCGTAAATTCTCGGGATCCTCATAGTATCTTTTCCTGCTGTGCATTGAACTGTTGCTCGCCTGCTGCCCGGAGTTTCCGGTGCGGTCTGCACGGTGTCAGTTAATTTTACACTCGGACCGGGAAAAAATAAACCTGATAGTTTTTCAGCGATCAGTGACTGCGGCCGTGTTCCCGTGGAGACCGGCTGCGGCCGGAGCATGCCCTGGTAATGAACGGATTGTCGTTTCCCTGGATTTTTTCTATTTCGCGGTTGCGGTGGCACTCCCAGCCGGTAGGAGGGTAGGATTTGTCCCAGATCTCGTACATCCTTGCCTCTTTTTTAGACATGGCAAGATTGTATTTTGAATACATGTACAGGTAGGTTCTTGCAATAATCCCGCGGATTGATTCCGGCGGCTGCATGATCCTGAGTTTATGATCAACAACCACATCGCAAGCTCCGAACTGGTAGGGTTCCAGTCCGGCATCGGCATAGCGGTAGTGGGAGCGTGCTTCATTAACCTCGCCTATGGATGGCTGCAGATTGTGCATATCCCCCTCCATTACACTGAAGATCGGATCGTTGCGGCTGCAGTTTCTTCTGCCTCCCTTCTGCCAGCAGCGACGCTGACTTCCCAGATTGTAGGCAGGCACGATGTGTTCCCATTCTATCCGGTAGGCCCGGGACGGATTCTTATAGATTTCGTAGCCGCATTCCTCAAAATCTGCCCCGGCCATATGTCTGCCCCGGTATAGGATCGGGCAGTTGCAGTATATGGTACGGTTGTAGTCGCTGTACCTGCCGTTACTTTCCCGGTAGTACAGTTCCCGCAGTATTTTCTTGGCGGTGGCGTAGTTGTAGTGCATCGGTGTGCCGGTATCGTATCCGCGGTCCCGATGCCTGTCGTGATCATCTCCACGTGCCTGCACTGCGGTACCTGCGAGCAACAGGAGAGTAAAGATGGCTACTGTTGAATGCTTTATTTTCATTGTTTTTGTAAACGCTCCATAATAACCTTTGATGCTAGTTAAGATTGTTTAAAATCAACAATCCAACCTTTTCTTTTTTCAATAAGGTTTAACTTTTTATAGGAAATACCACTTGAAATAATATTTCCATCTATATCTTTAACAAGGTAGGAGCCAC
>JAEEGJ010014228.1_pt1 | contig 18963 bp, 13 predicted proteins | sample 8958761 | NCBI WGS metagenome assembly JAEEGJ01 (sample SAMN16246546, study PRJNA631951) | gut metagenome | biome: gut microbiome; feature: rumen; material: RS-attached | host: Bos | place: Iran: Karaj | collected 2018-10
AGAGCCACTGCACCGTCACATTTAGTAAATTCCTTTACCGTCTGGATCAATCTTGCGTTCAACTCGCCGGGACCAATTTTTTCGTCAACCATGCAGGTCAAAACCGCATCCATTTCTTTTCTACGAATAGTTGTACTGTAAGTCTGTATCATTTATTTTACTGAATATCGATGATTTTTTGTAATTCTTTAGCGTTGAAGAGCTTGCGGGTATTAAGCATAATAAGATAGCCTGTCTCCTCGCGTACAACGCCTTCGATATACTCTGTTCCGATTCCGCTAAGCATCTGTGGAGGGTCTTTTACATCCTCGCCTTTAACGGTAACAACGCGCTCAACTTTATCGATAATAATACCGATTTTGCTGCCGTCAATATTAAGGATAATAAATCCACCTTCCATTTCTATATCTTCAGATTTATTTGAAGACTGAATCTTAAATCGCTTATGCAAGTCAATAATTGGAATAATTTCTCCACGCAGATTGATAATACCTTCTACATAATATGGAGCATTAGGAATAACACGTACATTTTGAAGTCTTACAATTTCCTTAACATCCATGATGTTAACACCATATAATTCTTCACCAAGATGAAATGTTACCATTTGATACTGTACATCATTAGCCATAGAGACCCTCCAAGATAATAAAACCTATCCTTATAATAATACTCCTAAATTTGAGGTTTTGCAATGCAATTTTTTCGGCACGGAGCTTAATCCACAGTAAAAAGAGTTACAGCGTTTACAGTTTTTATCCCCTCCTTTTTAAGAATTTCTGCACAACTTTCTAAGGTTGAGCCGGTAGTACAAACATCATCAACAAGACATACAGTCTCTGGAAAATGTCCTTCAAAAGGCTTAAGGGCGTTTTCAACTACCCGAGGTGCAGCCAATGAGTATGCAGATTTTATAGACTCAAGTCTTTGATTACGAGAGAGCTTTTTCTGCTGACCAGCTGTATTCCGCTCAAGTATTCTTAACACCCTGAAGCCATAGCGTTTTTCAAGGAAACAACAAAGTTCTTCTATCTGATCCCAGCCATTTTTTCGGATTTTACCTTTTCGTGGTGGAACAGGTACAATAATTTTGTTCTCTGTTTTTCTAAGTACCTCACATAAAAGCTTTGCAAACAGCGGCGAAAAATTTCTTTCTTCCTGCATTTTCCATCTGAACATAAGCTCCCGATTCCAGAGTCTGTATGAAAACAAGGGAATAACACAGTCTGTACTTTTTAGAACAGGATTTTCGCGGCATATCATGCATTTTCCTTTCATTGAAATCAATTCCCGCCCGCAGCATTCACAGCGCTCTTTTTCCATAACTCTGTTGATTGAAAAATGCTTTTGCATACATGACCTGCATATTGGCTTTAGAAAAACCAGCGAGCCACAGACAGCACATTCTTCACCACCGCTTATGAAAACATAAAGCAATCTGAATAACGAGACAATGAACTGTTTTGCTTCGAAAAACAATTTCCTCATATCTATATAATGGTGCAGATATAAAGAAAAAAGGAAATGTTTTATAAAAAAAAGATTAAAATCTTCTTAAAAATCTTAGAGACCTGAAAGAGCTTTTTTCCAGCGTGCTATTGCCTGTAGGGCGTTCAGTGGAGTCAGATTATCAGTATCAGTAGAAAGAATCTCTGAAATAATAATTTCTTCATCACTAAAAAGACCTGGAGTTGAAGGCATCTGTGGAACAGACTGAGATTCTTTTTTAGCCGGAATATCATCCAGAAGAATCGGATTATCAGAAGCAAGAGCCTGAATATGAGCCAGAATAGTATTAGCTCGTTCTATAACACTCTGAGGAATACCCGCAAGTTTTGCTACATGAATACCATATGAGTTTTCAGTAACACCTTCTTTTACCTTGCGAAGGAATACAACAGAACCATTCTGCTCAAGCACATCCATGCAAAGCATTTTAAGCCGAGGATGTTCCATTCGGGAAAGTTCATGATAGTGTGTTGCAAAGAAAGTTTTACAACCGATTGTATCAAGAAGATATTCAGAAACCGCCCTAGCGATTGCAAGACCATCTTCTGTAGAAGTACCACGCCCTACTTCATCCATAATAACAAGAGAACGTGAAGTAGCTGCATGAAGAATATTTGCAGTTTCAGTCATTTCAACAAGGAAGGTTGATTCTCCCTTTGCAAGATTATCTGAAGCACCTACACGACAGAAAATACGGTCTACAATTCCAAGCCTTGCAGACTTTGCAGGAACATACGAACCAGTTTGTGCAAGCAGCGCAATTAAAGCATTTTGTCTAAGATAGGTACTCTTACCAGCCATGTTAGGACCAGTAATTAAGGCAAATGCCGGTACAGCTGAAGATTCTTTTTCTTCTGCAGAAAGGAAAGCATCATTAGGTACAAACTCACCTGTAGGAAGATGATTTTCAACAACAGGATGACGGCCATCTTTAATCTCAAAATGAGAAGAATCTTCCATTTCTGGTCTTACCCAGTTATGTTCAATTGCAGCCTGCGCAAAAGAACAGGCTGCATCAGTATTTGCAATTTCATCTGCAATCTGTAAAAGATATGGAATATATTTTGTAAGAGTTGCTCTGACTTCAACAAAAAGATCACGTTCAAGTTCAAGTATTTTAGTAGAAGATTCATTAAGTTCCTGTTCGAGCTGCTGCAGGCGTTCCGTTGTATAACGGTCTCCATTTACAAGAGCCCGTCTCATAATAAAATGCGCCGGAACACTGCCCAATTTTCCCTTGCTGACTTCTATAAAGTAGCCTGCAGCATTTGTATATTTTACGCGCAAAGTTGGAATACCAGTTTTTTCTTTTTCTTCTGCTTCATATTCACTAAGAATCTGATTGAAATTATCGTGTACACTACGCCAATGATCCAGTTCTTCAGACCAACCGGCTTTAATGATACCACCGTCTGTAAGAGAAGTAGACGGATCATCAAGAATAGCATTTTCTATAAGCCCACAGATTGTTTTTGAATTATCATCATCTATAAAAGAAAAATCATATTCACCAAGATATTCTTTAGTACGGCTCCATGCTTCAAGACTTGTCCTTAAAGCCTGCAAATCTTTAGCATGAGCACGTTCCATAGCAATACGACCTGCAAGACGTTCTACATCCAGAATACCAGACAAATCATTTTTTACTTTATCAAGTAAAGTTCTGTTATCAACAAAACTTGCAACCTTAGTCTGACGGTCTTCTATCTGACGAAGGTTTGTAAGCGGGAATAAAAGCCAGTTACGAAGCAGACGTCCACCCATTGCAGTTTTTGTAAAATCAACACATTCAATAAGAGTGTATTGAGAAGAACCGTCACGCATATTAGAAACGACTTCCAGATTTCGTCTGGAAGAATCGTCCATAATAAGAAATTCGCTATCACTGTAAATACGTATTGAACTTACATGAGGAAGCGTTGTATTAGTTGTTTTTTCAAGATAGTCTAAAAGGAAGCCTGCAGGTACAACCTCAGGGCTATCTGCTTCAAGTCCAAATGCTTTGAGATTTGCAGTCTTAAATTGTGCAGTTAATTTTTTGAAAGAAAGATCTGCAGAAAAATCCCAGTCAGGATAATAAGAAACAGAAATTGTTCCATAACCTTCAAGAATACTTTTTACAACTTCATTATTTTTTAAAGAGACAGGAAGCAAAAGTTCTCGCGGAGCCGCTCTATTCAGTTCCTTTCCAAAGAACTCGGCCATTTTTGAAGCTGGCCATGAAGTTGCCCGGAATGAAGAAGTAGTTACATCGATAAAGGCAAAACCTGCTTTTCCTTTTGTAATTGAAAGTGCTGCCAGATAGTTTGCACGACTTCCATCCAGATATTCGGCTTCAACAGCAGTACCCGGAGTGATTATTTCTACTACCTTACGTTCTGCAATTCCCTTTCCACCCTTGGGAATTTCGCCGACCTGCTCACAAATTACAATTTTCTTTCCGAGCCGTAAGAGACGTGCAATATATATTTTTGCTGCGTGATATGGAATTCCACACATCGGCTGATTAGCCCTGTGTGTAAGTGTTAAATTCAAAAGACGCGATACTTCTACCGCATCCTCATTAAACATTTCATAAAAATCACCGAGGCGGAAAAAAACTACCTCGGTTTTATACTTTTCTTTTATTCCCCGATACTGAATCATCATCGGGGTGAGATTCTCTTCGTCAGCCATTTCCCTTCAGCCCTGGCCCTTATCCTAAAGTCCCAGCTCTTGAATCACCTGATTAGTGATATCTACTGAAGAAGAATACCACAGAATCGCATTAGACTCCTGCAGACTCAAAATCATACTGTAGCTTCCACTCTCTGCTATTTTAGCGAGAGTGTTGTATAATTTTTTATAAAACTCATCAGAGTTCTGAAGAGTTTTCTGCATAGACTCAAGCTCAACGTTTTTAGCGTTGGTATATTCAGTGAGATAATCAGTTTTCTTAGTAATTTCAGCTTCTGTTTTTAAAGCCATTGAATCATTGCCGGCATTTTCATAATCAAGCTTTTTCTGCTGAAGCTTTTTAATCTGCTCAACCTGCTTGTTAATTTCTTCCTGAAATTCAGCCTTCTTTTTTTCATAGTTTCTGATTGGAGCAGAATTTCTGAAGTAAGCATTATAAACCTTTGCAGTATCTACAACCCCGAATTTTGTAATCTGCTGTGAAAAAGCAGGAAGACTGAATACTGTGAGAATACAAAATGTTATTAATATTTTCAGATGTTTTTTCATATTAGTGTTCCTTAATGATGGTGGTTTCAACAGGTTCAACCACCATATTTATTTTATAACAAATATTAATAGTTCACAATATTAAATGAGAGTACAAAATTGAATGGAGTATCAGCAAACTTTGGCTTTCCATCTTCAATTCTATATCTCCATGCAAACATAAGATGCAATGGTAACTGTGGAATAAGTACTCGAATTCCAGGACCGTAACTGAAGTAGAAATCTTCAATACCAAGACTTCCCATATCAGAAAGCTTAGATTTTACAGCAGCTGCATCCCAGAAGCCGTCTACACCAATAATTCCAGGAACTACAGGAACACGAAGTTCAACTCTGTTTGAAAGCATTGCAAGACCACGAGCTTCTTTGTATATATCACTCCAGCCACGACCATTAAGAAGACCATCAACATAAATAGCATTTTTAGTATTAATTCCATTTTCAACAGGAATAATTGCAGAGAAGCCTGTATAAGCTGCAAATACCATCTTAAAGTTCCAGTTATCTGTAACAGGAATATCGAACAGCTTAAAGTAACCTTCAAGTTTTGTATCAGATCTTAAGTAGAATTCTTTTTCAAGGCCTGGAATAAGTCCATGCCATGTAAAGCGCTGACTTGCAAACCAGCCTTTTGACGGATCATAGTTTACGTCACGATTATCAACTGAGAAACTTCCATAAATTGAGTTTGAAATTCCCCAGCGGTTAGCATATGAAGAAATTGATGATTCATAAGGAACATTAATTGCTTCATCAAATATATTCTTTTGCAATGAAGAGGAAAAACCACCGGCAAGAGTCAAAATAGCGTAATCTGGAGTCCATCTTCTTGAAAGACCAGAACTTAAAGTAATACTCCAGTCATTGTAATTCATATAATATCTGTTCTGAATCAACTCAAGATTTGGAGTCCACTGGTTTTTAAGACTTGATGTCTTTGAATGGCTGAAGGAAAGAGCAGCATTAAAGGCGATAGGATATTTTCCAATCCAGTTCTGTGAATATGCAAGATCAATAGACTGCTCATTTGGTGCAAGAGTTGTACCGGCAGAAACAGTACGACCTTCTCCAAAGAGATTTGAATTTTCAACTTTTGCAAATAAAGAAATCGGAAGAAATGACTCTGAATCTTCAGTTGCACCAGAGAATGTAACACCAAAATTAACAGATGATGTTGACTGTTCTTCAACAGAGAAAATCAAATCAACAAGATTTCCTTCTGTACCCTGCTGAACTTCTGGAACGATGTTCGAGAAGTAACGAAGGTTCATAAGATTTCTTAAACCATTAATGATTTTATCATTAGAGAATGTATCACCAGGAGTAATTGGAATTTCTCGTTTGATTACAAACTCTTTTGTTTTATTGTTTCCTTTTATTATGATGTTTTCAATATGACTTCGTGAATGCTCTTTGATTGTAAGATCATAAGAGATTTCATGTCTATCAGAATCCTTTACAGGAACCGGATAGAATTCATTCATCATATATCCGTTTTCATGGTAAACTTCTGCAATAGCAGAAACATCTTCCTGGAACTTTGTTGCATTGTAAATCTGACCTTCCTTAAGTTTTTTCTGCTTAAGAAGTTCTTTCTCTGTAAATACTTCATTTCCAGAAATTCTGAGACCTGCATAAGTATACTGAGCACCTTCCTGAATCATAAACAGAATTGTAAGTTCATCTCTCTGCTTTTCTTCATTAAAGGCTGTATCAATTTTAACATCAAGAATGTTAGCATCAGCATAACCGCGTTCCTGATAGTATTTAATGATTGTCTGTTTATCCTGCTCAAGTGTTGAAGACTGATATGCACCGTCCTTAAAAAGACCAACTTCCTTCAAAGCAAGTTTTCTCTTGAGTGCACGACTTGAAGCAATTGAGTTACCGGTAAACTTAATTTCACGAATTACAGAACTGCTTCCTTCAGAAATCTCAAAACTAACTACAATTCCATCCTCAGTTTTTTCAGTTTTGTGAGAAACATAAGATGCATTAAAGCCCTTTTTAAGATAATAATTGCGGATAATTCTTTCATCTATAAGAACTTTTGATTCAACAAAAATATCGCTTGTTTTATTTTTAATCTGTTCGCGAAGTTCACCATTTCTGATTTTATGGTTACCAACAAAATTGATGGATTTAATAACAGGACGTTCTACAACTTCAAAAACAAGAAGAACATCTGAACTGTCATTTGAAGCATGTTTTGCATAAGGAGTTATATCTTCAAAGAATTCAAGACTATATAAACGATCAAGAAGTTCATTATATGTTTCATCTGTAAAAGGTGAATTTATAAATGAACTTGTAATACCATTCAAATCTGATTTTTTTACGTTTTTCAGACCATTAAAATCAATCTTTGAAATTGGTTGATTCCAGAACCATTCATCACTCTGTGCCGAAAGTGCAAACAAGGAAACAAAAGATAGGAAAAGAATTGCTATAACTTTTCGATACATTAAAAACTCCTACTTCTCACATCAATATGCAAATTTCCATGACAGCGTAACTGATGCAGAAGGAACAAATTGATTTTTTAATAAAGCATTAATATCAGGAGACATATTTACACGTATATTTGCAAATGGTGACTCCAGTTCCATACCAAACTCTGGCTGGAACAGCATTTTACCTGCAGCATTAATATCATTTACATTACCGTCTTCAAATGAAAGATGAAGCATGGCATCAACATATAATGAACTGCCGAGGTATTTACCTATATAAACAGTCGTGTTATCAAGAAAGTTACCAATAGAGATATTTTCTTTCGAAGAATTTCTTGAAACACTTAGGTTATAAGTATTCTGCAATACATTTGTTCGTAAAGAGAATATATCAAAATTTAGCAAATCCCGCAACTTGTTTTCTGCCTGACGTACCAGTGTTGTCTGCAATGCATAATCAGAAGCGGCAAACAGGAAGTCTCCTGCAGAATTTGAATCAGCAAGAGCAATCTGTCCAAGAAGAGCTCGGATTTCATTTTCAGATTTAGCAGGAATTGAAGTAAAACGCGGTTCCATATTCTGTATAGTCTGATTATCAACGTCCATTACAATTCTAACAGTCTGCCCCTTTTCATCCTTTTCACGGGTTTCTGCAGTAACTGTAAGTGTAGGATTTCCTATATCTTCATCTTCAAATCTGATTGAACCTGACTTTATATAGAAGCTTCTGTTCAGATAAGCAAGATCTCCTGATTTAAACTTAAGGTCACCTTCAATTCTATATACATCTTCAGGCTGATTTACAATTACCTTCATTGTTGTATTAGGAACAAACACACATCTGATAATTGGATCCAGACGAACAGAAGCATGAGTACCAAGTGTAATATCCAGATTTGTAATTACCTGCATATCAGCCGGATTAGTTTCTTGAGAAGAAAGACTAAATATTGGAAGCACGAGTTCTGCATTTTCTCCAGAAATACCACCATTTACTTCCATTACATTATTCTCTAAATACAAATCAAGATTCAGAGTTACATTTCCTGTAAGAGAAAATACATCTGTTTTCATATTTAATGGAAGCAAATCTTTTTTATAGGAATGAAGTTCACCTTCCATATGGTCCATATCCCACTTATTCATGTAAATGGTAAGTCCTGCAGTTAATCTCTGATTACTTTTTATAGTCAGTAAGGTATCTGGTATTTGAATTTCATTACTTATAATATTAAATCTTATTTCCGGAGCATTGAGTTTCTGTTTAAAGAACATTGGTAGTTTTGCAACAGGCTCCTGAATATGTGCCCATCCGTTTAATTCCGGATCATCAATAGTTCCGGTTACAACAATATCGCCTGTAAGAATACCGTTATCAGCAATCAGAACATCTTCCATATTCAAATAAGAAAAGGCTTTTGGAAGATTTACATAAACATCATAGAGTTCAAGATTAGCGACCTTCATATCTACAATTCCATCCATTTTTGCAGACATAAAGTTTTTATTATCAAGATTCAGTTCGAGAAGTCCATCTTTTGTATAAGTACCATAAAGCCCACAATTATCAGAAGAAAAAATTGAAAAGATATCGTTGGCATAAAGAACTGAAAAAGAAAGCGGGAATGGCTTTTTAATAAACGTTCCACCAAAACTTGGAGTAGATAAAGTTACTGTTAGTGTATCCGGTAAGAAACTTCCTTCAGGGACAATTGCATTTCCTGCTGTTAAAACCAGAGGTGCATACATATTTCTGTCTACCATATCATAGAAGAACTCACCAGTTGCATCCAGAGTCATATCTGTAAGGGAAGCAGTAGCCTGAATATTTGAGAAGTCCATTCCATCATAATTAATATGCAAATCTGAAATTGTAAGGTCTCTGTCTTCAAGAACTATATTACCGTTTCCTGTCAGCAGATCACCAGCTACAAGAACTGAAAGATAGTCAACATTCAATGCAATATAAGGATGTTCAATAGTTCCGGATGTAAACAGCATTCCCGTCAGTAAGTTATTATCATTTGTCTGCTGAATAAATCGTCCGAGACTTAAATTCTTAAGTTGTATCTGCAGATTCATATAAATTGATTTCAGCAGAGTATCTTTTGTCATAGGCAGATGCTCTGGATTCGAAATACTTCCATCGAGAACAATCTGCTCGTCTGTAACAGGATTATGAAGATTCATTGCGATTCCGACAGAATCAAATACGTTTTCGTTAATATTCAGGATTGCATCTGCAGTTCCCTCAAGAACTGAATAGAAATCAGAATAAGCGATTGTATCTATTCGGGCTCCATATTTTGTTACATTTCCTGAAAGAACAACTTTTGGATTAACACTTAAATTACCACTTGCCATTTCAAGTTCAAGTTGTGAAATTTGAACTGCAGGTCCATTTTCATTATCAAAAGAAAAGCTGGAAAGTGTTGAAATGATTATTGATTCATCAGTAAATTTTACAGGAAAACTTTTCAATGAAAACAGCCCTTCAAATGCACCGTTATCTTTAAAATTCACCTGAATTTCTGTTCCATAATCGCCGGTTATAGTTATAACTTCCGGCATGATTGAACCGGAAAAATGATATGGAATAGAATCTATATTAAAATCTGCAGTAAAGAACTTATCTGAAGAATCCAGAGCGCTATCCAATGATGCAGAAGCTTCCATTACATATTTGCCCATGATGAGTGAAAGTTGATTTAACTGGATGCTGGAATCAGTTCCATTCATAGCAAACATAAGCGCCTGGTTGTCAGACTTTGCATTTGCAAGAAGTACATACGGAATATTATATGAGAAGGTTTTCAAATCCGTAGATGCATACATATCTCCAGACAAAAGATATGTTTCAAGGTTAGGCAGCATCGATTCTACAGTCTTTGCATTTTCCTCCGGCAGGAATTGAGCTGCAAGAGCGGCAATACTATCAAGATAAAGGCTGGATAATGTAATATTTGACTGGAAATAACTTGAAGCATTCAGATAACTTCCATCAACTCGAAGTTTTCCAGGTTCAATTTCTTCCAGATGCGAATAATCAGAAACCTCAAAGGTAAAATCATAAGAATCTGATTGAGGAAGCACTGTAAGCTGAAGTGCTGCTAATGAACGGCTTCCTATAAAAAGCTGTGGAGAAAAGGCCATAAAACCTTTTTTTAGCGGATCAAAATAAACTTCTGTTGATATAACGTTTCCGTTTGGCAGCTTATATTCCGGCAACTCAATAGAACCAGAAATCTGCTTTGTTTCATAGACCATTGAAAGTTTAGCCGAGGCAGTACAGTTCTCACCATTCATTGAAAACTTTGAAAGCTCTGTCTTCTTTTCATTGCCATAGAATGAAAAAGCAATATTTACCCCACCCGGAAAAACGGCTGGAGGCACAAAGGCTGAGGTATCCGTATTAAAATTTAAGGTATGGTCATTTATATTACATTTAACGATAGTATCAGTAGTCAGAGAAAAATCCCTGAATTTCTTTAATTCAACCTGTTTAGAACTGATAGTCAGCAGAGAAAGCGGCTTAAGTTTATCCAGACGAAGCTGAGCATTAACATCACCGGTGTTTGTATCATAAAATGCACCAAAAGAAATTGGATTTACTGCCTGAATTGTATGCATTTCCATTGTACCACCGGTATAGGAAGCATGAAAATTCAGTTTATTTAAGCGGAAATCCCCGTCTGTAAAATCCCGAAGCTTTAAATTTACCTGAGATCCATCAAAATTATCTGTAATTGAACCTGAAACTGAGACTTTTCCTGAAATATTTCTGTTTATTGCCGTTACAAAAGCATTCAAAACAGCCTCAGACTGAATTTCAATTGTATTTTTTCGCAAAGAATTATTTACAGCAAGATTTTTGAGATTTATAAGCGTGCTGACATTTTCATCATTATATTCCAGATTTATGTTTTTAAGTTTTATGTTTTCTGGAATTATTTTTTTGATTTCCGCAAGTCCCTGAGATGTGCCACCTTTTTTATTGAAGCGCTCAGTAAGTTTTATAAGTTCATCTACATCAAGATTTATTCCGTCAATTACTACACTGGAAATACCTTTCTGAAAATTCTTTTTGAAGATATTTAGAAGACTATAAGTGACTCTGGTTTTATTTACAGTAAGCAGTTGAGCTCCTTCATCATCAAACACGCGGATATTATGTATATAAAAATTTGAAAGAAGAGATGGAGAAAGCCTTTCATAAGAAATACTAAGTCCAGTCTGCTCGTGGAGCATTGTTGTAAAACTGTAAATTCTGTCATTAACGCCATTAGTAATGAGCCTTTTGATTGGAGCAGAAATCAGCAGAGCTGTAAGAACGAGAAGAATCATAATGTAACTACGGACACGGCCGTTTTTATACAATGAGCCCATTTTAGCCTATCTATTATATCGGAATTTTTGATTATAATATAGTATAAAAACAAACAACCCTTTATAATGAAAGTTATGATATTAAAGAATTATATTGTTTTTGAAGGAATTGACGGGGCTGGCACCTCGACTCAGATAAAAAAGCTTGTAGAACGCGGAAATAGTTGTTGTGAAGGTCGTTTTGTTGCCACAGCAGAACCAACTACAGGCGTAACCGGCCATTTTTTACGCCGTATGCTTGGCGGTGAGTTTAGTGTTGATGAAAAAACAAACGCTTACCTGTTTGCCGCAGACCGCTGTGAACATATTTTCGGTAAAGGCGGCGTAAAAGAACTCTGTGACAGCGGCAAAATTGTCGTAAGCGACAGATATTTTTTCTCAAGCATGGCATATCAGTCGGTTTCATGTGGGGATGAATTACCAAAACTTTTGAATTCACCATTTCCATTACCGGAAATCCTTTTTTACTTTGAAATAAATCCTGAAATCTCGCTGGGACGTGTAAATGCACGTGGCGAAAGTAAAGAAATCTACGAAACTATAGAAAAACAGAAAGCTATTGCAGCTCAGTATGAAAAAGTGATTTCTGAATATGAAAAAACTGCCGGCGAAACTGGAATGAAAATAGTTCGTATAAACGCCGCCGATACAATTGAAAATATATCTGAAGAAATTTGGAAAATAATAAATAAATAATTAACTGAAATAGCACCTGAAAAACGGCGGAGTGGGAAAACATCTTAATTGCTGAAATCTTACAGAAAAAACAGGCTCCCGTGGTAAAATCCCTCATGCTGCGGCGAGCTAGTTTTTGGTGTTAACAATCCTGCGGTTTTTCTTCGAAAAATCCTCGGATTGTTTTCGATGGCTAAGCGCCAAAACTCCTCGATGCAGCATGTGGTATTTTCCCACTCCGCCTGTTTTTTCTGTATATTTCTGATTATTAAACATTTTCCCAATACTTCCGATAATAAAAACGTGAAAAAGCGTTTATTTACAATACTTCTTACATCTATCATTATCTTCTTTCATACCTCTCCAACATTTGCCTACATGGTAAAATTCAAGGAAGACTGGTATAAGCTTTATCACGTTCATTATCAGCAGTATCCTGATGACTGCATTGAAAACATCTACTGGCTGGAAAAGGCTGCTCAGGCAGACTTCTGTAATCCTCAGTTTACCGACGCAAAAATCACAACTGAAAAAGAATGGGAAAAATACAGATATCTTTTCCAGATGCATATTAATCTCAAACTCATAGAACAGCACCTTCGTCTTGGTCGTACTTACGACAAAAAGTGTATTTATTTTTACGATGCACCATGGAAAGATGAATATCTTCGCAATATGGAAAAAGCACTTTCCTGCTATAAGGCCGGTCTTTATTACTGGCAGGAAGCTAAAGTCTGGCAGGAAAAGGCTAACTCGGCTTCTTTCAACTTTTTATTTATAACAGCAAAGCAGAACTGGGAAGATGAACGCGAGCGCATTGCAGAAGGTAAGCTTGATTATGAGAAAATGCTCAACCGTGAAATAGAACGTCTGGAAAAAAACATAAAAGAACTTAACGAAATGGATAAAAAATACTAAAATAGACTCATTATGAGTCAAAACAGTTTCACTATTTCTTATCCAGCCCTTCATTCGGGCACCGACAAATCTCTTATCAATTTCATTTCAGGAAGGCCGGATCTGGCTGCTCTCTTTTTTGAAGGAGAAGAAGCTAAAGAAACACGCCGCCGCTTTTTCGTAACCGATGCTACAGTTGCAAGCCTTGAATGCATGCAGTCTTTTATTTCTAAGTTTGATGATGGAGTATGCGGAAAGGACTGTCTTTTGATTCTTGGTTCAGGAGAACCATATAAAACAATTGAAAGCGTATTGAATATTGTACGCGCTGCTTTTGACGCTAACTTTACCCGCAAGGATATTTTCATTGGTATTGGCGGTGGTGTAATTTGTGATACCACAGCATTCGCAGCTTCTATTTACAAGCGTGGAACTTCCGTTCAGTTTGTACCTACAACCCTTCTTGCTATGGTAGATGCATCTATTGGTGGAAAGGCTGGCTGTGATTTTGAAAATTACAAGAATATCATTGGAACCTTCTTCCCTGCAACAAAGCTTTTCTACTTCCCGGAATTTGTTCAGTATCTTCCAGAAAATCAGTATAACTCAGGTCTTGCAGAAGCATTTAAAACTGCCCTTCTCTTTGATAAAGAACTTTATGATTTATTTAAGAATGAAGCAGATAAGATTAATGCCCGTGACAGTAAAACTCTTGAAACAATCATTCACAAATGCGTAAAAGCAAAAGGAAGCATTGTTGAACAGGATTTTACAGAACAGGGAATCCGCGCTTATCTGAATCTTGGTCATACTTTTGGTCACGCTCTGGAAACAGTAGCAGGACTTGGTTCAATTACTCACGGTGCTGCTGTTGCCTGGGGAATTGGACGTGCAGTTGAACTTGCATATAGAAAAGAATACTGCATGCAGACTTTCCGCGATGAAGTTTTTGATATTCTTAAAGCCTACAAGTGGGACACAGATCCAGTTCCATCATTTGTAAAAGGCGGCGGCTTTAGCGAGCGTCTGATTACAATTATGCGTACAGACAAGAAAAACATCTCTGATAAAATCAGATTAATTATCTGCAAGGCAATCACAGATATTCAGATTGAAGAAGTTGATGAAAAACTGATTTCTTCTGTCTTGAAGGCTTAAATCGACGTATGGATAAAGAACATTATTTTGACTGGGCTGCAACCAGCCCCGCAGACGAAGATATTTTAAGAGAATCTCTTGAAGAAACTTTACAGTTCTGGGGAAACCCTTCAAGTACTCACGAGGTTGGAAAAAAAGCCCGCGAAGTTTTTGAAGCTGCCCGCTCTCGTGCCGCTGCGGCTCTTGGTGTAAAACCAGAAACCGTTTATTTTACTTCCGGCGGAACAGAAAGCGATCAGATTCCTCTTCTTTCAGTTTTAACAAAACCTATGAAAGGCACTGTGCTTGTAAGTTCAATCGAGCACCCGGCAATTCGTGAACAGTCAGAAGCTTTGAAAAATTGCGGATGGAAGGTTGTTCAGATTCCAGCTGATTCTGATGGAATCATTCAGCCGGACACTGTTGCAGGCCTCATCACAAGCGATACAGTTCTTATCTGCATTATGGCAGTAAATAACGAGACTGGTGTTATTCAGCCAATTTACGAAATTGCTGATGCAATCACAAAAGCCAGTGAAGGAAAACGACGTCCTAAGTTCCATGTAGACTGTGTTCAGGCAGCAGGTAAAATCAATCTTAATCTTTCATACAAGGGAATAGACAGCGCTGCCCTTAGTTCTCATAAAATCTGCGGTCCACGCGGAATCGGTATTCTTTATATGAAGGATGCCTGTGAGCCTTTCTTGCGCGGTGGCGGACAGGAAAAAGGACTTCGCAGCGGAACAGAAAATGTTTATGGCGCAGTAGCTTTTTCAAAATGTCTTGAGCGCTATTACAACAAGGCAAAAACTTCTGACGCAGATCGCACAAATACTTTTGTTGAAAAACTTGCAGCCCTTCCCGGCTGTACTGTAGTTCCACCAAGTCGTCTTGAAAAGAAGGATTTATTTTCACCATACGTTGTTCAGGCAGCCTTCAAGAATATTCCGGGTAATGTAATGCTCCGTGCCCTCGACTCAAAAGGTTTTTCAATTAGTACTGGCAGCGCATGTTCAGCAAAGAAAAACAAACGCCCTGTTCTTGAAGCAATGCATGTAGATGCAAAGCTTCGTGAAAATGCAGTACGTTTTAGTTTTGGACCACATACAACAGACAAGGCAGTAGAAGAATTATTGGCGGCAGTTTCTGAAATAAACTCTCAGTTTAACCGCTAGATCTATTTGCAATTTCTTTTACTTTGTGATAAATTACAAGAAATCGCACTAAATGCGACACAATTCATAAAATTACAAGGGAAGGTTCTTTACGTTTGTTTTTAAGGGCTCTCCCCTTTTAGATTTTTTTTATAAGGAGTTTTATTATGGGAGCACGTGGAGAACTTTTCACAACACAAATCTATCTTGAAAATCGTTCATATTTTTTCAATGTAAAAGAAAACCGTACAGGTGATGTATTTCTGCAGATTGTAGAAAGCAAGAACCGCGACGGAGTTGAGGCAGATCGTCATCAGATTGCAATTTTTGCTGATGATATGCAGAAGTTCCTTCAGGGCCTCGAAAAATCTCTTGATTACGTTGAAAAAGACAGAAAACAGCGTCAGAAAGCAGCTAAAGAAAAGAGAGCTGAAAAAGATGCTAAATATGGTGCCGGTAAAAAAGTTTACCGTGTAAAATCAGACAAAGGCGAAAAAGCTGAAAAACGCGCTGACGATGGAATTAAAAGAACAGGAAAAGTAATTCACATCGTAAGTAAGAAAACGGCTGACTCTGAATAGAGCACCGTCATGCTGAACTTGTTTCAGCATCTACAAACAAGATCCCGAAACAAGTTCGGGATGACGAATAAACATGAATAACGAAGCAAAAACATTTTATAAAGATTTACGAAACGTCGTTCAACCGATGGCGATTCAAAATCTTATTTCTGCAGCTGTAAACTCTGCCGATGTAATCATGCTTGGTTACATTGGACAGACGGCAATCGCAGCGTCTTCCTTAGCCGGAAACGTTGCGTTTATTCTTTTTATGGTTTCTACAGGACTTTCTTCAGGTCTTGTTATGCTCGGAGCACAGTACTGGGGCAAGAAAGATACCGAATCAATCAAAACCCTTCTTGGAATTGGACTTAGAATCTGCTGTACAGTCGAAATCATAGTTGCCCTTATAGCAGCCTTTTACCCACGCATTCTTATGCTGATTTTTACAGCTGATGAAACTTTGATTACAGAAGGCTGTAAATATCTGAGAGCCGCAAGCTTCTCTTATGTCTGTCTTTCTTTTTCTCAGATGTTCCAGGCAGGCTTTAAGAGTATTGAGCGTGTAAAAATTGTAACCGTTACCTCAACAATAAGTCTCTTTTTGAACATCGGCTTAAATGCAGTTTTTATTTTTGGACTTTTCGGAGTTCCTAAAATGGGTATTACCGGTGTTGGTATTGCGACATCTATTGCACGCTTTATCGAAATGGTAATCTGTTTTATTTATGCAGGTCGCCAGAAAGATGTCCGTTTTTCTGTTGCCTGTATTTTCCGCCGCAATGCATTTCTTACAAGAGACTTTTTCCGCTATTCACTTCCTGCAGTTGGTAACGAGCTTGTATGGGGTGCAGCCTTTGCAATGTACTCTGTAATCATGGGACACCTTGGTGAAGACATTGTTGCAGCAAACTCTGTTGTAAATACTGTACGCCAGCTGGGAACAGTTCTTTGTTTTGGAATGGCTTATGGTGGAGCAATCGTTCTTGGAAAATATATGGGAGCCGGTGATATGGCTCTTGCAGAACGTAATGCGAGCAGACTTGCCAGAGTTACAATTCTTTCCGGAGTTTTAGGTGCAGTACTTTTAATTTGCTGCTACCCTATATTACCTTTTATTGCGGACCTCAACGAAACTGCCGCTCATTATAGAAATGTACTTCTGTTTATTAATGCAGGCTCTATTATAGGAGCTGCAGTTAATACAGTTTTGATCTGCGGTATATTCCGTGCAGGCGGCGATTCAAAGTTTGGCTTTGTTGCAGACAGCTTCTTTATGTGGGTCGTTTCTGTTCCACTTGGACTTCTTGCAGCTTTTGTATTCAAGCTTCCACCACTTTGGGTTTACTTTATTTTGTATCTTGATGAGTTTGAAAAGATGCCGGCTGTAATTCATCATTACTTTAAGAAAGGCTGGTTACGTAATATTACCCGCGATCTTAATACTTAAACGTAAGTCTCTGGATTGGTGATGGTCCAAGCTTATGACAGATTTCCCGATGCGCTTTTGTAGGATACCCTTTGTGTTTTGCATAACCGTACTCGGGATATTTTTTATCCATTTCAAGCATTAAGCGGTCACGACAGGTTTTAGCAAGAATGCTTGCCGCCATAACACAGGGATATTTTCCGTCGGCCTTAGGCTCACAGCGGCATTCAATCGGGACGTCCGGGCAGCGGGTGCCGTCGGTGATTCCGGAGATTTCGTTCAGTTTCAGCTCCGGCGCTTTTTTCAGCATATCTTCAAATGCAAGTTTCATTGCAAGCATGCTTGCTTCGAGAATATTTATTTCGTCTATTTTTTTATGATCAACAAGGGCGATTCCCCAATACGCTTTTTCTTTGATTACAGTTTCGGCCGCCGCGCGTTTTTTTTCGGAAAGTTTTTTAGAGTCGTTTAAAATTTCAATGGGAAAGTCGTCTGGAAGAATTACGGCGGCGGCACAGACCGGCCCGGCTAAAGGACCTCTGCCCGCTTCATCAAAACCTACAAGCTGCATAGACTAAAAGCCTTGTACGGAGTTTTTCTCTTCCGTAAGTTTAGTTGCCTTGTTTGTATAAATCGGCTGATTCCTACTTGTTGTATTAGTAAGCTGAGCCTTAAAGATATTGTCTTTTAAGTTTGCAGTTACTCCAAAAAGTTCTGCAATACGTCCGCTTCCACCAATTACAGTAAAATCATTTTTCTGAGCTGTAAGATTTCCACCGTTGGCAGAAATTACAACACCTGTTTCTGCATTTGTACTGATTGAAGAATTACGGATAGACATTCTTGATTTTACAGCAGAAATAAATGAGATATAAGAAACTGCATTTGCAGAAGCAATTGTATCTGAAATATTAATGATTGCATTACTTGCATCGATTACAGTTCCGTTACGTGCGAACTCCGCTCCAATTACACAATTACTCATTGTCAAAACTGAGTTCTCAAGTTTAATAATTGGAACAATAGATTTTTTATTTATATCTGCAACATTGTGAATACGGCAGTCTGAAATCTCAAAGGTAGAAGCCTTAATTGCAAGAGAGCCGTCTGGTCCAAATTTAAGACGTGCATCACCACCATTTATTATTTCAAAATTAGCAGATACACTATATGGCTGGTTAATCTGCATCTCACCTTTTACACATAATTTTACAACACGCTGTCTGGTAAGTGCATCTGAAAGCTGTTTGAAATCTGTAAATGGATGAGAAGAAGTTCCGTCTGCAAGTTCTGAATCAGCTTCTGCATCAAAATAATAATTTGACTGGTCAATTACAACTGCAAACTCTACCGGGCTGCTTGCATTTTCCTCTGTCTTAGAATAAGCGGCAACCTTGTAATAGACAGGCTTTAGGCCATTCTGAGACCATTTTATTGTAAAGCTTTCTCCCTTTACTTTTTTGTACTGACCAAGCGGAATATCCTTAAAGATTTCATTATCAGGTGTATATGAATATTCTGATTCATCTAAGTTTACA
>JAEEGJ010014229.1_pt1 | contig 18960 bp, 13 predicted proteins | sample 8958761 | NCBI WGS metagenome assembly JAEEGJ01 (sample SAMN16246546, study PRJNA631951) | gut metagenome | biome: gut microbiome; feature: rumen; material: RS-attached | host: Bos | place: Iran: Karaj | collected 2018-10
GCCGAAAGTGTTCCGTCTGTTGCTCGTACTGCTCACAACGGCCTTCACAATCTACCTGATTCCCGGAATGTGGGGCGCGCCTTTGAAGGCCCTTTCGGGATATTTGCCGCCGCAGACAACCATCGATTTCGACCTTTCGGCGAAAGCCACAGCTGCCGACGACGACTATGAATCATCGCTTTGCGAGACGCCCAAATATGCCGACCTGCTGCACCTGCCGCACGGACTGCAAGGCTATTTCGATTATAATCAGGCACTTGAGTGCGCCCGCGAGCAGAACAAGCCACTCTTTATCGACTTCACTGGCCACGGCTGCGTCAACTGCCGCGAGATGGAAGCCCGCGTGTGGGCTGACGCCGAAGTGCTCGACCGTCTGCGCAACGACTATATTGTTGTGGCTCTGTATGTTGACGACAAAACCGAGCTGCCAGAATCGGAATGGGTGACATCGGACTACGACGGAAAAGTGAAGAAAAGCATCGGCAAGGTAAACGCCGATTTTCAGATAAGCCGCTTCAAAATCAACGCCCAACCCTACTACTGCCTGCTCGACACCGACGGCAACCTGCTTGCCGACCCGATGGGTTACAACCTGAATGTCAGCGAGTTTGTAGAGTTTCTTGACAAGGGAATAGAACGTTTCGACGAAAAGAATTAGAAAAACAGATTCTGTAATAATATTTGTTATATTTAAGGCTTGTTGGCAACGGCGGATGAAGAAGCTTTTATTCATAGGATTATTGCTTGGTTTGGCGTTTATTAGCCAAGGCGAGATTGTCATAACCGACGCCAACGCCGATAAAACCATCGACCTTGCCGAAAACATCTTCTACTACGAGGACCCAACCGGCGCCCTGACATTTGAGACGGCCGCTTCGGAGGCGTTTTTCCGCAACTACATCCAGATGCAGAACAACATTCTGACCATCGGTGGAAACAATAACACCACGTGGGTTCTTATCACTCTGAAAAACACCACAAAACGCCGTCAGGACTATTTTCTGAGCCTGCAAAACCCGAACATCGACGAGTTGGTTTTCTTCTCAACGCGAGACTCATCGTTCTTCAACACCGGTTTGAATTACCCGTTCTCGCAGCGCCCCAGCGACTCAAAGTTCTATAATTTTGTGGTATCGGTAGTTCCTTTGGGCATATCAACTTTCTGCATAAAATTCTCGCCGCAGCAGCACGTGGTGCATATTCCGATTGTGATGAAACCGGGCAGCACCTTCTTCGATGAGGGCAGCTTCAGCCAAACAATGAACGGACTGGTGTACGCGCTTGCGCTGCTCTCAATTCTGGCAATAGCGCTGCTCTACATATCGGAAAAAGAGAAGATTTACGTTGTGGCTATGTTGTTGACGATAAGCCTTCTGGCTCTGCTGCTCTACTACGACCAGACGCTTTTCAAATACCTTGTGCCCAATTCGCCATCGGCCAATAAACTGCTGGGCAAGCTGCTGAAACCGCTGACACTGACGGCTTTCATCTATTACCAAAAATACAGTATGCCGCCGCGGCCGTTCAAGAGGCTGCGCGCCCACCCGTCGAACCTGATGATTACGCTGGGATTTTTGTGCACGTTCTTATCTCTATTCTCTTTCGACAACAACTTCAGAGCCATAATCCTCAACGCATTCATCGGCCTGACGTGCGTATATTTCATCTATTGTGTGGTGTCAAACTGGAATCGGAAAAAACAGGAGTTCGCACTACAGGTTGCGGTATCGGCCACAATACTTATCTGTCTCATTTACAAGAATATTGTTAAAAGCGAGTATGGTATGATTGTCTATACCAACGAGCACTACGTGAAGATAGCCCTTCTGACGATTGCGATACGTTCGACAGTCAGGTTCAGCCTGAAGTTTGTGAAGACACGCACCGAGTATTACGAGATGAGCCGGAATATGGAGAAAAGCATCAACAAGCGCACCGAGCTTATCAACCAGCAGAAAGATGTGCTGAACGCGCAACGTGAGGAGCTGATTCAGCAAAAAAACACCCTTCAGGACCAGCGTGAGGAGCTGCGTGCGCAGAAAGAACTTCTGCAATTGAAAAACAACGAGTTGGGCAAGATTTCGCAGGTGACCAACAAGTCGAACAACCGTATTGTGATATTTCGCCCGAGCGGCGAGATTGACTGGTACAACGCCGCGTTTGCGAATCTTATACACACCGACTATGAGGAATACAAGTCGGGACCAACAATGAATCTGCTCGATTTGAGCAGCAATTCCGAGGCGCTGAAAAATGCGTTACCAATATGCCTAGAGAATAAAATGCCCACCTCATTTGAGGTAGAGGACTCCGACAACAGTTGGATGCAGGTAACCCTCACTCCCATTCTTGACGCACAAGAAAATGTAACGCTCATAATCGCCGTAGGCACCAACATTTCGCAGTTGAAGCAGTATGAGCAGAAAATTGAGCAGCAGAAAGCCGAAGCCGAGGCGCAGCGCAACATTGCACTACTCCAGCGCGATGAGATTGAGGCCAAGCAGAACGAGATTTACGGCAGCATCCGCTACGCCAAGCGCATCCAGACGGCTATGATGCCCAAACCCAAGCAGATACAGCGCGACTTCAGCGACAGCTTTGTTCTGTTTATGCCAAAAGACATTGTGAGCGGCGACTTCTACTGGTATCATCGCATTGATAACAAATACTTTGTGGCGGCGGTCGATTGCACCGGCCACGGCGTTCCGGGTGCGTTCCTGTCGATTATCGGCAGCTATCTGCTCAACTCCATAGTCATCCACAACGACGTTTACCGCCCTGCCGACATCTTGAAACATCTGAACCGCAAAATCAAAATATCGCTGAAAAGCGATGGTATGCGCGACCAGAACAGCGACGGTATGGATATTGCCCTTGCCGTGATTGACAAGGAGAAACACACCATTGAATTTGCCGGCGCACTCCGCCCGATGTACCTCTTCTCGAACAACGAGTTCGTTGAGCTGAAAGGCGACAAAATCCCGATTACAAGCAACATCTCCGGCACATCGGTGAACAGCACCTACACCAACCACGAATACCCGTTCCACGCCGGCGACCAGTTCTACATCTTCTCCGACGGCATTATCGACCAGTTTGGCGGCAGCGACGGCAAGAAATACCTCACCAAACGCTTCAAAGCCCTGCTGGAGACAATCAAGAGCCTGCCGATGAGCGAGCAGAAAGAACACATCAAGAAGGAATTCGACACGTGGCGCGGCCGCTACGACCAGGTTGACGATATTCTGGTTATCGGAATCCGCTACAGCTCGCAGGATTTGTAAAGTGCTTCTCAATCTTCACCAATGGCTGAGACGCTGCCAACCTCATCTCTACTGGCTATAATATTCTGGCAATCAATAATTTTACTTAAAAAGAAAGCAAACACGAACAAATTTCCAAAATGTTCGTATTAATAATTGTTTGTATATAAGAAACAAAAAGAGAAACGATGATGAGGACGAGTTATTTAAATAGGATTAGGATTATATTAACAATAGCCTTTATGTTTGGCTATGGAAGCGTATTTGCGGAAATCATCAATATTAGTGGGGCTATCACTGATAATACGACATATCCCGGCAGTTCCAAATTTGTTTTAGTTGATGGAAGCCTAACAATAAGCAATGGCGTAAAATTGACAGTAACTGGCGGTGCCACACTAATTGTGAATAACAATTTACTTATAGATAATAAGGGTGAGATATCCGTTTCGAACAATGCTTTAGTTATGATTAAGGGAATAGTCCGTCAAAACGATGGGCAAGCCACATTGGATAATACTTCTTTTTTTGCCTGTGGAGGCTATCTTGGTATACATAATAAAACTACCCTGCCTAATCGTGACAGCGATACTTATATAGATGGTAACGATAATTACGAAAACAGTGATGTTCTGGCTAGAATTGTTAGTAATTTAATTGAGAGAACGGACAGAGAAAATATACAATTCACTATGCCGGCTTATGTAACAGCGGTATTAGGAGGGACCGATGAATCGATTACACCTCTACCCATCGAACTCACCTATTTCGTTGCCCGTCAGACTTCAGATGGCGTGAAATTCGAGTGGCAGACGGCCTCGGAGAAGGACAACGACTACTTCACCATTGAGTACAGTACCGATGCGCTTAACTTCAGCGAGCTGGCAACTGTGAGCGGTGCGGGCACTTCAACGGAAATCATAAACTACGAATACAATTACAGCACCAACGCTACCGGTGTGATGTATTACCGTCTGCGCCAGACCGATTACGACGGCCAAACGGAATGCTCTAACATTGTGGCTCTCTCCCTTGCCGGGCACCAGACCGCCAACGTCAGCAATATCGACATAAAGATTTATCCGAATCCAGCAACCGATTATGTGCAAATTAAAGGGGACGGTATCGTGAGTGTGGAATTTGTAAATGCAAACGGACGGGTTCTGTCAGCAGCGGGCCAACAGGCTTCGTACAGCATAAGCAATCTGCCGCAGGGGATTAATTATGTAATTGTACACACAACTCAAGGCAACGCCATTCGGCAATTCATAAAACATTGATTTTTAAATTGGTTATTTTTAAATTGGTTATTTCCGAATCCAAATTCGCACCAGTGCGTAAAATAAAAAAGGCCGCCCGAATCGTCTTCAGGCGGCCTTCTGTGTTATCTAACACTCTCTCCTACAGCGCCCTGACATACGTCGAAGGCGAGTCGAGAACTTTGATTTTGTCAACGTTTTCCTTGTCGATGGTGCTGATTTGATTTTATGTCGTCAAGTGATAGCAGTTTGCGGCCGTCGGCAAGGAAGTTCTGCTTCATTGTGCTACTTTTTTAAAGAAATATTTACCATTTTTCTCATCAAAAAAGGACAGTAGCCAATTTGAACTGACATAAAAGTTTTTTTCCACAAAATCTTTATCAAAAAAGGATAATATTCTAGAATTGGCAAAAGGGTTTTTATCTACAAACATTTGTCCTACAAAATCTCGAATATAAAGGTGTATTTCCCGTCTATGATTTATTTCTGAATATTCTAAACTCCACAAGCCAGAGCTTGATAATAATATTTTATCTATATGATAACTAATCGTAATTGAATCAGGAATGTTTGTAAGCGTAAAAGTGGAATCACTATTAAATTGAATTTTAGCACCATCATCAGAGACCCATACGCCTATTATATCTTCTCTTTCAGGTGGAGTAGAACTACAGGAACAAAATAGGATTATACCCAACAATGTTAAACTTAAAAACCGTATCATTCTATTAAGATTTTTTCTGTCCATATAAGTATGTGTTTGTTCGCACACCGAGCCGAGGTGGTCGGTAATGTATTGGCATATTTTCACTGTTCCTCGATGAATTATTGTTTTATACTATTTAGCTCACTAAATACTATTAACTTTCCTATAGTGTTCATCAATTACTTTTTGTAACAATCACAAGGTTTAAGATATGAATCAAGTGCATATTGATAACCAATAGCTACGGAGTATAATTTGTAACATTTATTACAAAATGAAAAGCTCATATAGTTACTATCAACATATCTGCGTTCTCTTGTAAAATAAAAGTTAATTGTGTTTTCCTCGCTAGGCTTTATTAATTCTATGTCTTTATTAATGCGTCGTAAACCCTTTTGTGTATAGCCACCATTCCAAATTATAATTGACCCTAAAAAATCAGAATACCCCATCCAATTATAAGGTCCACAATAACCAAACATACAACAATCAACATTGTAACTTTGACTTGTTCTTTGTATAAACATATATCGACAGGGATGATTATACACCTCGCAATATTCATTATAAATAAATTGTAGTTGTTGCTTTAAATGTTGATTTTTAATTGAATATTTACTCAAATAAAAAACGATACTGTCTAATGTTGTACTATTTACTTTATACTGTTCATTACGTAATTGTTGTTTCAATTTTAGGTTCTTGAAAGTATATTCATCCTTATTTTTTTCAATATCGGCAGCAAGACTATCTAATTTTGAACTTTGACCATAACAAAAAATTGAGGGGAATAATAAAAGCAAAAGAAGTATCCAATTAATAGACATTTCATTTGACTCGTTGGCGGATTTTTTTAACATTAGTTTGTTTTGTCAATTGATAGTTAGCGTATCTATTATCTATTCATAAGGCGTTCAAGAGTAACTCTTCTCCGCCAGCGGGTCAAATATATATAATTTTGTATTGATTCGGTTATATCGCAAGCCGAACGGTTTCACATAGTTATTATTTGTCTATTAAGCCGCAAAAAGCAATGTCTTTTCGTTGCTTATTGAATAAAAAAGGCCGCCCGAATCGTCTTCAGGCGGCCTTCTGCGTTATCTAACACTCTCTCCTACAGCGCCCTGACATACGTCGAAGGCGAGTCGAGAACTTTGATTTTGTCAACGTTTTCCTTATCGATGGTGCTAATTTGCAGCAGCGAGTCGACCACCGCGTCGGCCATTGAAGCGGGGATGCTCACGGCGCTGCGCACGAGCGACTGTTTGCCAAGTTCGCCTTGCCCCGATATGCGGGTGATGCGCGTTGTGGTTGCGCCTGTTGCGCCCACGCTCAGGCAGGTGGCGCGCAGGTCGTCGATGCGGTCCTCGTCCGATATGATGGTCACCTCGCAGTTGTCAGAATGAACACAAGCGTTGCGGTTGTCGGCCGACCCTTCGGCGTCCAAGCGGCGGCGCCAGTTGGTGTTGCCCTTGAGCGAGTCGATGGCGGCTATCACCTGCTCCATTGACGCAGCGAACTTCTGCCCGCCAATCTTCATATAGGTATCGATAAGTCCCACAGTGATAGGCGTTTGGTAGATGAATCCACGTCCAGGGCGGTCGAGTTTGGCCTGCTCTGCCAGCAGTTGGGCAATGCTGCTCGAATCCTGCTCGGGCATAATCAGGTGCACAATCTCCTTCTCGGCGGGAATGGTGACGCGGATAAGGCCCAGTTGGTCGCGGATGTCGTTGCCAGTGGCGTTGGTGAGTTGCGGCACGCAGATGCCCAGGTCGAGCGCGTTCTTGGCCAGATTGTCGCCCTCGCCGTTCTCCGACAGCACGCAAATCATATACGAAAGGTGATTCAGCAGCGTAACGTCGTTGTTTTCAACCTTTTTGCTATCCAGAAAAGCCAGATTGATGACAGGCGGCTGATTGCTGAACTCCATAAGGTCCTGCGAGAAGATGGTTCCGCGGCCAGGCACGTTCAGTCCCGCCAGGGCGATGATGGCGCCGATGGTGTCTCTCACGTTCTCGCGCGGCACGGTGAAGCGGAAAATGGTTGAAGGTGTGCTTCTTAACTTCACTGTGTCGCCAGGAATGCCGAACGGCAGCGGCTTGACAAGTTCGCGCACGTTTCGGGCCTGCTCAATGTAGGCGTCAACCTCGAGTTGCGTCAGAAAATCCTGCACAACAGGCGCCAAATTATTGTTAATCATACAGGTTATAAGGCTCACGCGGTGCGGCGTGTAGATGCCTTTGGCCATTTGCGTCCGCCAAACGGTACGCGACGGCGAGAATGCGCGGTTCCTGCTCGCATTCACCATTTCCATATTATCATTCATTGTCATTGGTCTTTAGGGTTTTACGTTGTTTCAGTCGGGTGAAGATGCCGAACAGAAGCACAGTGATGATTGGCCAGGCCGAAGCCATTGCCAGAATGCCGAAACCGTCGGAAATATTGAGCGCTCCGCCGATTCCAAGGCCCATAGCCAGCACCAGCGGCACGGTCACGGGACCAGTGGTCACGCCGCCGCTATCCCAGGCGATTGACGCGAATCCGTCCTCACTGAAAATGGTGAGAATCAGCAGCAAACCGTAAGAGATGACTATCAGCCAGACGAGCGGCAAATCGAACAAGATGCGCGCCAGACCGAGCACAATGCCCGTTCCCACGCCCACCGACACCACCTGCACAATCTGCTTGCGCTTGATGGCGCCAACGGTCAGGTCTTCAACGGTGATTCCCAATGCGTTAAGCGCGGGCTCGGCAAGTGTCGCGCCATAGCCAAGGCCGAAGGCGAACAGCAGCACCAGCACAAGTCCCAAAATCGACAACTTGCTGTTGAACAGCGGTTTTTCGGTAATTATCTGTGTATAAGTGTGTTTCTCACTGTCGTAATAATCAGGATTGAACTCAATGGGCTTAACCTCGCCCTTCTCGTAAAGGTTGAAGAAGGTCAGATTTTCGCCTTCGGGGCTGATGCCGCTGTAGAGCATTGTGCTATCGAAATTATTGATAACCACCTGCTCAACAAACTTCTCCTCGCTTGCAAAAGCCTTCGGCAACTGCGAGCCCACTTCGCCGCCGAGCGAACCCAAACCAAGTTTGATGCCCGATGTGAGCAGAATCATACCCACCAGCGTGAATGTCAGGCCCAGAGCCACTTCGTCTTTGTTGCGGATTTTCTCGCGAAGGAAGAGCGTGAGCACCAGAATGAGCAGCAGCGTGAGCGGAATCACAGCCCGCAGGCCGCCAACCGTCTCCTCTTTGAGCGTTGTGCTCAGCGGCTCGGTGACGGGCGCCTCGCTTGCAATTTCAACCGACGACAGCAGCCCGCGCTCGTAATCGCTTGCGCGAAGTGCGAGCCACTCTTGAAGTGTCTCATTTCCAAGATATTTCTTGCAAACCGAATCGTTTGTGGCGATGGCCATAACCGCTTTGTCGAACTGCGCCGAATCGTTGCCGAACAAGGCGCGGCGGCCAGCCTCGCTGCCGTGAGTGAAGGCGTGCTCGGCAACCATTGCCTCGTTGCCGTTGAACAGTTGAGCCGAAACGGTCTTGTTTTCAGGCGCGAAGAAGACTTCCTCGGTTGTGGCGGCGGGAATGAGCGTGTTCAGATACAAGCCAAGCCCCAGCACAGCCGCAATCGGGAATGCCGACGCCAGCATAATGATGCCGAATCCGCCGTCGTTGCCCGAGCCTTTGTTAGCCGTGCGCGAAACGCCGATACCCAGCGCCAGCACAAGCGGCACGGTCACTGCACCAGTGGTTACGGCGCCGCAGTCCCAAGCCAGACCGATTATCTTCGACAGATTGACGTTGAACGACGCGTAAACCGTCATTGCCATAACCAGCGGAATGACCACGAAGATTATCGGTTTGATGTTCCAGCCGTAGTAGAATCGGCACATACCGAGCGCCACAGCCAGTCCCACGCCCGCTCCAACGGCATTGACAAGCATTCCCGAGTATTTGTCGAGAATCATATAAAGCAGCGGTGAGTCCCACGCCGTGATGGTTGCGCCAGCCGTCTTCAGCGAACTGATGGCAGGCTCGGCAAGCGTTGAGCCAAAGCCCAGAATGACGCCGAAAATGCAGATTGGCACAATGCCCACTTTGGCGGGCAACTTCACTCCCACGCGCTCGCCAATGGGCATCATACCCAGCACGAGTCCCTCAAGGAAGAAGGCCAGACCGAACACCACAAGGGCGATGCCGCCCGCCGTTCCCCATGCGTTGGCCAGCGGCGTGCGCAGAATGGCCACCTGAAAAAACACAAGGTATAGGATGATAAAGGCTACCGACTTTACCTGTCCCATAATCCGCGATTTGGCATAGCCGCCTATCATTGCAAGCGAGTCGCCAATCGGAAGACGTTTTTTATTCATCATAATATTAACAAATTACTATTCTGTTCAGTTTTTATGCCTAAAATACAATAATATACGCACAAACAAAAATTTTGTTGTCCGTCAGTAATATAGCAGTTTTTCAAGCCTAATTCTGCCTATGTTTCAACATTTTAGCCTTACTAATGAGTTCGTCAACCGACGAGAACAACCCAACCTCGGCAAGCCGCATCAGCCTTTCGGTGTCAGCAGTTTTGCCTGAAATCGAGTTTGCGGCATTCTTCTTTTTATTTGAAAACAAATTGAGAATCATTAGTTTAATGTAGTTAGTAGCCCTGATGCTCTAGTCCGATGTCATTTCTGTAACTCAATCCTTCACGCATTCAATCCTTCAATCAGAACGTGTACGTCAGTCCCAGCATAAAGTTGAACCTCTGGTTAGCATACTGGTTCCACTCGTAGTAGCGCTGACCTGCAATGTTGTTCAAGTCGAGGAAGGCTGAAAAGCGCTTTGTGATGCGGTATTCGAACCCCAGATTACCATCAATAACGCCATCCAACTCTTTGGATTCAGGCAGATTACCGCCAGTTTTGGGATCGATATGGTCGATGCGGGCATAACGATTGCTGATGGCGTAAACGTTGATGCGCGCAATTATCTTATTCTCAAGGTTGTAACTTGCGTCAAGGCTGATGGTGTAGGTTGGCAGATGCCAGGCCTCAATCTCTTTCGACATATCGTAAACGAAATAGTTGCCCTTCAGCCCCAACTTGAATTTCTCGCTCATCTTATACGAAATCTCGCCCAGGAAACGGGTGCGCAAAATCTCGTCGTAGGCCACCGTGAACTTGTTGTGCAACTTGGTGCTTATATCGTTGACAAACAGATACTGATTGTCGATTTTGGCATATTCGGCGCGGATGTTGAAGGCAACCTTCGAACTGACATTTCCGCGGAATCCAGCCGCAAGGTTCCAGCGTGTTTTGGTCGGGTTGATGTTCAAGTCGGAGCGCACAAACGGGTTCTCTGCGTACATCTCGCGGTAACTGTGCACATCGTAGTTGCCGTTCACCTCAACATACGGCAGCAGAAAATAGTCGATAATGTTGTACTGCATACTGATGTCGGGGAAGAACATGAACTTGGAGTTGCGCTGGTCGTAGAAGGTGCTTGCTCCCACCTTGACGCGCCATTTGCGGCCATAGGCGCCAATCCACGGGTTGAAGTTGACCACAGCAGCGCTGATATCGCCCTTGCCGTCGATATTCAAGCCTTGAGTGCTGTAATTGTCAATCACCATATTCAAGCCCATAAACTCCTTGTCCATGATGTAACTCATGAAGGCATCGACGTGCAGAATGTTGTCGCCCTTGCTGTCTTTGGTCTTCACTCCGCTGTAGTTCGCGCTTATGCGGAAGTCGATTTTTGATGAATCGAGATTGGTTGTGCCAACCAAAGCGCCAAACGAGTAGTAGTCAAGTGATTGTTTTTCAATGTTTTTCTTCTTCAGCGGAAGCGAATCTTCGGCAATTTTCAGATTGGTGTCGTAGCCGTAATAATAATTGGCATGATGACCGCAACTGGCTGTGATACCTGCCACAAAGTCTTTCTTGAAGATTCGGCGCACCTGACCGCCCGCTTCGGCCCGCATCAGCCCTGCGTAAACGTGCTTGTCGGCCTCGTTCTTCACCTTGCCGTTGCTCGACAGATAGTTGGCGTTGACGTTCCAGAGCCATTTCTCCGACCGCTGGCTGCCCGTGTAGATGTTCAGCGTTGGCGATGCATACGACCCGAAACCGCCCTTCACGTAGGCGTAGTAGAGTTTCGGCAGCGGCTCTGCCACCAGTTTGGCGGGCTTCAACTGCTTCGGCTGATATTTGGTCGGATACATCTGGAGTTCGCCCTCGTCGTACTCAAAAGTCGGCGTAACCTTGATTGTGTCAACAATTTTTGGCAGCGAACTGATTTTGAACGCATCATTGATGATAGGCTCATACGATTTTATGACCTTCACCTCTTGATTCAGGTTGTTCTGCGCCATTACGGTGCACGAACCTAACATTGTCAGAATCAGGATATTTCGTTTCAAACGTATCATATCTGTATGTCGGTTTATTCTTGTTCTTGAATTGTGTTTTCTTCGGCAGGTGCTTCGGTATTCTCTTCTGAATCAGAAGGTTCAGCCGATTCATCGGTCTGCTCGGCAGCGGGTTCTTCAGCGGCTGGCATTTCAGCAGTTTCGCTGGCTGGCTCTGCTGCTTCAGGCTCGGCCTCGGTGGTTGCCGCTGGTTCCTCAATCACTGATTCGTCCACCTGCGGCGCACTCTCCTGCCCGTTTTGCGGCTCTGGTGTGTAGGTCGCGGCCGATTCGGTCATCGGGGCCTCCATCAGTTGCATTTGGGCAGGCTGGCTGTTATCGCTTGTTTCCTTGTTCTCTTCAGGCTCTTCTCTGTCGTTATAGTAATTGTTTTCGTTGTCGTTACCGCCACTCATATCAATCGTTACTTCAACCTCCTGCTTCGAGTTGTCGTCAACAAACTTGGTGCTTTCCGCGTCAACAATGAGTTTCAGTTTGGCGTTGGCCTCGGCCACAATGCCGTCTTTGGTGTCGCCGTAGTTGTCGATGACGCTCTGCAGGTTGGCTTTGGCCTGGAAGCGGTCGTTGCGGCTCATGCATATGTCAGACAGCAGGAAGAACGATTTGGCAATCCAGTAGATGTGCGACGTTCCAGAGCCGATAAGTTTGTTAATCTCATCCTCTGACTTCTGCAACTCGTTCTGTTCGAACAACATACGAGCAACCATATACTGAGCCTCGGCACCCTCGCGGCTGTTCATATCCTGCGCCAGAATGCGGAATTGTGTGATGGCTGGGTCCAACTGGTTTGTTTGATAGTAACTTACGGCCATTATGTGGCGTGCGGTGCGCACCTGCTCGTCCGAAACCTTGTCGGTGATGAGCAGTTTGCGGGCCGACTCAAGCGCGTTGTTGAAGTTGCTGTCGGCAAAGGCCGTTTTCATCTGCCCCTCGCGCGCAATCATCAGGTTCGACTTCACTTCGGCGTTGTCTTCCAACTGTTTATAAAGGTTGTAAGCCTGCTTGTAGTCCTTGTCGTTCTCGGCCAGAGTGGCTGAACTCAACAGCGCTGCCTCGGTGAAGGTGTTTTTCTGCTTCCCTGCCACAGCAATAAAGTCGGCTTTGGCCGCGCTGTTCTTATGCAGTTTCAGGTTGCAGTCGCCGCGATAGTAGGTCGCGTTAAGCGAGAAACGACCGCTTGGGAACTTGTCCAGATAACTGTCGAACAGGCCTGCGGCTTCGGTCCAATTGCCTGACATATAGACTTTTTCGGCCGATGCGTAGGTAAGCGAGTCGCGCTCGTTCTGGTCGATGTTGCCCTTACCCTTGCTCTGCGCGTAGTCGAAATAATCGTCAACCTTGTTCATGTCCACGTAGACGTTCTTCAAAGCAAACAGCGCCTCGTCGGCCTCCGATGAGCCAGGGTATTTCTCAATCACATTCTTGAAGTTGTCGATTGCCATATAGTTCTGACCATCAGCATAGTAGAGCAAGCCCGTTTGAAGCATTGATTTAACCACATACGAACTGTTCGGATAGTTCTTCGCCAACAGGCGGAAATCGCTGATTGCCAATTGTGTGGAATCGAGAATCGTATAGGCGCGGCCACGTTCAAAAAGTGCGTCGGCGGCATATTTCGAATTCGGATAACGCTTCAGCAAATCGCTCATTGCCAGAATCTTGCCGTGCAGATTCTTGTCAAGTCCCATTGCAAAACCCTTCTGGAACAATGCGTATTCGGCATCGAACTTATTCATGTCGGCGGCCATTCCGTAGTAGAGCACGGCATCGTTGAACTTCGACGAAACAAAGTAGCAGTCGCCTATGCGGATGTAACTGTCGGCCAGTTTGGCGGTATCGGCCGTGGCGGGCTTCTCAACATATTTGCGGAACCAGTCGGCGGCTTTGATGTATTTCTTTGTCTTGAAATTGCAGTAACCGATGTTGTAATAGCACGTCTTGTACTCGGGCATTGTGTAGGCTCCAGGCGTGGTTAGCAACTGGTTGTAGGCATCGGCTGCCCTATCGTACTCCGCCATGCGGTAGAGCGCCTCGGCCTTCCAATAGCAAGCCAGAGCGCGTATCTCCTTGTCGTACGCTTTGAGCGATATGGCCTGGTCGAACGCAGCAACCGACTCGTCGAACTTCAGGTTGTTGAACAGTTCGAGTCCGCGGAAATAGGCCACGCGCTGCCATGCCGACTGCATCTCGGCCGTCTTGTTCTTAATTTTGGCGATGGTGGCAAGTGCTTCCTCATAGTTTTTGCTTGACAGACAAACCTTTACCATATATTCGTACACCTCGTCGCGGTGAATCGATTTCGGATAGAGTTCGAGATATTTGTTGAAAGCCTTAAGTGTCTCGTTGAAAGGCGAATAGGCTAATTCATACGACAGTTTTGCGTAGTTGAGCAGCGACTGTTCCTTGATTCGGTCGTTGAAATCGTATTTTGACGCCGCCTCAAAGGCCAAAAGCGCCTTATCCTTCTGCTCCAACTTCATATTTGAGTAGGCAATGTGGAAATAGGCGTTCTGCGTCAGTGCGTCGTCGAGGTTAGTCACGTTCGACATTGTGTTAACGGTTTGCTGGAAGTCACCCGTCTTAAAGTACGCATAACCAAGTTGATATATATCCTCGCGAGTGTAGTTGCTGGCGTTGCTCTTGTAGTTCTCCAAATAAGGTAAAGCCTCGGTGTAGAGCCCTTTGTTGTATAGCGCCTCACCCACTATGCGCAACATCTCGGCCTGACGCTTGGCATCGCTTTTCTCGAGCAACGGACGACCCAACTCCAGCACCTTGTCGTCTTTCCCCTGAAGGAAGTAAATCTGCACCCTGTAGTACGGCACAACGGGCGCGAAAGCGGGGTCGTTCTCGATTTTTGCAAGATTGTTGAGCGCCGTTTCGTAGTTTTTGTTGGCGTAAGCCAGATGAGCGTAGAAATAGATGGCTGGCGCCGAATATTTATTGTTCTTGTCAATCAGTTCGTAGAACATTTTCTGGGCCTTCTCGGTCTGCCCCAGTTTGAAGTAGCAGTAGCCCTTCTTGAAGTAGAGTTCGGCCTGCTGGTCGCGGTTCAGGTGCTGCTTCCACACCTTGTCAAAGTACTCGATGGCCTCGCGATAGTGGTTCACGCGGTATTGGTAGCGGCCCATTTCGAAGTATGCGGTGCGCGTGCGCGGACTTTCAGGATAGTTGATAATGAACTTGCCGATGCGGTATTCAGCATCGTTGTTGAAGAGTTCGAGGGCGCACAGCGCGGCATAATATTCAGCATCGGCCTTGATGTCGGCAAACTCATCACCATAGCGCGACACCACCCGCTCAAAAAACTCCTGCGCCTGCGAATAGTGCTGCTTGCTGAACAAATCGACGCCTACGCGGTAATCGTAGTCCTCGTCGCTATAGATTATCGATTTCTGTGCCGAAGCACTTAAAGCCGTTAGTGAGATAACGGCCGCCAAACATCTGGCTAATAATTTTCTATGCATAAAAGAATGAACTAAATGGGAACGCTCCCGCCCCCCGTTTCTATTCCAATTTTGAGTCAAATCAGCGTCATTTTCAGCCCAAATCTGGCTCTTATTATCCAGAACAAATAAAATCGTTTTCAGCAACATGCAATTTGTGCAACGAAGGTTTTAATTAACAAGTGAGTGTTTATTTATTGACGGATGGGAAAATGAACGCAGATGACGCAGATTGAAGGGATTTATGGGATTTTTCGCATAGATTACACAGATTTTCATAGACAAATATCTTCTGCGTAAGCCAAACCTATAGGTCACCGGAAGAATATTGCAAAAAAAATCCTTGTTATTGATTAACAAGGATTTTTTGGAATACGTATTTATGCTTTAGTTTATTTAGTCTTCCAAACCTATCTTTACTTCTACTTTCTCTCCGATGGATGATATTACTACGGTTCGATAATTTACAGTTTCATAAAAGGTATAGCCGCTTTTTTGTACTGCTTTAACTTGATTTGTTGTTCCAACATTAAGTTGCAAATTCAACTTACCATAACCGTTAACAACACCCTTAAATTCGTTATTTACATATACATTAAATGGGTCACCAGACTGATTCACAACCGTCAATAATCCCAATTGTGGTATTGTGCTTGCCCATTCTTCTGCAAACTCCACTATTTTATCAAATATTGACACAAATAGTTCACCAAATTCTTCTTCTTCAGCCGAATAATCTATAATGTTTGCAGGGTCGTTAACATCGTTGGCCACATTACTGAATAATTCATATTGCTTTTTCAATTTTGGAATAAGAGCGTTTCCTTTTTCAATCACTTTTTTCCATTCTGGGGTTAGTCCACCTATTTTGGCATCCAAATCATCATGTTCCTGAGCCCCCAGTTGTTGTGATATCTCTTTTACCATCATTCCTATCATGCTGTTTGGATTTGTGGCAGGATTTGTGTTAACGGCATCTTCGGCCATATCTATCAACATACATAATGATAAGTAATCTTCGTTTATTTCGCCCAGTTTCTTTTCTTTCTCTAAATTCCAATTAATCCCTTTACAACCATAAAGTGAGAAATCTGTCAGAAAATATCGAGAGACAAGTGCATCTGCTTCATTTTGGCAATCTTTCAATTGTTGTTTCACGAATCCAATTACAGCATCAATTAAGTCACCGTCGGCTTTCGAAAGTTTTTGTATAGCGTCTGCCCAACTATCGGTGTTAAGATGGGGACCTTCAACATCGACAACTACGCTGAAGCCACTTTCCCTGAAGTTTTTATTTTGTTCTTCTTTGTTTTCAACCTTAAATCCACCGGAAACCGAACCTAACGCCCCTTCCATACTGGCAACCATTTCATCTATGTTTTGCTCTTTTTTTTCTGATTGGTTACGTATTAATTCTACTGTAACCTTTGATGTTTTTCCTATGCCCGAGACAAAATGAGTACCATAACGCGTTTTAAATTCATCGTACTTTCCTTCATTCAATAACGCTTTTGCTTCTGGTGTAAACTCAGGTTCGTCAGGATAGAAATAATTACCGAAATCGACAGTTGCAATAAAAACAAGTCGCTCGGTTTTCTGCATAGATTCTTTTAACAATTGTGATGCCTGTGATGCCCCGACGGAAAAAGTATTTAAGAATGAAACGCTTTCAGATGCATTCGTACTTTTCAATTGCTGATACTCCTGTTCATTTTTGGTATAAAATACCTCAACATGTGTTTTTACACCTGCTGTACCTTGTTTTTTTAGTAAGCTGGCGTCACGCGAACTGCTAGTAAAACATTGCCGTGTTGTCATAAATGGGTCGGCAATGTTTATACTTTTGCCAGGTTCAATTGCGGCCTGCTGACCGTATATTTTGAACATTGACGCATCATAACTACTTCTTCCTTGTGCCCATGAGCCAAATACTATACCCATAAAGGCCATACATACAATTGTTTTTTTCATTACTAAATATTTTATAATTAAAAATTTACGTGATTCAGATTGTTTGGTTTTCCATATTCATAAATTACATCGCGCAGTAGGTTACCATGCTTATTACAATTATAAAAACAAACAATTAATAAGAGCCTTAACCATGATGCCCCAAACGGGCATCAAATGCCGCCAATTTGGGCATCTATAGCAACTCGGAATAAACCTTAAAGAAATCACGCTGAAGGGCTATTGAAATTTGAAGCAATTGGTAAGTGTCGATAACTTCCTTTTTGAATATTTTGCTAATTGTGCGCGAATTGCACGACAACTGCTGCGCCAACCAAATATTGGTACGTCCCTGCCGATGCATTTCGGCGCGTATTATTTCTCCTATGTGGGGTAATCCATTCATCAGTTGTTGTTAAATGAATCTCAGCCCAATTCCCCAGCAACCAAAAAGAAAGGCGTTTGCCATTTCGTTTTAATCGCTTATTATCTTGTCGAGGTACCCCTACCTTTGTGTCTAATAAGCACGAAACGGCTCACGCCAACGGCGTGAACCTCTCGCTTGCTTATTCCGACACTTTGTTTACTTTGGGGTGTTTCGACAAGAGGAACAAGAGCGTAAGACTCTTAATGTTAATATATTAAATCAAATACTTTTCTTTACTTAATTCATTAATGTTTTTTTATACAAATCAAATCCGCCCCATTAACACTTGGTTCGGACTTGCACAAACTTACAAAAGATTCTCAAATTGTGTTAAGATTTCGGATTCGCCAAAGATAATAAGGCCATCACTCCATCTTTCTTGTCCCATTGCATTCGGGATAGCCCGAGCAACTCCAAAACTCTTTGCCGGCATTCATACCCTTCTTCGCAACGCGGCGAATCATCGGTTTGCCACACTTGGGGCAAGCGGGCGCATCGGCCTTAATGCTTTGCTCTGTGCGATACGCGAGTCTTTCGGCGGTCAGTCCTTCGGTAAAACCGCCTTCTTCACGGAATGATTCAAGAAGATTGTTTATCAGGTTGTTAAGTATCAGAATAAGGCGGTTGCAGAGTATCAACAGGCAGCGTGCTTCTGTAATCGAATCGTTTGAGCAAAGCCACGCATCGAATTTGTGTTTCTGCGCCAATATGTGTATGCTGCTATAATACTGAACGTCATCTTTGTAGGTGGGTTTATCCAACAGAACAGCATTTACCTGCCTGCATTCTTCCGATTTAACCGACCACGGCAATTGCTCGTTCTGCAACAGCCAATTCAGATAATCGTTAGCCAACTCAGCAAGGCTTGCGCGGGCAACATCGGTGAGTTTCATCTCCGTCTCTTTCGATGTTGAATGTCGAGAGTTGCCTTCTGCAATGTTTGCAGGCACAGAACGTGCCGCTTGCGTCATTTGGTCATATTGGCGGCCACAAGGGTCGTTTGAGCGGTTCAAATAGCGTTTACAGAAATCTTGCGTCGCAAGTTGAATGATGTTGGCCATCACCCACGCGTCAAGCCAAAAATAACCGAAATTGCGGATTTGCATTTGCTTTGGCATTGTATTTTAGTTTTTTACGGTTGCTAATATAGTTTATTTCGCTATATCGCAATATCGAAATAGCGCAATCGCGTAAAAAAATCGACATGACCACCCATCATTCCATATTAACACCCAAATGTTTATTAAATAAAACACTACTCGCATTCTTGAAAAACACTAAATAATACTTTTGATGCGGTATGAAAGGCCTCGTTTGGGGTGCAATCGCATAATCAAATCGAAACATAAAAAAGTGATACGATGGACACAATGGACACCAAAATTCAACTGACCGACGCAACTATCGCGCAGCCTGACAACGTGATTCTCACCAACATAAACCTGAAAATCGACAGCGGTGAGTTGGTTTACCTTA
>JAEEGJ010014230.1_pt1 | contig 18960 bp, 13 predicted proteins | sample 8958761 | NCBI WGS metagenome assembly JAEEGJ01 (sample SAMN16246546, study PRJNA631951) | gut metagenome | biome: gut microbiome; feature: rumen; material: RS-attached | host: Bos | place: Iran: Karaj | collected 2018-10
GCAGCCCGACAACATCAACCCCGCCAACCTGCAAGGCATCTGGAACGAGAAGATGTTCCCCTCGTGGGACTCGAAATACACCACGAACATCAATCTGGAGATGAACTACTGGCCTTCAGAGGTTTGTAACCTGACGGAGATGAACGGTCCGTTGTTCCGGCTGATTCGTGAAATCAGTGAGACAGGCCGCCAGACGGCACGTGATATGTACGGTGCCGAGGGCTGGGTTTTGCACCACAACACCGACCAGTGGCGCATCACCGGCCCCGTTGACCATGCTTCTACCGGACTGTGGTCGACGGGTAGCGGCTGGATTTGCCGCCACCTGTGGGAGCATTATCTGTATTCGGGCGACAAGGATTTCTTGCGTGAGGCCTATCCCATCATGCTCGAGGCCGCCCGTTTCTATACACAGACCTTGGTGAAACATCCCCGACTGGGTTATCTGGTCATCTGTCCGGGCGAGTCGCCTGAACACGGAGGCAAAGGGCGCGGTTCTACGCTCGATGCCGGTGTGACGATGGACAACCAGATTGTCACCGAACTGTTCACCGAGGTGTTGCAGGCGGCCAAGGTGCTAGATGACAAGAATCCGCTGCTGCAGACCATCCGCGAACAGTTGCCGCAGTTGGCGCCTATGAAGGTGGGCAGCTGGGGACAGTTGCAGGAATGGCTCGACGATGTAGATGATCCCAAGGACGACCACCGCCATTTCTCCCATCTCTACGGACTCTATCCCTCCAATCAGATTACGGCTTCGCGCACGCCCGAACTCTTCGAGGCAGCCAAAGTATCGCTCCAGCATCGCGGCGATGTATCCACGGGCTGGTCAATGGGATGGAAAGTGTGCTCGTGGGCCCGTTTCTTCGATGGCAACCACGCCTACAAACTGATTCAGGACCAGTTGACGCTGACTGCCGACACGTTCCTGATTTTCGGTACGACAAAACAGCATGGCGGCACCTATCCCAATATGTTCGACGCGCATCCGCCCTTCCAGATTGACGGAAACTTCGGCTGCACTGCAGGTATTGCAGAGATGCTGCTACAGAGTCATGAGACTACGAAAGAAGGTTTGCCCATCCTCCACCTGCTGCCAGCCCTGCCCGATGTATGGAAAGACGGCAGCATCAGCGGTCTCCGTGCCCGTGGCGGTTTTGAGGTCAGCATGAACTGGAGCGGAAACCGCCTCCTGTCGACTGTCATCAAGAGTATGAACGGCGGCACGCTGACCGTCCGCACCGCTACGCCCTTGAAACAAAAAGGAAAGAAAGAAGGCAGCTATTACCTTTATAATATAAAGACCCGGAAAGGTCAGACCATCACCCTCAACGCCAAATAAAAAACAAAAGATATGAAAAAGAACATCCTCACCCTCATCCTTTGTATGGTATGTTGCTGTATCACAACAACTCAAGCCGCCAAACCCTGGGACAACGGCCGCCTAAAAGTCAGTGACAACCACCGTTATTTGATCCACGCCAACGGCACGCCCTTCTTCTGGCTGGGCAACACCTCATGGCTGATGCCCGAACGCCTCACCCGCGACGAGATTGAGTTCTATCTCACCAAGGAGCATGAGGCCGGCTACAACGTGGAACAGATCCAGGTGCTGAACGCCATCCCCACCTTTAACATCTATGGCATGCAGGCCAACGACGAGAGTTTCGACATGCAGAAGTTCTCCAGGAAAGACCAGTACGGCTACTGGGAACACCTCGACTACATCGTGGACTTCGCCGCCTCGCAGGGCATCTATATCGCCATGGACTGCATCTGGGGTTCACAAATCAACAAGATGACACCCGAAAAGGCTGCGAAATACGGCCGCTTCCTCGGTGAACGCTATAAGGACAAGCCCAATATCATCTGGATGATTGGCGGCGATATCCTCGGCGACAAGGGAACACCCTCGTGGGATGCGCTGGCACGTGCCATCCGCAAGGCTGACCCCAACCACGTGATGACCTTCCATCCACGCGGGCGCACCACCTCTGCCCGTTGGTTTGCCGACCGTGAATGGATGGACTTCCACATGTTCCAGAGCGGACATCGCCGTTACGGACAGCGCAATGGCGACGGCGACTACACCATCAAGGACAACACCGAGGAAGACAACTGGCGCTATGTGGACCTCACCTGGGAAGGCAACGAGGTGAAGCCCGTCATCGACGGAGAACCTTCCTACGAGGATATCCCACAGGGACTCCATGACTTCTCCGCACCCCGCTGGATGGACTACGACGTGCGCCGCTATGCCTACTGGGCAGTGTTTGCAGGATGCTTCGGCCACACCTACGGACATAACAGCATCATGCAGTTTATGAAACCCGGACTGCTGGGTTCCTTCGGAGCCGAAAAGCCCTGGTGGGATGCGATGAAAGACCCCGGCTTTGGTCAGATGAAATACCTGAAATGGCTCATTCTCGCCTTCCCGTTTGAGGAGCGCATTGCCGACCAGAGCGTCATTGCCGGACAAAACGGTGAGCGCTACGACCGCAACATTGCCACCCGCGGCAACGACTACCTGCTGGTTTACAACTACAGCGGCAAGCCCATGCAGCTCGACCTGACCAAAATCAGCGGACAGAAAAAGAACGTGTGGGTGATGAATCCTTCGGACGGCAGCCTGAAATACCTTGGCGAATACGACTCGAAGGTTACCGAGTTTGCCAACGACGGTGCCTACCTGCGTGGTTCCGACCGCGTCTTCATCGCCGTGGATGCACAGAAGAACTACCTTGAAAAGACTGCCACCGCCCTAACCCCCAAAGAATAATGAAGCGAATATTTCTAGTTTTTCTAGGGTTCCTAGTATTCCTAGTTCACCTAGAAGCCAAGGTCACGGTGACCAACCTGCGCACGGAGCGCATGGAATCTCCGATGAGTCTCGACACGCCTACCCCGCGTTTCGGCTGGCAGATAACCTCTGACCAGCAAGGCGTGATGCAGACAGCCTATCATATCATCGTGGCTTCCACGCCGGAAAAGGCCGAACGCTGCCAAGGCGACCTATGGGATGCCAACGTGAAGAGCGGCCAGTCGCAATGGGTTCGCTACGAGGGTCGCCAGCTTCGCGCCAATACCCGAGGCTACTGGCGCGTCAGCATCGAGACCAACAAGGGCAAGTCGGAATGGAGTCCCGTAGCGATGTTCAATGTGGGACTGCTCAACGAAAGCGATTGGGAAGGCCAGTGGATAGGCATGGACCATGCCAACGCCTGGGACAAGGAGGAAGAACACTCACAACTCTCTGCCCGATACCTGCGCACCGAGTTTGAAGTTGAGTCAAAAGACATCCGCCAGGCCACGCTCTACGTGAGTGGTCTGGGCATGTACGAGGCTTTCATCAACGGACAAAAGGTGGGCGACGACGTGCTGGCACCTGCTCCCACCGACTACCGCAAGACTGTTCTCTATAATGCCTACGATGTAACGGAGCAATTACGACACGCACAAACTGCCCCTAAAGGCAATAACTCCCTCCCTATAGGGAGGGTTGGGGTGGGTCTTGTTCTTGGCAACGGCCGCTACTACACCATGCAGCAGAAGAAGAAACCCTACAAGATTACCAACTTCGGATACCCCAAACTGCGCCTGAACCTCATCATCGAATACGCCGACGGCAAACGCAAGGTGATTTCCTCTTCCGAGAAATGGAAAATCAATGCCGACGGTGCCATCCGCTCGAACAATGAATACGATGGTGAAATCTATGACGCCACGAAAATGTTTGCCGACTGGACGAAACCAGGTTTCGACGACACGCAGTGGGAGAAAGCCGAACGTGTGGCCATTCCGCTGGGCACCCTTCGCGGAGCCATGAGTCCCAACATGAAGGTGGTGAACACCCTTCAGGCCAAAAGTGTCAGCCAAATCGGCGATGCCGTTATTGTGGACTTCGGACAGAATTTCGCCGGATGGCTTAATCTCCGCCTCAGCGGGACCAAAGCCGGCGACACCATCACCATCCGCTATGCCGAGAAACTCGACAGCGCAGGCAACCTCTGGCGCGAGAATTTCCGCCATGCCTTCAGCACCGACCAATACATCGCCAACGGCAAGGAGAACAACACCTGGTGGCATCCCACCTTCGTCTACCACGGCGGCCGCTACGTCGAAATCAAAGGTCTCAGGTCCCGTCCCTTATCAGGTGATTTCATCGCCGAAGTCGTAACCGATGCCATTCCCACGACAGGCACCTTCGAGACCACCGACACCATCCTGCAGAAAGTGTTCCATAACGCCTACTGGGGCGTGCTGGCCAACTATAAAGGACTGCCTGTTGACTGTCCGCAGCGCGACGAACGCCAGCCGTGGCTCGGCGACCGTACCCGCGGCTGCTACGGCGAGGCCTTCCTTTTCGACAACAACACCCTCTACGCCAAATGGGCACGCGACATCACCGAGGCACAGCGCGAAGACGGATGCATCCCAGACGTGGCTCCCGCTTTCTGGAACTACTATTCCGACAACGTGACATGGCCCGCCGCCTTGCCGATGGCCCTCGACATGATGATTCGCCAGTACGGCGACGACCAGCCCATGCGCAAGTTCTATCCCAACGTGAAACGATGGCTGGAACACCTGAAATACCAATACCAGCAGGATGGACTGATGCCCCGCGACAAATACGCCGACTGGTGTGTGCCCCCCGAAAAGGAGGAGCTCATCCATAGCGAGGACCCCGCCCGCGTCACCGACGGCACGCTCATCGCCACCGCTTATTATTATAAGATAAACCTGATGATGGCTGATTTCGCACGGATGCAGGGACTCACGGCTGATGCCCAGTATTTCACGGACGAAGCAGCACTGACCAAGGACTCCTTCAACAAGAAATTCCTGACCGTGAAGCGCGGAACAACCACCGTGCCCGGCCATATCCTCTACCCCGACAGCACCTTCTATGGAAACAACACCGTGACGGCCAATCTGCTGCCACTCACCTTCGGCATGATTGACGACGACTACGTGAAACAGGAGGTGCAGAAAAACATCATCAAGAACATCATCACCGACAACGGCGGACATGTATCCTGCGGCGTCATCGGCATCAGTTGGCTGATGCACGGACTGACCGACATGGGACGTTCCGACGTGGCCTGGCTCCTGGCCACCAATAAGAGTTATCCCTCGTGGGGCTATATGGCAGAGAAAGGTGCCACCACCACATGGGAACTCTGGAACGGCGATACTGCTTCGCCAAAGATGAACTCAGGCAACCATGTGATGCTCTTGGGCGACCTCGTTTCATGGCTCTACGAGGATGCTGCCGGCATTCAGAGCACCGACGGCTTCCGTCATATAACACTGAAACCCGACTTTACGGTGCCCGAGATGGACAACATCCGCGCTTCCTACCAAAGCATCTATGGCACGATTGTCAGCCAGTGGAAGAAAGAACAGGGCCGCCTGCTCTGGCATGTGGAGATTCCCGCCAACACCGAAGCCACCCTCTATCTCCCCGACGGCACCAAGAAAACCCTCGGTTCCGGCAGCTACGACCTCAACGAGTCAGCACCTGCCCGCATCGCCATGATGAATGCCCGTCAGGTGACTGGCAGTCCCATCGCCGGAAAAATCCTCGCCGATGAATGGCTCTACACCGAGGCCGACTTCCCCCAATGCCATTCCGCCTCCATTGTGGAAACCACAAAGGGCGACCTCATGGCCACCTATTTCGGAGGCACGAAAGAGCGCAATCCAGATGTCTGCATCTGGGTAAGCCGTAAGCCTAAGGGCAGCAATACGTGGACGGCTCCGCAGATGGTGGCCGACGGTGTGGAGTTCAAGCCCCTCAAGCCTAATCCCGAAGGAAAGGTCAGTCAGGTGGTCACACCTCAGAAACCTGCTTTCAAGGGTCAGTTCATGGCTATCCCCGAATGGGCTTCGTGGAAAACCAACCGCGGTGAGGCAGCCATCGGCAACAACTACCGCGAGGCCTGCTGGAACCCTGTACTATATCAGGTACCGGGCGGCGAACTGCAGCTCTATTTCAAGATTGGTCCCAATGTGGCCGGATGGAAAGGATGGATATGCCGTTCGAAGGACGGCGGCAAGACGTGGAGTCAGCGTGAACCTTTGCCCGACGGCATCTACGGTCCCATCAAGAACAAGCCCGTCCTCTCGAAAGGTCGCCTGATTTCTCCCACAAGTGATGAGCGCGATGGTTGGAAGCTCTATTTCGAATACTCCGACGATATGGGAAAGACGTGGAAACGCTCACCTTTCGTGGAGGCCGACGAGGGCGTGAAAGCCATCCAGCCCTCCATCATTTTCCTCCCCGATGGTCGTCTGCAGGCTGTCTGCCGCACCCGAAGCCGTCACATCGGCATCACCTACAGCAGCGACAACGGAGAAACATGGAGCCGGCTGCAACTTATCGACACCCCGAACAATAATTCAGGCCTCGATGCCGTTACACTACAGGATGGTTCCTTTGCGATGATCTGCAACAACTGGCCCATCGAACCCGACAAGGAAAAGGGTGCGCGCACCCCATTGTCACTGATGAAGTCGAAGGACGGCATCCATTGGGAGCATTGGATGACCCTAGAGGATTCGCCCATCAGCCAGTACAGCTATCCATCGATTATCCAGACCAAGGACGGCCATGTGCATGTGGTATATACCTGGCGCAGAGAGCGAATAAAACACATAGAGACACTCCCCTAAAGACCCACCCCCGCCCTCCCTATAGGGAGGGAGCAATTACTTTTTAAGTCAATAAAAACCATTACTTATAATATGAAAAAATATTCTATGCCAAGACTATCTACTCCCCGCCCTATAGGGAGGGGCCGGGGGAGGGTCTTTTTTCTTTTGTTTCTCCTGTTTTCCTCTTTGTCTGCTTCTGCAGATAATTCTGTTGCCGGCCTTTTCCCATTGGAGGGCAGCGGCCGAGTTATCTATAATTTCAATCAGGGATGGCGCTTCCATTTAGGAGATGCACCGGGAGCCGAGGCAAAATCCTTCAACGACTCACAGTGGGAGGTGGTATGTGCACCCCACACGGCCATGCTCGTGCCCAGCGAAGCCAGCGGTTGCCGCAACTATCAGGGCGTAGTATGGTACCGCAAGCATTTCACCATGCCCGCCGACATGCGTAACAAGGAAATCACCCTCTATTTCGAAGCCATCATGGGCCGGCAGGAAATCTACGTCAACGGCCAGAAAGTAAAAGAGAACAAGGGCGGCTATCTGCCCATCATCGTCAATCTGACGGAGGCGGGCGTTAAAGCCGGCGACGACTGTCTGATTGCCGTCATGGCCGACAATAGCGACGACAAGACCTACCCGCCGGGCAAGAAACAGACAGCCCTCGACTTCGCTTATCATGGCGGTATGTATCGCGACGTATGGCTCATCGGCAAGAGTGCCGTGGCCATCACCGATGCCAACGAAATGAACCAGGTTGCCGGTGGCGGCATCTTCCTGCACTACGACAAGATTAGCGAGAAGAGTGCTGATGTCTTTATCAATATCAATCTCCTTCTGAGCAAGAATCTTCCCAATGCGAAAGAAACCGCCACGGCACAGGTGACGGCAAAAATCAAGTCTCAGGAAGGCCGTATAGTAGATATCCTCAGACTGAAGCTCCAACTCAAGAAAGGTGAAAACAAGACGGCAATTCTTAGAACCACACTCCGAAATCCACACCTCTGGAGTCCAGAAGACCCATATCTATATAATGTGGAGATAACGGTGGCTTCGCCCTCACACACCGGAAACATAAAAGAGGGACTCGACGGCGGCATCATCCGCATGGGCATCCGCAAGGCTGAGTTCCGCGGACGCGACGGATTCTGGCTCAACGGCAAACCCTACCGCCAGCTGATTGGCGGCAACCGCCATCAGGACTTCGCGCTCGTGGGCAACGCCATGCCCAACAGTCAGCAGTGGCGCGACGCCAAACGACTGAAAGACGCCGGAATGAACATCATCCGCGCTGCCCACTATCCGCAAGACCCGTCGTTCATGGACGCGCTCGACGAGCTGGGCATCTTCATTATCGTGCCTACGCCCGGTTGGCAATACTGGAACAAAGACGAATACTGGGCAGAACTCGTGCACGAAAACACACGACAAATCATCCGGCGCGACCGCAACCACCCCTGTGTGCTGATGTGGGAACCTATTCTCAACGAGACCCGCTATCCACAGGAATTCGCAATGAAAGCACTCAATATCACCCGCGAGGAATTCCCCTACCCCGGTAGGCCCGTGGCGGCTGCCGACATGAATTCCGCCGGCGTAAAGGAGAACTACGACGTGCTCTACGGATGGCCGGAAGATGTGACTGGTCCCGTCGAGGCCAAAGGCTCTCAGCAACCCACCATCACCTATCAACCAACACCCAACGACCTACTTCCCAACAAATGTATCTTCACACGTGAGTTCGGTGAGATGGTCGACGACTGGTATGCCCACAACTGTCTGAACCGTGCTGCCCGCGGATGGGGCGAAAAGCCCATGCTCACGGCAGCCCTCTCACTTGCCGAGACCTACGGCACCATGCGCCATGGACAACGGCAGTTCATCGGCGGTTGCCAGTGGCATCCCTTCGACCATCAGCGCGGCTATCATCCCGACCCGTATTTCGGCGGCATCTACGATGCTTTCCGTCAGAAGAAATACGCCTACGAGATGTTCCGCTCGCAAATTTCCCCCTCGGGGGAAGTCGGAAGAGGGGTCTTCATCGCCCACGAAATGACGCCTTTCTCCGATCAGGACGTGGTAGTGTTCTCCAATTGCGACAGCGTTCGGCTCTCCTTCCTCGAAGGCGACCGCAAGATGACACTTCCCGTGGTCCACGATCCCAACGGTCTGCCTAATGCACCCGTGGTGTTCCCCCACTTCTGGGATTTCTGGGAAGCCCGCGAATACAGTTACAAGAAACGCGACTGGCAGCATGTCTCGCTCCTTGCCGAAGGCATCGTCGGCGGCAAGGTGGTGACAACCGAGAAGAGGATGCCATCACGCCGCTCCACAAAGATTCGCCTCTATGCCGACGAGATGGGTAAGAAACTCGTTGCCGACGGTTCCGACTTCATCGTGGTCGTAGCAGAGATTACCGACGATAACGGTAACGTCCGCCGTCTGGCCAAAGACCAGATTGTGTTCACTGTCGAGGGAGAAGGCCGTATCATTGGTGATGCCTCCATAGCCGCCAATCCGCGCGCTGTGGAATGGGGTTCGGCACCCATATTGGTACAAAGCACCAACCGCGCCGGAAAGATTACCATCACAGCCCGTTCCCAATGGCCCGGCACCTATGCCCCCGCCGCCGACACCCTCACCATCGTGAGCATCCCCTACGAGGGCAAAATGTGCTATAAAGAGAAGCCCAACCCCTCCCGAGGGGAAGGGAGTCCGGCGTGGCTTGCCAATCCCTCCTCGCAACATGGGCAGGGAGTTCCCCTGACCGAGGAGGAAAAGCGCCGCACGCTGCAAGAAGTGGAACAGCAGCAGAAAGACTTCGGCATACAATAAACAGACAGGAGAAGACCCTCCCCCTGCCCTCCCTATAGGGAGGGAGCAATTACCTTCAGGCCCAAGGTGCTCCCCTCCCATCGTAGGGGAGGGGCAGGGGTGGGGTCAGTAATCAGAAAAGAGGCTGATATGTTAGGCAGATATCAAAAATTACACTCCCCACCCCTAACCCCTCCCCTTCAGGGGCGGGGAGTTCTAGAAGCCTGTTTTATTGATGTAAAATAGTTTTAATAAAAAAGTTAATAAGTGTTGACTTTTGCCAATTACACAAAAGTCAACACTTATTTTTTTGGAAGGAAACAAAAATTAGCATATCTTTGCAAATATAATTTTACTTAACTTAATACGTATGAAAAAGCTACTCCACATCACCCTTTTGGTGTTATTGGCATGTCCTGTGCCCTTGTTATCATGCGGTTCTTCATCTGCCCCTAAGACGGAATCAGTCGGAGCCGCCGAAGAAGCCTCCGCAAACAGTCTCGCCAACGACAGCATTGCCACCTTCACCGTAAAAGGCATCACGTTCAACATGATTCTTGTCAAAGGCGGCACGTTCACCATGGGCGCAACACCCGAACAGGGCAAAGACGCTGTCAAAGGCGAAAAGCCCGCTCACCAAGTCACCCTCTCCGACTACTATATCGGTGAGACCGAAGTGACGCAAGCCCTCTACGAAGCTGTTATAGGCGAAAATCCGTCGGACAAGAAAGGGGCTGAGCTGCCAGTAGAATCGGTAAATGGAGGAGACTGTGAATGGTTCGCCGAAAAACTCAGCGAACTGACTGGCCGCAAATTCCGTCTGCCCACAGAGGCCGAGTGGGAATTTGCTGCACGCGGAGGCAACAAGAGCAAGGGTTATAAATATTCCGGTTCAAACAACCTTTCCGACGTGGCATGGTTCAATGACATGGAAAACAGAGAGCAGCCGGTGAAGGGGAAGGCACCCAACGAACTGGGCATTTACGATATGAGTGGTAACGTAGATGAGTATTGCGCAGATGATATTGCCCGCTACAGCAAAGAAAGCCAGACTAACCCGTTGATAGACGTGGAAGACAGCGAAGGCCAGGTAATCCGTGGTGGCAGTTTTGCCGATGATGACGGCAAAACCTGCCGAGTGTCTTCCCGTGGTTTTACCAACGGTTACGTTTTCGGTAGCGTGGGTTTCCGCATCGCAATGTCAGCCGAATAGTTAATAACCCCGATTATAATTTCTTTAAACCATAAACAATTTATCGTCATGAAGAATAAAATTTTATTTGCTGTTATTTCATTGGCCATTGTTGCAATGATGTCAGCCTGTAAGTCAAAACCCGCCGACAACACAAATGCAGAGCAGCAGGAAAGCGCAGCCACGGCAGCCCTTGCGAACCTAACTCCCGAGTGTTTGATTTCGTTGGTAAATGCCGACTGGGACGCTGTTCCTCAGGGTTTGCTCGACTCCATGGGCGTGAAAGTTCTGAAATCGTTCAAAGAAGAAGTGAAAGATGCACAAGTCGACAACCTGCAATACTATTTCGGCAGAGGCGCATCGGTTGAACTCGACAACGAGGGTCAGCCCGTCAAGATTACCGACGACGATGAGAATGCCATCGTCATCTATCTCACAGCCGAGTCTGTGGCCTATGGCTCCATCGCTTTCCGCAGCGAGGCCGATTACAACGAATTCATGAAGAAAGCCAATGCCTTCAGTGAAAAAGCCGGCGAAGAACCAGAAATGGAGTTCACCGACAGCGGCAAGAACACCGAGGAAGATAATCCGGGATTCGAGAAAGACAAGTGGTTCTTTGTAGATTTCACTTCCAACAAATAACAGTATCAGGCACAATATCAAATACCGAGTATTATGAAAAAGATTCTTTTAATGACAGCCATGCTCATCATTTCCATGGCTGTGGCAGCGCAAACCTACAATAACCCGCGCCAAAGATCAAACGATAGGAATATTAAGGTAACAAAGGTGGAAAGAACGTCTAATTCCACTATACTCTATTTGAGATTTTCACCTAATGACCCTGATGATAGGAGTAGGCTTCAAGCTTATCCCAGATTGATCGACGAAGCAACGGGTAAAAGATATTCGGCTACGGATGCATTGAATTTCAAATGGGGCACAGTGTATACAGGAAATGCCACATATAAAATTGAATTCCCGCCATTGCCAAGAAATACGTCTGTGGTTACATTTAGAGAGGCAGCCAACGAAGAAAATCCCTGGGTTATTAGTAACATCGCTTTGCCTATCCAAAATCAACAGAATCAATCAAACTCTTCTCAATCTGGTTATAACAGAGCAAACAATAGTAATGCCGGCCAAAATCCTTCCAACGGCTCAATATCGGCAAGTGTAGAACGCGTATGGGTTGATCACGGCGTGTATAAGAACGAGTTGAAAGGCATGATGATTCATGTCAAGTTTAATGTTAAAAATGCATTAGGAAGAAAAGGAAAGGTTATTGCCTATTTCAACTATCAAGACGGCTCTGCCCTTGAAGACTACAATGGAAAGTACTGCACTTCAGGTGGTAAAGTTTGTGCCAGTTCAGAGTTCAGTCCAAAATATAGCAGCTCCAATTACAATGACTTTAAGATTTTCATGCCCTATAGTGAACTACACATGGGTAAAGGAAGCTCGAAACTTGATTTCTATTTAAACATCTGGATTGATGGTAAGAACTATTACAAGGGCATTCGTCACAAATTCAATTATAATTCAAACTAATCAGCACCAAGTTGGCTATATTTGGAAAAAACGATGAATAACCACCGATTTTTTCCATTCAATCTAAAAGTATGACTATGAAGAAAATATTATTAACAGCGATGTTCATCGCGGCAAGTGTGGGGCTGGCAAATGCCCAGGCAGACCAGAGACAAGTAGTGGAAGGTGGTGGCACCGGACCGTTCAAGTCGGAAGTGGTGGGCGACGCCTCGTGTCCGCGCTTTACGGTGTATCGTCCGCAGAATCTGAAAGAGGTGGTTGCCAAGCAGGGAAAGCTGCCCGTGATAGTCTATGCCAACGGCGCCTGTTACGACAACAACGTGGAGATGCGCCTGCTGTTGAGCGAGGTGGCCTCCTACGGTTATGTTCTCGCCGCCATTGGACCGTACGATGAAGAGGATGTGATGGCACAATGGAGAGATGTGTTGTTGTTTAATTATCCCGAAACCAAAGGCGAGGTCATCATGGCCAATGGCGAGAAAATTGAGCGACTTACAGAAGAGCAGTTGAAGGCCCGTCATGAGCAGCAGTTAAAGGAGAGTGAGAAGGCCGCCAAGAAGGCGAAGAAGAGCAAGAAGAAGCAGGAAGCACCACCCAGCTCTATCTTCACCACTTATCCCAGGATGCTGCTGGAGGTGCTCGACTGGCTGACCGACCAGAATTCCATCTCCGACTCAGAATACTACCATTGTCTCGACCTGGACCATGTGGCAGCGATGGGGCAGTCGTGTGGAGGCGCTCAGGTGCTGGGTGTGGCCCACGATCCGCGCATCAAGACTTGCGTGATGCTGAATTCAGGTATCGGTGACATGAGTATGATGGGCTCTACCCAGGAAACGCTGAAGGACCTTCACCAGCCAATGTTCTATATGATTGGAGGCCCCGCCGACATTGCCTACGAAAACGCCCAGCTTGACTACCAGCGCATAGCCGACAATATCCCCGTGGTGATGCTGAACTCGAAAGACGGCCACAGCGGCACGTATTACGAGAAGTATGGCGGCAACTACGCCAAGGCCGTGGTGAAGTGGCTGGACTGGCAGCTGAAGGGACAGGTGGGGCAGTCGGCCCTGTTCCTCGACGATGAGTACCTGAAGATGAAGTTCCCCGAATGGCAGGGCGTCCGTAAGAATTTCTGATTTAACCATCATCATCTTGTAATTCAATAAATAATAGACAATAGCAACAATGAAAAAAGTATTGGCAAAATCCGTTTTGTTTGCAATCATGGCTATAGGTCTGGCATTCGCCTCATGCACCAGCAAGGCACCTGTGAAAGACCAGCCAAGTGACGAACCCGCAGCAGCTCCCGACACCGCCCTCGTGTCAGCCGCCGAGAGCAACATCCAGGCACACCAGGAGGACATCCAGGCATTGTGGGAGTCGTTCTATGGCGAGGAAAAGAAAATCGCCCACTACAGTCTTGCCGGCGACGACGTTTTCGTGTGCACCGAAGACGGCAAAGACGGACTCCTGCTCTCGTTCTACAAGGACATGAAAGACATCGACAACTTCGATGGCATTCCTGTAGCTGAAGGTCAGGAACTCTCATTCCAGGGCGACGCGCTGATTGTCAAAGGTGGCGACAAGACCACCTACTACGAGAAGACCGAAAGCGAAGGCTTCAACGAACTTTTCTCCGTGACCGAGAAAGACGGCAAGAAAACCTATACCAACGATGATGAGCCTTACGACGAGAAAGAAGCCCAGGCCTTCATCGACAAGATTGCCCAAGAGGCCGTTAAGCCGCTTGCCGACATCCTGAAAAAATGGAAGTAAGTCAACTCCTAAACTCCCAAACTCCTAAACTCCCCAAATTATGGATAAAAGACTGATGCTGCTATTCACCACACTCCTGATGTGTGCTGGATTAAGTGCCCAGAGCATGAAGATGGTTGTCGACAACAAGGGTGAAGTTGTTGGCCGCCTTGTGAAAATCAATGCCACCACCTATACCGTGTCAGTACAAGACGACTACGACGTTCCCAAGCAGGGAAACAAAGTGGTCACCTTCAGGGCCGACAAGGGCCAGGGCATTGTTTACCCCAAGAACCATGGTAACATCAACGTGCGCAAGGCGCCGACAGTCAAGTCGGCTGTCGTTGCCAAGATTCCGGCATTCGAAGACCTGCCCGACCCCTACGACTGCCTGGGCAAGACGAACGGCTGGTATAAAATAAAAATCGACGGCAAGATAGGCTACGTGCGTGCCGATTTCATGGAATGGGACGGCATGTGTACCTTCTGAGAAACCTGCACACCCCCTTTTAGCAAGGCATTGGGCGCGAAGCAAACGTTTTGTCCCCAATGTCTTCTTTTTTGCTCCCGTCAATCATGAAACATTGGCGCGAGTCAATCATGGCGAAGTTGTCGAACTCAATCTTGTCGCAGCCCTCAACAAGCCTTGAGTGCCCGAACACCTGGAACACCTTGTCCAGGCCATACGCCTTGGGCGCATCCGGAATGCTATGCTCGTCCACGTCAGCCCAAAGCACGCCCCCCGTTTTCTCCCCGAACCACGAGCGGCGCCTTCCCACAACGGCCAGCAAATCCTGCCCCTTGCCGTAATCGTCCAGTTGGTTAATCATTTCTATGATTTCCGGATTACCCACAGACACATTACTGTCAGGATAATGCCACAGATTCGTATTCACCTTGTTCAGCCAATAGGCCGTCAGTCCCGCATGCGAGAACACGTATGGCCGCCCATCAATCAGTTCCAGGTGTGCAATCTTGAACAAATCCCCGTATTCCGAAAACGCCTCATGATACTTGTTCCAGTTCAGCTGGTCCATGCGCGAACCGCCCGCCTGTTCCTCAAACCGTCGCGAAGCATAATGCTGGTCATGATTCCCTTTCAGCAGCACAACCTTCTCCCCATTGTCCTGCTTCAGCCATACAATCTCCATCATGTTCTCAAAAATATCATCCGCCAGTCCATCCTCCCCTTCATACGGGTCAAGATAGTCGCCCAGAAACACCACCCTGTCCACCGTCTCCAAATACCTCTTCACAGGCTCCTTCCAAAACAAGCGCCCATGCACATCAGGGATTACCAATATTCTTTTTGCCATTATCTAACAATTAAATGAGGACGATGTTCGTCGTTATATTTCTATTATGGTGGCAAAGTTAACAATAAGAATCGAGAATAGCAAGAGTAATTGGGGTATTTTGATAAACGAGTGAATTGGGGGACTTTCAGTTTTAATGAACACAAGATGACCTATTTAAAAGCTCACAGTCACCTCATGAGTAGGTATTTTCACCTTTTAATTGAAATGAGGAAGTTTGAAGTAGTATCAAGATTGCTGTGGCGGTTATCTTATTCACCATCAAAAGAAAACAAAAATAGAAAAAAAAGTCTATCCGCTTTGTACTTTCAACTCTTATTAGTATCTTTGCACTGTTTTCATTCCATAGCCCTGCTAGTGGGTGGGGCTATTGGGTATGAGGATTTATATAAAAAAAGCGTTACTTGCGCTTTGTACTTGACGCATCGGAATCTGGCAGTTCCAAACTACTTGTCAAGAATCAAAGCAACAATGACGCTCATGGGTATGTAATATCCGTTTGATAATAGCTGTTAGCAATTATTGACTCCATGCTATATCAAACATTTTACATACAGGCGTGGGCTTCGGCGTTGCTCGTTCTTACAAGTAGGGCGATGCCAGAGCCTCGATGCGTGGGACGAGTAACAGGTAGACTCCCACGCTTCTTTTGTATATGTAAGCCAAACGATTTTATTTACCCTGATTCGGGAGTATACGGGAATTTGTATTATGTTATGCATAACAGGAATACATACATTACATCAATGAAAGAATACATCGATTGGATTATACAATCGAGAAAAACTGAAATTGACAGAAATAAAGAAGACAAGTTAAGTTATGCTGATGGTCTTTATAATGTGTATTATAGAGGGCATGCTAGCATTAGTTGGGAACTAAATGCTAGTATTTTTCGAGAACCTTATAAAGATGATATTCTCTCAGAATACAAATTGTTAAAAGAAGCTCGTGCCAGATTATGGAATGAGTTAAACAACTTTTCCACCCATTTAGAAAAACTGATTTACTTACAACACTATGGAATGGCAACTCGACTTCTTGATGTTACTTATAATCCACTAATTGCTCTCTATTTTGCTTGTTGCTCTGATGAAAAAGATGATGGAGCCGTCTATAGCGGGTTCAAGTATGAAAAAGAGAATCCCATGATAGCAGAATTGACAGCAGAATATATTTTTACATACGCATGCACAGATATTGAAGAAGGTCTGAAACAATATGCAATAAAAAAAGGTGTACAGTTGAATGACTTCTTAGAGACATTGTTTATATGTCCCCCATTTAATAATCCCAGACTTAAATCTCAAAATGGAGCATTCATAATGTGTCCTTTGATAAGAAATAATGGAGGCAAAATTATACACAATAATGAGTCTTTGAACGACAGTCCTTTCTTTAGCTGTAATAAAGCCGTAGTTCCTCATGATAAAAAGGAAAGATTACTGCAAGAACTTCATATATTTGGCATAGATGAAGGGAGTGTATTCCACGATATAATCAGTAGGATAAATACTATTATGAAAGTAGAAAAATGGAAGATAAATAAAATTAACAATTTAATATTCGAATGAAAATGAAACAACTTAAAAAATTTACAAGTATTATTTTGCTTGGAGTATTCGTGAACCTACGAGGTTATTCTTATGACTTTGAGATTAATGGGATTTATTATGGTTATAACACGAATAATCAGACGGTTTTCGTTACTAACGACTACACTAAAGAACAATCGTATGAGGGAACCGTCGTTATCCCCAATACTGTCACTTATAACGGAAGAACTTTAGATGTTGCAGGAATAGGAGAAAGTGCTTTCTCGAATTGTAAGGACTTGTATTCTGTAAGTTTGCCTAATTCTATTATAACTATTGGTAAAGATGCATTCTATAACTGCGAAGGAATAGTTTCTTTATTCTTGCCAAGTAGTATTATGAGCATAGATGAAGGAGCATTCACTAATTGTACCGGATTACGATCAATAAACCTACCCGACAAATTAGAAGAAATAAACGTAACTGTGTTCTCTAATTGTACCTCATTGGAAAAGATTACTATTCCAAATGGGGTTGAGAGAATTTGGTATAGTGCCTTCGAAGGCTGTATATCTCTAAAAACTTTGACTATTCCTTCAAGTGTAAGAAGTATAAGTCGTTATGCTTTTAAAGGCTGTTCTAATATTGAAACGCTAGTGTTTGAAGATGGCGACAAAGATATATGGATAGAAGGATTTTCTGGTAATACTTTTTTTTCGACGTTTGATGGTGTAATTGTAAAAAACTTATACATTGGGAGGGCCTACTATCAATACAATGACTATTCCGCTAATTATCCTATAGACTTTTCTCAGACAAAAGTCTTATCATTGGGAGAACATATTAAAAAGATAACCACTTGGAGTCAGTCCATTGAAACAATTTATGCTTTTTCAATAAACCCAGATAAAACAACTGTAGAGTTTGACAACAGTACTTATATCAATGCTAAACTCTATGTGCCAACTGGAACAAAGGAGAAATATATGGCGGCAGATGGATGGAAGAATTTTTTCAACATACAAGAAATGGATATTGATAAAATGTGGAAAGGACAAGGCAATACTGAAGATGACAGTCAAAACAAACAAAAATGTGAGAAGCCTACTATAAGCTATACCAATGGTAGATTGATTTTTGAAAGTGCAACAGATGGCGCAATTTGTCAATCAACAATTACAGATACAGACATTTCTTCTTTTAGTGGAAATGAGGTTCAGCTAACAGCAACATACCACATTAGCGTCTATGCTACTGCAACAAACTATGAAAACAGCGACGTAGCTACAGCCACACTATGTTGGATAGATTATCAGCCAAAGACGGAAGGTATAACCAACAGAGTTGCAAATTTGCCAGCTAAGGCGTTGCTTATTCAAAGTAAAGGTGGAACAATTAACGTGCAGGGAGCTGACGATGGAGAGGCTATTAGAGTGTATAACGTGAATGGAACACTAGCGGGTTCTGCAATCAGCCAAAACGGTAATGCAAATGTTATAACCTCTTTGAAACCTGACAACATCGCTATTGTAAAGGTTGGAGAGAAAAATGTAAAAATAATGGTGAAGTAAAAAAATACATAGGAACTGGCTCCATTTTTTGCTAACTTTGCAACCAGTAAGATTTTTCTACATCTTATCACAATAAGGCTATATGCCGAAGGATTTAATCCTATATGCCCTCTTCCGGAGGGCATTTTTGTTATTGACTTTTCTGATAAATCAGGAAATTTATCGTGCAGTTTATCCTGCAGTTTATCCTGCAGTTTATCCTGCACTCCCTCGTAATCTGCATCTTCTTCGGGTTTGTAATTAAGCACTTCTTTTTTCAATGTTATTTTAGAGTACAAACTAAATTACTTTGTTCTTCAAATAATAGGTTTTTGAGGTTCATCTAATAGGTTTTTGATGAACAAACTAAATTAGTTTGTTGTTTTGCTGATGATATTTCCATACGCGTAAAAAAGATTTTTACCTACTATTCCTACTATCTTTGAAATAATACGCTGTGTTTCAAGATGTTATTGGTAGTAGGTACGGCCTTTTTACCTACTACCTTCCTACTACCGTACCCCCTACTGGAGACCCACCAAAAGGAAAAAGACCCTCACCCTGCCCCTCCTGTTATCAACCAC
>JAEEGJ010014233.1_pt1 | contig 18957 bp, 20 predicted proteins | sample 8958761 | NCBI WGS metagenome assembly JAEEGJ01 (sample SAMN16246546, study PRJNA631951) | gut metagenome | biome: gut microbiome; feature: rumen; material: RS-attached | host: Bos | place: Iran: Karaj | collected 2018-10
TGAAATTAGAACTGGTGAAAGCAAAAACAAAATCATCTTGTAGTAGCACAGATTGATTAATCCAGCATAACCTATATATGAAATCGATCAAAGCAATCCAAAACAATGGTTTGACATTGCTTTGTGGGAACACAACTTGTTCATGCATACCTTTAAGGGTATTGATAACGATTTTGAAGCATAATCCCACCATCACAACTGTACTGAGAAAATAAAGAACAAAAAAGATGATTTTGATTATGCCATTATCCGACCAATTTATTTTTTCTTCCACAACACCCTTACCAATGAAAAGACCTATAAAAGAATACACTTCAAACACCGCCCAAAGAATGCAGAAGACGAGGGCGACAATGCAACATCTACGAATACTATTCTTAATTCTGTCAGTCATAACATGCGTTTACTCTTTTGAATTAAACTATTTTGCAAAAATATGTATTAATTGGACATAAACCAACATAGGATGCCGAAAAGATTCAGCATCCTTCAAATCGCATTCAAAACAGAACTAATTCGTACTATAATAATCAACAGCCACCGCAATATATTTTCCATTTTCTTCATCATAATCGGCTGTATAAATACCTTCTTGGATGACGATAGTATCATATTGCACTTCAATTGGAGCTCCCACTACCAAATAACCATCAATAGTAAAACCATTCTCCTCTGTGGTTGGTACAATTACTAATTTGCCATCCTCAAAATAGCCCATAGCATTCGCCTGCATTGAAGATTCTTCCTTCTTTCGAATAATAAGGCAAGTACCATGAAAATCAGGATTACAATGTTCATTAGGCATTCTTAATTCCCATGATATAATATAAGGCAGTCCTGAATCTTTTGCATCAAACTCGCAATCATTCAACACCTTTTCACACACATAAGTGTAGTCTTTAATGGGTTGGTTCTCAAAGAAAGCCTTGCCTTCCTCCCAACTCATAGCCTCAGCCATTTCAGCCAAAGTGTAATCTCTTGATTCAGTAGATTGCTGGGTAGTTATTGTTTCCTGTTGTGCTGTTTTTTCCTTGCTGCAAGCAACGATGGCGACAGCGGCCATTGCGAGAGCCGCGGCTCCCAAGATGATTTTGAATTTGTTCATTTTGTTTACCTTTCTTTTTTAGTATGTTTTTGTTCTTTAATTTGTTTTGTCTACAATGAGGCGCAAAGTTTGTGTTTTTCCTTCATGATCAGCAATTTTCAGAAGATAAGCTCCAATAGCCAATTTCTGCACGTTTGCTTCATTCCCCTGGAAACTCATGACGCATTGGCCCAAAGCGTTGTAGATATGAGATTCCTTGGCCTCAACACCACCAATCTTAAGGGTTCCTTTGGCAGGATTGGGATAGACAAACGCAATGTTCTCTTCTTGGATTTCGTCAAGCCCGACTGTACCATCGGCATCGATTTTCAAGGCAAAAACATCTTGACACAATTCTGGATTATGGTCATACACATTGCCAACAATCAGACAACCTCCATCTGAGGTGGCCATGGTTTGAAAGGCAGAATATATATTTCCATCCTTCATAAAACGTTTCTGCCACAAAACATTCAAATCTGGATCTGTTTTTGTAACCACAAGATGAGTTCCATTACTTCCGTAAGGCCATGAACTAAAAATGATGTTTTGCATGGAACACTGAAATACCATTCCGTTTTCATTGATGTCCACAGACCTATAAAAAGAAGGGGCCTCAACCGTGTCATTCAAGTGCCCAATGATACAATACTGAGGGCATATTTGAAAGGCAGAATCCGTTTTTGCCAAGACAGAAGACTGGTCATCCACGATTGTGGTCCCAGCCAAAGAAGTTTCGTTTAAACGAGATGAAATGTAATATCCTCCATCGGGAGAAGGGCACATCATACTATTATATAGGGATAGGTCGCCCATATAAACATTACCATGCCCATCGTCTTCATACCAATTGGAAATATCGTATATTCCTTTCAACTGAAGGTCAGCATCATACAACATTGCACATGAATTGACATGTGTGCCCTGAATCTGCCGTTTGCGGAGAAATATGCCAAATCCAGTCGAATCATCATGGATATGAAATATATTCGCCACGTAAGAAGCCAAGGAATCTTCCATTCTCTCAACTTGAGTCACAATGCCTTCATTGGAAATCTTGCATAACTTGATTTCTTTTTCATTCAATTGCCCCTTATAGCTTAATAGAGCAAAATAGCCATCCGTCGTCTGTAAAAACCTATAGTCATCCAACCAGTAATCCATGCTATCGGAATTTGGCAACGAAGCCATCGAGCGGCTTAATACGTTCAAATCGCCATCAATACGAAGTGTCAATAACATGGCAGAGTCGTCAGAGGTTGTGCAAACGGCCAGCCCCTCTACACTTCCACTATCACCAGTAGACGGGAAAAGGTTGCAGAGATTAATAGCAGTGTCTGTTGCAGATAGACACATTTCGCCGAGAAAGACCCCTTCTGAAGACATTTTAATCACCTTGCTCTCCTTTTTCAAAGAAGACTGATTTCTGAGTGAAAGCATAAAACCGTTTTCCGTTTCAAGAACATCACCTACCCTCCACGTTTTTCTATCGGGATCTGAAAATGTATGATAAAACCCATGTTGAGAAAATGAATCCAGACACATGATAATGAATAAAAATGTTAGCGCGGATTTCTTCATGTAATTAATGCTTTGATTTTATTTTTACTGCTTTTGACTCGGGACTGCGGGACAGGGGACACAAGACCAATTTCGTCCCGCGTCTCGCGTCTTGAAGTCTCGTGTCAGACGGTTAAATTGTTTTCCTCCACCGCGTCGGCCGCCACTTTGTACATGAAGGCGAAGAAGAGCAGGAAGAAAGGTGTGATGAAATTAGAACTGGTGAAAGCAAAAACAAAATCATCTTGTAGTAGCACAGATTGATTAATCCAGCATAACCTATATATGAAATCGATCAAAGCAATCCAAAACAATGGTTTGACATTGCTTTGTGGAAACACGACCTGCTCTCGTATTCCTTTAAGGACATTAATTACAATTTTAAAACAAAAGCTTATAATCAATGCCGTACTCACAAAATACAGAATAAAAAAAACTACTTTAATAGTATTATTTTCTGACCATTCCACTTCCTCGCTCACACCTCCTTTGCCTGTGAGAAGGCCAACGAAATAAAGCACTTCAAAAACTACCCATAAAACACATAGTACAAGGGCAATAAAACTGCATACACGAATATTTTTCTGAGTTTTGTCTTTCATAATTAGTTTAGTATTAAATTTAGTTCAATATTAAATGATTATTGTTGCAAAAATAGGAAATATTAAAATGTAAAATCACAAAAGGATGCCGACTAGTTTTCGGCATCCTTGACATTGACTTTAAGAACGCTCTTAATTCATACTATAATAGTCCACAGCCACAGCCGAATACATTCCTATTTCTTCATTATAATAGGCCGTATAGATGCCTTCCTGGATGATGATGTTATCATTTTCATTCATAGCAACAACAATTTAGTTTCTGATTTCTATCATACGAAGTGCAAATCTGGCTGAAGAACAATTATGAGAAGGTTCGGGATCTGCCGGTCCATCCAACCACCCAAGTCCATCGGCTTTCGGATGAAAAGTAATAATCCCTTTTATATAGCATTTCTTATCTCGGTCTATTCCATCAAACAACGCCATATCTCCTTCAATATGAATCCGTTCAGAAAGAAAAGCGGCATTCATCGCAGTAAGGGAATCATCAGAAATAACAAATTGGACATAAAGGCTGTCGGATTCATTCGGCAACAGTGTTTGCCCATCCACATGGTTAATCCAACCACAAGTTTTAACGGTATCCCCTTCACGTGAATAATAAGGATAATTCGGCTTGTCAGCCCTTGAATAGTATAGCATATAATGCACTACGTCATTCCATGTGTTATAACCAGTTCCCAATTCCATTCCTTCGTAATAATTGACGCATTCACAGTCATTAGTCAATGGATTGTACACAATTCCATCATGCCCATAATAACAATTCTTTTTTTTCTCGCATCCCTGAATAAACGGAATGACAACCACCATAATGGCCAAAGCCATCAAGATTAAATTCTTCTTTTTCATTGTTTTAAACTTTTTTATTTGACATTATTTATCTTCTATTTCAAATGTTATTTGACTCATTCCTTTATCTATCCACAACGAAACGCAAGACATGCACTGCACTTTCGCTATCGAAAACCCTCAACAGATAAACTCCAGCTGACAAATTACTAACACTTGCTTCATTTCCGCAAAAACTCAAAACGCATTGTCCCAAAGTGTTGTACACCTGCGTTTCCTTAGCTTCCACCCCGCCAATTCTAATGATTTCTTTGGCAGGATTGGGATAAACATAGGCCATGTTTTCTTCTTTGATTTCGTCAAGTCCCATGGTACCATCTGCATTGATTTTCAAGGCAAAAACATCAAACCTTTGTGCTTGAAAATTTCCTAATGAACCAGCCACTAGGCAACCGCCGTCAGCGGTGGCATTAATAACCATGGCTTGATAGTTCCCGTCTCTCAAGAAACGCTTCTTCCATTCAACGTTCAGGTCTTGGTCGGCTTTGATGACCGAAATGCCCGTCGGGAAAGGCTGCATCAAACCACCTGGCCCCGGGTGTTCATTAAGTATGGAACACTGAAAGACATTGCATTTCATCTCAGCGATCTCCCGAAAGTCCATTGACCTGTAGAATGCCGGATATTCAACAGTATCGTTCATGTGTTCTGTTATAAGCATGTTTTCAGGCTGATGAAAATCGTTCTCGTATTTGGCCAAGATAACAGAATGGTCGTAGGCATAAGGATAGCCGTTGGCATGGAGCAGAGTTTCCGACAATCTCGAGGAAACCACGTAGGATCCATTCGGAAGCTTGCCTGCCTGGCTGTTAATCATATCATGAATAAAATAATGACATGATTCCCCACTGTTTCCTTCAGGCACTGTCCATTGAAATATGGTATCCCTGCTAATGGATTGCAAAGAATCGTCAAAAAGCAAAATGCCCATGTGAGAAGGGCCAAAGTCGCCAAACAGTCCTATCCTGCCCTCTTCGTCATGAAACAGATTACACGCTTCCGCCAAAGAATCTCTTTCCAACCTTTGGCAATTGAGCAGATTGCCGTCAAAATCAAATCTAGTAAGAAAAATGGAGTTGGGCATTTCTCCAAGCCTTGAAGTCAAGGCAGCATAGAAACTCGAGTCGGACTTAAGGAATTTCGCATCAAAGAATCTGCTTCCTTCATCGAAGAAAGAGCAAGGTATCGTTCTCCTTGAAACAATGTTCAAGTCTTCATCGACATGCAGGAGCATAAGCACTGCCGTACTGCCATCGGCGGGATGGCTGGGGCATAAGGCCATATACTCATCTCTATTGTCTTCGGGAATTTGAAGGAACCTAATGGCATGGATGGTCGTATCTTCTGCCATAACACTTCTCTTAGCTTGAATCTCCCCTTCAACTGACAATTTCAACAACATACTACTTGGTCCCCAATAGTCATACGCACTGACCAGGAAGCCGCCATCCGAAGTTTCTATGGCGTCGGTTACAAACCAAGAATGGTCCGGTTCAGAATACGTGGTCAGGAAGCCTTTTTCTTGGGCATTACAACAAAAAGTGACTCCCACAAAGAAAAGGAGAAAAGTCACTATACGGCATTTTGTTTTCATTCGTCCCATCCAATAAATTCACAATGAATAATAGCATAATCAATGTACAAGAAGAACAACACGGCACCAGGAATACTAGTCTTAACAGAATACATATACAATGCACTAACGGGCTCCTTACCATCGGGTTTGTAATGCAGCATTATTTCATTGAATTTGCTTAGATAGTAGTTCATGTCCTCAGGCGGAATACAATGCGAAGGGTTATGACTAGGATCGTAAGGGTCATTAGAATTATTAAGCATTCTCAATGCATTAGTCGCCACTTTTTGAACTTCAGCTTTTGTAATATGCTTCTGTGCAACCACAGGATGTGTGATAATGGTCAAGCAAATAACAAAGAAATAGATTATTTTTGTCTTCATAGTTTTACATGGTTTAATTGTGTATATCAAAAACTCGAATTGCATATTCTACACTATGGCATTGCTTGTCTTTGCCATCATCCTTTTGTAAGCGTGGAAACTCCAGGACGCCCTTCACAAAACATTTTTCTTCCAGATCAAAGGTTCCAATATATTGTTCCAGATCAACAACTTGCAATGTCCCACAGGAGGATCCGACAGGAACAGAAGGTTGTTCAATTAAACAGTAATGCTTTTCGTCTGATGCAACAGGATGTGCTTCCCATACCCATCCATAAACTAATATCGTATCACCTTCATGCGAATAATATGGGTACTCTGAATCTTCCTTGACTAAGTAAATGAAATTCTTGTTTACCACACCTATACTATTGTATTCGTCTTGTAATAACTCGGGAATATCTTCCTGAGCATTATTCAAACATTCACAATCTTTCGTATCTTCGCTATAAGTTGTTCCATAGTGGCACACTTTCGTTTTAGCACAGCCGAGAAAAACTACTGCAACAACAAAACATACTATAAATCTCATTCTTTTCATTATCCAATCTTTTTTATTTCTTCAACTCATCAATCTGTTTCTGCAAGTCAATGACATAGCGAGTCAATTCCTCCACCTTTTCCAAAAGGATGGCATTCATCTCGCCAAGGAAGTGGGTCTAAAACAGTATTCCCTCCACCAGGGATTGTTCCTCCGTTAGGGCTGTCTTGTGCTTGAAGATCAATTGCCGAAAAGGCAAAAATGACTATCGTCATAATAATGAAGTGTTTCTTTTTCATCATTTTTTTTAAATTCGACATTTAATTTGTTTTTCTGGTGTCATGACGCTGCAAAACTACAAATATTTATCGAATTACAATAATTTTTTGATGAAATTTTTGAAATTGTTATTGAAAAATGGTTTTTCAAGCACTCACAGAAAAGGTGTCATATACAAAGGTAAAAACACAATGCCTCTGTCTATCTTGAAATCCCCGTCGTGGATAATATACGCAGTAGAGAGGTATTTGTCGTACTTGTTCATGCACTTTGTCAAAGAGGTATAGGAATAGCGTTTGCCACTTTTCACCTCAATAGGCGAAATATTGTGCCGATTGGTAATCTTCGACTTCCTAATCAGGAAGTCTATCTCCATGCGGTCTTCGGCGTTCTCATTGTTTGACTTGCTGTAAAAGAACAACTTATGTCCTGCCACAACAAGCATTTGCGCCACAATGTTTTCCACCAACATTCCCTCATTGGTTTCCAACTTGCCCAAAATCAGTTTCTGATACAACTCAACGGGCACCGAACCTCGCTCATTGAAAGTGTGGCTTATGAGCAACCCCGTATCAGCCAGATAGCATTTCAATGTCGTCCGCGATTCATTCAAGCGGAGTCCCACACTCGGCTCAGTAGCGTTGTAGCAACAATTCACGATGCGGGCATCATCAAGCCAGAAAAACGCATCATCAAAATCACGCATCCGGGCATCCGCACCGAGGGCCGAAAGCCGGAATTTTTTTTCGTGCTTCTGCAACTGTCCCGGAATTTCGTCGAAGATAGCTGTCACCTTGGCTTCAGCATTGTCAGCATATTTATGAATGTCATTGCGATAGAGTGTCAAAATCTGCCGCTTGACGGCTTCCACCTTGCGGAAATCCTTCGTCTCAATGTAGCGCAACACGGCTTGCGGCATCCCTCCTATCACCATATACAACCTGAACAAATCCATCGCCTTACGGTGCAATGCCTGCCCAAGCGAGGCTTGCTTCTCAAAGCAATCCTTAATGAAAGGCATCAGCGTTTCGTTGCCCATTGCCCAAAGAAACTCCTCAAAGTCCATCGGATACATTTCGAGCGTTTCTTCCTCGGAGGGAATCACGATGTCCTTCACATTTTTTTTGATGCTGATGAGAGAGCCTGTTTCCAAATAATCAAACCGACCGTCGGCCACCAAAAACTTAATGGCTTCGCGGGCACGGGGACAATCCTGCACTTCATCGAAAATAATGGTCGAGCGACGAGGTTTCAACTGTTTGTTGTAATGCAACTGCAAGTTAAGAAGCAGTTTGTCAAGGTCTTCCAAATAGAGGTTGAACCAGCTTTTCACCTCATCGGGAGCTTGTCGGAAATTGATAAGCAAATAATCATCATACTCGTTACGGGCAAATTCTTCCACAATATAACTCTTTCCGATACGCCGAGCTCCTTCAATGATTATAGCACTTGTTCCGTTGCTCGTTTCTTTCCATTCTTGTAACTGTCTGTATATCTTTCGTTTCATAATTTATATTTCACGTTTTTTAGATTAATATTATGGTAATTATACACGTTTTTGAGATTAATTTCAGCGCAAAAATACACATTTTTGAGATTAGTCGAACATTAAAATCGCACATTTTTGAGATTATTTTTTTGCTCCGAAAAAATAATCGTGACATTTTGGCAGAATTTCGTATTTTTGCCGTTTCGTAAATGCGGAATTTGGGCAAACTGCGAGACGCAGTTTGTGACAATAATGCGATAATAAATTGAAAATTAAACAAATACAAATAAAATGAAAATCTCTTATAACTGGTTGAAACAATACGTCAACTGCGATTATCCAGCTGAGAAAGTCAGCGAGTTGTTGACCTCCACGGGCCTTGAAGTGGAAGACCTCGAGCGTTTCGAGTCGGTGAAAGGTGCCCTGAAGGGCGTCGTCGTGGGCAAGGTGCTCACCTGCATCGACCACCCCAACTCCGACCACCTGCATATCACCACCGTCGACGTCGGCGGCGAGGAGCCTCTGCACATCGTGTGTGGCGCACCCAACGTGGCGGCAGGACAAAAGGTGCTTGTGGCCACCATCAACACCGAACTTTGGATGGGCGACGAACACATCACCATCAAGAAAGGCAAGATCCGCGGTGAGGTCTCGGAAGGCATGATTTGCGCCGAGGACGAGTTGCAACTGGGCACCTCGCACGACGGCATCATGGTGCTGCCTGACGACTACGAAGTGGGCAAACCCGCCTCGTTCTATTTCCCTGTGGAAGAGGATTATACCATCGAAATCGGCCTCACCGCCAACCGCAGCGATGCCACCTCACACATCGGCTCTGCCCGCGACCTCGTCGCCGCCCTCAACCAGCGCGAGAACACCACGAAATACCACCTCATCCGTCCCTCAGTGGATGACTTCAAGGTGGAAAACCACGACAACGACATCGACGTGGTCGTTGAAGACACACAAGCCTGCCCGCGCTACTCTGGCGTGACCGTCAGCGGCGTGAAAGTCGGCGAGTCGCCAGCCTGGCTGAAGAACCGCCTTGCCGCCGTCGGCATCCGCAGCATCAACAATATCGTCGACATCACCAACTTCGTGTTGATGGAAGTCGGCCAGCCCATGCACGCCTTCGACGCTGACAAGATCACGGGCAAGAAGGTCGTGGTGAAATGTATGCCCGAAGGCACGCCTTTCGTCACCCTCGATGGCGTGGAGCGCAAGCTCAACAGCCGTAACCTGATGATTTGCAACGCCGAAGAGCCCATGTGCATCGCTGGTGTGTTTGGCGGACAGAAGTCGGGCGTGACCATGGAGACCACCAACGTCTTCCTCGAGAGTGCCTACTTCAACCCCACCAGCATCCGTAAGACATCCAAGTACCACGGCCTGCAGACCGATGCCTCGTTCCGTTACGAGCGTGGCGCCGACCCCAACATCACCCTCTTCGCTCTGAAACGTGCCGCTTTATTAATAAAGGAATTGGCTGGCGGAACGATTTCCTCTGAGATCAAGGACGTGAAGAACGGCGACTTCGCACCTGCCCGCGTGGATTTGAAGTTTGACTACCTGAACAAACTGGCTGGCAAGGTCATCGACCCGACCCAAGCCGTCAACATACTGAAGAGCCTTGAGTGCCAAGTCGTTGAGCAGAACGATGAACACGTGGTCGTCGACGTGCACACCAGCAAGGTCGACGTGACGCGTCCCGCCGATGTGGTTGAGGAAATCCTCCGCATCTACGGCTACGACAACATCGAAATCCCTAGCCGCATCCATGCCTCCATCAGCCGAGCCACGAAGCCCGACGCCGACAAAATGCAGCAGAAGATCAGCGACATGCTCGTCGCCAACGGCTTCTACGAGATTATGAACAACTCACTCACCAAGGCCGCCTACAGCGAGGCCTTCCCCGCCTTCGACCCTGCCCAGAACGTGAAGATCTTGAACCCGCTCAGCAGCGACCTCAACGTGATGCGCCAGACCCTGATGTGGGGCGGATTGGAAAGCATCGCCTTCAACCAAAACCGCAAGGTCAGCGACATGAAATTCTTCGAGTTCGGCAACGTCTATTTCTTCGATGCAAGCAAAGTCGGCGACGAGACCAAGCCACTCAAGCCCTATAACGAACATACCTGCCTCGACCTCTTCCTCACCGGCAACAAGCAAGCCGAGCTGTGGAACGCCCCGAGCAAGCCTCTCGACTACTTCGACCTCAAGGAATACGTCATGGGCGTACTCAACCACTTCAAGTTCGACTTCAAGGCCTTGGAAGCCAAGGAAGCCGACCTGCCGCATTTCGACTATGCCACCACCTATTGCGTTGACGGCAAAGAGATTGTGACTTTGGGCAAGCTCAGCAAGAAGACCTTGAAGCACTTCGACCTGAAGAAGGACGTCTACTATGCCACCTTCAACTGGACCGTGATGATGCAATGCCTGGCCAAGGCCAAGGAAGTGCACTTCGAGCCCCTGTCGAAGTTCCCTGCTGTGCGCCGTGACCTCGCCATGATTTTCGACAAGAACGTCACCTTCGACGAAGTCAAGAAAGTCGCCATGGCCGCCGAGAACAAGATCCTGCAATCCATGAGTTTGTTCGACGTGTACGAAGGCGAGAAGATTCCAGCAGGCAAGAAACAGTATGCCATGAGCTTCGTCCTGATGTCGCCCACCACCACCCTCACCGACAAGGTGATTGAGAAGACCATGGGCAAAATCCAAGGCGCGTTTGAACAGCAGTTGGGAGGAGTTTTGAGATAAAAGGACTATGGCTGATGGCCTATGACTATGGCCTGACCCACGAAAAATCTTGGATTTCAAGCTTTCGGTGGGACAAGCCATAGGCCATGAGCCATAAGCCATAGTAACTGAACAACTGAACAACTGACTAACTGAACAACTGACATGGACGTACAAACAATAAAACGGACCTTCGGCATCATCGGCAACGACCCTGAGTTGGACCGCGCCATCGGCATCGCCGCGCAGGTAGCCGCCACCAACCTCACCGTGCTCATCACGGGCGAGAGCGGTACGGGTAAGGATGTATTTCCGAAGATTATCCACCAAAACAGCGCACGCAAGCATGGCCCTTATTTTGCCGTGAACTGCGGTGCCATTCCGGAAGGCACTATCGACTCGGAGCTGTTTGGCCATGAAAAAGGAGCATTCACCGGTGCTGTAGGCGAGCGCAAAGGTTACTTCGAGATTGCCGACAAAGGCACACTTTTTTTGGATGAGGTGGGTGAACTGCCCCTCTCCACACAAGCAAGACTATTGCGTGTGCTTGAAAACGGCGAGTTCATCCGCGTAGGCGGTTCCAAGGTGATGAAGACCGATGTCAGAATCGTGGCTGCCACCAACGTCGACCTTCCCTTGGCCATCGAGAAAGGCCGTTTCCGCGAGGATCTCTATTATAGGTTGAACACCATCCCCATCCATATCCCTGCCTTGCGCGAGAGAAAGGGCGACATCCCCTTGCTATTCCGCAAGTTCGCCACTGACTTCGCCGAGCACAACCACATTCCACCAATCACCTTGACTTCTGACGCTGTGAAAACGCTTGAGAGCTACCGATGGGACGGTAACATCCGACAGCTGAAGAATGTCACAGAACAAATCTCCATCATGGAGACCGAACGTTCCATCACGGCAGAGACCTTAGCCAAATACCTACCTAACAAAGTGCAAAGCTCTTTGCCCATGTTGCTGCCACATGACGACTCCATGGATAGCGTCAATGAGCGCGACCTGCTTTATCGTGTACTCTTCGACATGAAGAAAGACATCGCCGAATTGCGTGCCCAGGTCAACAAAATGAACACAGGCCGTCCTGTGGAACAAAACTTTGTGCAAAGCAACCCTGTCACACAAATCGGCGACACGGTGGTGACTCGAGTGAGCCAAAGCGAGCCAGAAGCGGCAGAGCCGGAATTCACAGAGTTTATTCCCGCAGAGGAAGCCACACATTATGGCGTCGTCTCGACAGGCTCAGCCACTGAGACACTATCGCTTGAGCATCATGAGAAAGAAATGATTATCAAGGCATTGGAAGCCCATAAAGGCAAACGAAAAGACGCTGCCAAAGCTTTGGGTATCAGCGAACGCACCTTATACCGCAAAATCAACGAATACGGCATTGATCTATGAGAATCAAAGCGAAAATAGCGGTTCTTGTGATGGCTTTAGCGGTCTTCTGCCAAGGTTGCGGCATCTATTCCTTCTCAGGTGCGTCGATACCCGCCGAGGCCAAGACCGTCTCGGTGGACTACTTCCCTAACCATGCCCAACTCGTCAACCCATTGCTAAGCGACAACCTCACCACAGCCTTGCGCGATGCCATGAATAGCCAAACCACGCTAGATTTGATAGAAACAGGTGGCGACTTAGCCTTTGAAGGCGAAATCACCGACTACAGGACCACCCCGGTGGCCATCACGGGACAGACTGCCGCCATGAACCGCCTTACCATCACGGTTAAAGTCAGGTTCAGCAACCGCATCGATGACACGAAAGACTTCGAACAATCTTTCTCACGCTATGAGGACTATCCCAGCAACCAAGACTTGATGTCGGTTCAAGAGGCACTCACCGCGACCATCGTTGAGCAATTGGTGGAAGACATTTTCAATAAGGCATTGGTAAACTGGTAATTATAATGCTGAATGAAGAATGCTGAATGAGGAATGAAGAATTAAGAATGAGGAATTAAGAATGAGGAATTAAGAATGAGGAACAATTGAACAACTGACTCAATGGACAGCAAGCAACTGATAGGATATATGACTCAGCCCGAGAGGCTGAAAGACGAGGCTGTGAAAAATGTGGAGCAATTGATGGCAGGCTATCCCTATTTTTCCATTGGGCAAACACTGCTGGCCGTTGCTTACCAAAACACCAACAATGCAAGCTACGAAAGGCAACTGAAACGCGCCGCTGCCATCTCGCCCAACCGCGACAAACTGCGTCAATTCACTCTGATTGCCCGTCACCGACTAGAGCATGAGCCTGAAGTCAATGCTTTACCCAACAAGCTCTCATCCAAGGAAAAAGTCACCAACTCCGTCGAGGAAATCGAAGTACAAAACGGCAACATCATCCACGAGAAGGTCTTTATCATCCCTGAAATCGACCTAAGCGGCACCCATGAAGAGTTGTCTGCCGAGATGGCTCTTCTAGAAGAAAAGCGGAAGTCGTTGGACGAGTTGAAAGCCATCATCGCCAACCGGTTAAGGGAAATAGAAGCAGAAAAGCAACGTTCAGAAACCGAGAAGACGCCTCAAAAGAAGCTTTCACGCAAAGAGTTGATAGACAAATTCATACTCGAAAACCCAAGCATTTCCAAGCCCAAGGCGGAGTTCTATAATCCCATCTCTGTCGCACAAAACAGCATCATCGACCAAGAGAACATCGTGAGTGAGACTTTGGCCAAAATATATGAGCAACAAGGGTATGTTGAGAAGGCAATTTCAATTTATAAAAAATTAGGCTTGAAATATCCAAAAAAAAGTCGTTATTTTGCAGCCCAAATTGAGCGCTTACAAGAAAGCAAAGAAAGTCAAACATTAAATCAATAAACATGTACACAGTAGTAGTAATTTTAATCCTGATTGTCAGCGTATTATTAGGATTGATCGTTCTGGTTCAGAACTCAAAGGGTGGTGGATTGGTCTCCAACTTCGGTGGTGCCAACCAGATGATGGGCGTGCGTCAGACAACCGATTTCCTTGAAAAAGCCACCTGGACGTTGGGCGGTATCCTTGTGGTGCTCTGCCTCATTTCGAGCATCACCCTCCCCAAGAACTCCAAAGAAGGCGCTCCCAAGAGTGAAGTGGAGAGCATCATTCCCAACCTTCCTTCGGCTGAAGTTCCTGCCGCCACAACGACAATGCCCGCCAGCGAGGAGGCTCCTGCCGAGACTCCCGCTGAAGCACCAGCAGAATAATAAAGAAAAAAGCTGAACAAATGATAAAGAGGATGACTTGGTCGTCCTCTTTTTTGTTTTTCTAGAATTGAGGCTGCCATTTATTCGGTCGCCGTGGTACGACAATCATACAGCCCTAGAATCATACATCATGTTTTCGTTTTAGGTTGTAGGGCTGGCTGTTGCATTGCGGTAGACGCATCATAAAGAATCAAAATAGTCAAACAACTTGCCCATCTCTGAAATGCCTTTCTCTCTGCAAGTCTGGATATTGAACGGAAGCAAGGGTTTGGCATTGTTTCTTGCCCTGGATAGCCCTGACTCCCCGCCTAATCGAACATAAATGTCGGGATTGCCGCAATAGTACTTTTCGCTTTTATCATAATCTGGCAGTACTTTCAGCAAATCTTTCTCCATATCTCCGTATCCCCTATACAGCTTGCTGGTTCGATTGAAATGAAGCAAATGCCAATACTCCAAGCACGGATTGTTCACGACAACTTCCAACTTGTTCATCCACGGATTCTCTTCCAAAGCCTTGTCATATCTATTCATGAATGCCTTGAATTTTTCAAACTCAACATTATCAATCAGTACTGCGTCCAAATCTATGATAAGAACAACTCTTTTGTAGCCTTCTTCCGCTTTTTCTTTCGCAATTTGAACGAGTTCATCTATCTGTTTCTTTTGAGGCAATTGAGGTTCTATACGAATAGTTTTAAGGACTTCGCAAGGATAATGAATCTTCACTTTCTCCAAATACCATTTCTCCGTTTTCCCATCAACAATAACCGCAACGGAATTGTCAAATTTGCGCTGTTTCGTCTGTCTGCTCATCGCTTTTCGGTATTGAGAGGTTCAACGTATGTGTCACCTAGCCGAGGTATTCCACCCAATCGTCCAGAACGATAGGCTCCATAGCGACTATCTATCTGCTGCAATTCAGAATCATCGAAATCGGCAATAGAATAAACCTCGGTTGCTCCACGTTCATCCTTTTGGGCAATCCAGACCGAGTCATCACGGAATAGATTTTTGTCTGAAAGGAACTCCCGCATGTGTGTTGTACAAAGGATTTGCGATTCTTTGGCGTTTGAAAGGAATGTGACCAAGAAATGTTCATACAGGTCTGGATGCATTGCATATTCTAATTCATCAATAGCAACAATATGTGGGGTATTGATAACGGTAAGCAACACTCCTGCCATTTCATAGTATCGCTGTGTGCCACGAGACTCCTCTTCGAATTCAAGTTCATAGTTGCCATGCACTCCATTGTGCACCATCTTAACTCTTGCATCAGGTATGGTAGACGTGTTTTTTGCTTGCTCTTTGATTGCATCAGGTGTGTTTTTGTCATTGACAACAGCGGCGGCATAATAGGGAGAGATGGGCGTATCTTCTTTTCTGACAGAAAAATCAGTTATTCCCACATCTGCTTTGCGCAGGAAAGAAGCAACTTGCTCTTTTGTGATTTTTCCATCAAAAATCTGATTAGAGGTGTATTGACGCAACCCTTGTTCCGTTGTTGTAACTATTGGAAGACAATATGAGACAATCCAATCCTCGATCTCCTTCATACATGGGATATCAACATTGCTTTTCAGATAAGCTCCAAAGACAGTTCTATTGTGCAGCAGGTTAATCGATACTTTGTCGAAATCTAATGAATAGATTTTGTACTTCCCATATAATGAAATTGTGGATAATCTCGTTTCCTTGTTGGTCTCTCTGACAAACACCTTGTCCATCTTGCCATCCCTGATGGGCTTGCAAGAAAGAGTCTCTTCAACTACCATCTCATTGTTAAATACAACCTGGTATTTGTAATGATACTCCCCGAAGATAAAGTTGATTGTGAATGTCGTATCCTGCTTGGTGCAATCTTCATCCAGCGCGAATTTGTCGTAAACTATCTTGTCTGTCTTATTTTCGCAAGGAACACGCATCAGTCGCAGAAAGAACATGTACGCCTGCAAGATGTTGCTTTTCCCCGATGCATTCGCACCGATTATTGTCGCCATCTTCAAAAGACGGTAGTCGCCTTTCTTGACCACATAATAGTCTTCAAGATGGGTGTTGTCAGTGGCCTCAAAGGAGATGGTTTGCGGTTCCTTTATTGAGCGGAAATTCGAAGCTGTAAAGTCTATTATCATTTCAATAAGTGTTTCTTTTTGTGTTAGATAACGGGATGGTTGCGGTTTTCGTATGAATGTGTGTAATATAAATATTTTCGTAGTTTTTGATGACTATTGGCATTGACGTTCAAATTTCTGCAAAGGTATTGATTTTTCATGACAAAACAATTTGGCGGAAACAATTATGCAATTTTCATGATTACGGCTGCCGTGGTAAGACAGCCCTACAAACCAATGGGACAATTTTGCCCCAGGGCTGTAGGGTTGTCACATTGTGGCAGAAGAAAAAATAGCGCATTCAGATTCGAACACACTGATGTATAAATAGCATAGGGATTTACCCTTCGTTTAGTGTAATAACAACATTTTGAAACGATTCAAAAAATGTCTTTGTTATCCATAAAATTCATTGTATGGGTTCTGTTCCTAGAACGCCATCAAACAAATACCTGTCAAGGTATCCAAGTATTCTATTTGATTCTCCAAGTCCACCACAACATTCAGGTTCTCTACAAATAGTGATAATTGATGCGTTCGCAATTAGTTGTTGAATATAATGCCTATGTTGAAAATCATCCTTTGGCCAGAATTCCTCACGGAAAAAATACTCTGGCCAAGCATATGTTGTATCTTTATACTCTGTTGTAAAACAATCTAAGTCAAAATCTAAAACATATGGATGTTGTGGTCGAAGTAAACTCTGTCCATACCTAAATCCAAAAATCTCACGAACTGTTTGATAAAATGGATACTTAACAATCGAATCTCCAATCACTCCACGGCTACCAAACTCCCACTTTAGATGGTTTATACTGAACCCTTTATGTACTACATTTGTTGCTGTTTGATATGAATTATTATCCCAGTCTTGAATATTGTTATTCTCTACATTGCCAATGCACACAACATTATTGATAATACCTAATTCCATTCCAGCTGTCACCCAATCATCATCTAATGCACTCAAATCAAATTCAACTAACGACCAGAAATCACGACTTTTCATTTCAAGTATGTTATCAATTCCATATTTTGATAATCGTACATCAGTGTAACAAGCATCATCGTGATGGTCAAAAAAGATAATATTTGGGATTTTTCCATTAAAAATATTGAGTTTCATGGCCTCGAAGATTACATTTAAAATCCAACGATGGTCATCATAAAGGACAATGTGTTTGCCTCTATAATTATATGTATTGATATTACTATGCCACGAAAGTTGACCTATGTCTGCTATTTTATTCATCTATAAATATGTTTTTATACTATGCAATTCACTCACTTTCATCAAGTAATACTATCACTCAGTCTAAATAATATGTCTTCCTTACACCGTCAAGTACACCGTCATATGATTTATTATTTTGACGCCATTCAATCAATTCAAACGTAGCGGGTACTATGACAATGCGACCAACAGCATCAATAATACCATATTTATCATCCTTAATAAACCTTACGTATTTATGAAAAGAGAAACTGCCCCATGTGTATATTTCTATTTTATCAGCATAATCACGAGGAAGAATTGTTTTTTTGTCGGATTTAGGTGTGATTCTAATAATCCATATTATTGACAATACAATAAGTATCAATGCAGGTAAAATAAACACAAATAAAACCTGCATTCTAAACTTTGAAACCGCCATTTCTTCTGCTTTATAGTAGTATTTGACATAATCATATGGAACTGAAACAACTGGTGGTGTTTCTCTTTCCATTTCACGATGATATTGTAAGCGGAGCTCAACAGGCAATTCATACCAAGGCTTGTCATCATCAATGCCCCATTCTTTATATAATCGTTTAATTACTTTTTCTCTTCTTTCTTTGTCAACAAGACCATATTTCTCATTGTATAACGCCTCCCATTCTGATTTATACATAGAAAAATTAGGGTCATCTCTTTCTAAATCCACAAAAACATCAACAATTCCCAAAGGCTCATCCGCACTTGCCACAAACCCACTGAAATAAGGATAACTACTCGAGTGACCAGATTCACTAACTTTTCTTTCAATAATACAACTCCAAATAATTCCGTAACACAAGAAAAACAAGCCAATAACTAAAAGAACAGTTTGTATTATCCTTGCTCCAATAGGCTTTACCCATTGCATATTATCAGTTGCTTGCCAAGCATCCTTTTCGCCATCTATTAACTGAACTCGAATAGAGTTGCTATCATCAACTTCCTCATTGTGTACAATGGGGGTATTCTCTAAAACTTTTTTTCCACATCGTGTACAGAAGATGCTGTCATCAGCTATTTCAGTTCCACAATACTTACAAAACATATATTGATTGTTAGAATTAAAATCTGGGCAGTCCTTTCGAACTGCCCAGATTGAATTAGAGAATTTGGAATTACTTCCCTTCGCTCAGCTTCTTATACCCTTCGTATCTCAGCTTGGCGAATTGTTCGGTCTTGGCGAACAGTTCCTTGGCTTCCTCGGGGAAGGTCTTCACGAGCGAGTTGTAACGCACCTCACCCATGATGAACTTCTGGAAGTCGGCCCAGTTAGGTTCCTTCGAATCCAAGTGGAAGCCGTTCTTGCCTTCCTCTTCCTCGGCGGGGTTGAAG
>JAEEGJ010014238.1_pt1 | contig 18953 bp, 20 predicted proteins | sample 8958761 | NCBI WGS metagenome assembly JAEEGJ01 (sample SAMN16246546, study PRJNA631951) | gut metagenome | biome: gut microbiome; feature: rumen; material: RS-attached | host: Bos | place: Iran: Karaj | collected 2018-10
GATCCAAAAACTCGGAATGCCTTCAACATACAATGACCTTGTAAGGATACTGCCTTATGTGCTCACGCTGCTGCTTCTGATCTTCTTCAGCAAGCATAATAATGCACCGCGCGCATTGGGCGAGATCTACGACAAAGGTAAAAGGTGATCTTCCGGAGTCCCCGGCTTACTTAACAATATTTCTTATCCAAATGCCTGATCTGACAAAAGCAAATGCGATCAGGCATTTTAATACTTCCGTCCCGCGGATAATGGCTACCATCCAGGTTACGCTCATATCCGTGTAACGGCTCATGCAGTAAGCCAGCGGTACAACAAGCACCCATGTGAACACACTGTCAAAAAGAACAGTAATCAGCGCATTTCCGCCGGATCTTATGATGAAATACGAAGCATGCGTATAAGCTACGAACGGCATCGCTGCTGCTGCGATCAGGATGAAGCCCGTCGCAAGTGAGCGGATGTTATCGGACGTGTTGTAAAGGTACGGGAAGAACGGCGCGATGCATGCCATTATTGCGGCAAAGATAATGCCGCAGATGACTGTGACAACACGCATCTTTCCTGCTTTGTATTTGGCATCGTCAAGTTCGCCAGAACCTAAGATGTGGCCCATCATGATGCCTACAGCCTCTCCCATTGCAATAAACGCAACACCCATGACATTCCAGATCGTGGACTGTATGTTCATCGCGGCTACGGCATCGAGGCTCCTGTAGGAATAGCACTGGTTGATAACAGTCATTCCGAGGGACCAGAGCGCCTCGTTAAACATCAAGGGAATAGCTTTTAGGATAAATCTTCCGACAAGATTTGCCGGAATCCTGAAATGTGTAAATGCCCCCTTGATGAACGGGAACTGCTTTGAGTGTGTGCCTGTATAAACGATAAGGATCGTCATCTCCACAAACCTTGAGATTACCGTTGCGATTGCAGCGCCTGATGCACCGAGTGCGGGAAGTCCGAAGTGGCCGTAGATCAGGATCCAGTTACCTGTGAGGTTTACAAGGATCGCTGCTACTGATGCGTACATGGGGACTTTTGTGGCGCCAAGGTCTCTTAATGTACCCGCATATGCCTGCGTAAGTCCGATCGGGATCAGGCTTATGAGGATGATGCGCATGTAATCAATGCCTATCTGAAGTGTTTCCGCGGCATCGGCAGGATCACCTTCTCCCTGAAGGAAAAGGTTTATGAGGAGCGGTGAAAGCAGCGCATAAAGCAAGACGCAGATGGCTGCGATGACCGTATTGAAGACTATCTTAAAACGGAAAGTGTATCTGATTCCTTCATCATCGCCGTTGCCCTTGTACTGTGCGGTAAAGATGCCCGCTCCGGCAGTTGCTCCGAAGATGACGAGAAAGAATACGAACGTCAGCTGGTTTGCAATGGCGACACCTGAAAGCGCGTTCGTACCGACCCGTCCGATCATGAGATTGTCGAGCAGGTTTACGAAATTGGAAATACCGTTCTGAACCATCATGGGGATGGCTATCGTAAGGAGTTTCCTGATATAAGATCTGTCTTTCTTAACGTCTGTCATTGCCTTTATTTCTATATAAAAAGTCAGTTTGAGAATTTTAACAAAAGCGTATCAAATAAACAATAGTTCAATAAAATGCCCTTGAATTTGTAGTGTATAATCCTCTTATCAAGATTATTTTAAAGAGGATCAATTTATGAAAACAGAATCTATCAATATCTCTTCAACCGGTACCGGCAAAGAGAAAGCTTTGGAACTTACAAGAAAGACAGCCGCTTACTGCGACCTTGACCATAAATCGGAGCTCCGTCTCCGCCTTCTCTCCGAAGAACTCATGGGTCTCATGAATTCTTTCACCAATGAGCTTCTCGGCAGTTTCTGGCTCGAGACCAACGGCGATGTCATTGAGGTGCATCTCAAGACCGAGATCCCCATGGATCTTCAGACAAGAAAAGAGATCCTTTCCGTCGCCACCTCCGGCAAGAACGCTGCAGCAAAGAGCTTCATGGGAAAGATCCGTGAGATGATCGAGATCCTGACCCTCCCTGACGACCCTGAGACAAAAGCCATGACAGATCAGGCCATGGGCATCATGAGCATGGGATGCCAGATGGGCACTCATGCATGCAACTATTCATGGACAATGAGCACTTATATCTCTTCCATCGAAAACGAAACCAGGCAGGAAGCAAAAGACGCATTGGACGATCTTGAAAAGTCCATAGTTGCCAACCTCGCAGATGACGTTACTGTACACATCGTAGGCTCTGAAGTTGAGATCGCGATCTACAAAACGTTCTGATAACATTATTTGGAAGAAAAACTAAGGGCGCTTTGATTTGAAAGCGCCCTTTTTGTTACTCGATATTCTGTCCGCAGGATTCGCAGAACTTGCTCGTGCTGTTGTTTGCGGCACCGCAGTATCTGCAGTAGCGCATGCCCGCCACGGGACCTGCTCCCTGCACCGGCTGCATCGGTTGTAACGGTTGCATGGGTTGCACCGGCTGAACAGGCTGAACGGGGACCTGCTGCATCTGATATGCGGGAATGTTGGGATTTCCGTAGATCGGCGCGCCGTTGGGACCTACTGTCATTACAGGCTTTGCAATGGTGCTCGGGTCGACATAGTTACCCTGAGGGCAGTTTTTCGCGATAAGAAAAGAGATCAATCCGCCTAAGCCCGCACAGGGAAGTGCGATTAAAAGGACCGTAAGATAAGAGTAATCGGAACCTAATATGATCGTTCCGGCGATCATTCCGATGAACTCAAAGACTACCCAGAGAATGATGGTAAGCGCAATAAAACCGCCCGGTTTTCTGCCCCTCGCAAGGGCATTCTTTCTGTTCACTCGGCAGAGCGAGATAATAGCAAATACTTCTAACATAGGTCACCTTTTCCTTTTCAATAACCCTGCTCAATGCATGGCATTACGGAAATTATACTAAACAGACCTGAAAAATAAACACTTGCGGATCAGTTCTCACTGTTGATCTTTTCCACCGCCGCTTGCAGACTTGTGCCGCTATAATCCTGCGCATGGAAGATCTGTCCGTTGACCTTGTCTTCGGTAAATGCCGGGGCAATGACTCCGGGGAGCGCGCTCTCAGGTGCGTTGGGGGCATTGGGTCCGCCCAAGTCGGTCCTGCACCAGCCCGGATCGACGAGGTTCATCGAGACGCCCGTTCCGCCGAGCTTTGATGCCATGTCTTTGGTTATCTTATCGAGAGCCGCTTTTGCAGCGGAGTAGCCTGCCTGCTCTGGTTCCTTGTCGATGCCGCTGGTCGTGTTTACGATGCGTCCGAATCCGCGGCTTACCATCTTCGGAAGGAAGTGATAGCAGATCATGGCGGGAGCTATCGTGTTTACATTGAAACTGACCGTGTAGTCTTCCGCAGGTGTCTTGTAGTAATCAGTCCTGTAAGCGATCTGAAGTCCCGCATTATTGAGAACGATATCGACATCAACACCAAGAGAGTCGATATCCTCGAGCATCTTCAGGACTGAAGGGATGTCACCCAGATCCGCGGCAAAAGAATAAACCTCTGCGCCAAGAGCCTTAAGTTCGTCTTCGAGTGAGGCAGTGTGTTCAACGTTTCTGCTCTGAAGGATCAGGTTGCAGCCCTGCCCTGCCATTGCTTTTGCAGCCAGCCTTCCGATGCCTCTCGATGCGCCGGTTACGAGTACCCATTTACCTTTGAGATCCAGCATAGAACACCTCACATGATTTAGTGTTTCCATTCTATCAATCGCAAGTTTAGGGATATTCAGTTTTTCTTTGTTTTTTATTCAGGTCCCGACTATATATGTCACTGTTCCGTGAAAAACACATCGTTGCCGTCGATCAAAACAGCCTGGTTACGCGGATGATTCCAGTTGTAATTGGTCTTGATGATGTATGCCATCGCATCCGGATGCTCGTTGATAAAGTCACCAATATACAAAGTTATGACCTTCTGTCCGCCATAATCCGATTTTTCTTTCGGAAGCGTTTTTACAAGCTCATCGATATCGTTGTACTTAACAGCATGTTTTGCTTCTTTCTCAAGTCTGGCCTTCAGTTCAGATACGTATTCCTCGTCTGCCGTAAAGCTTAAGCAGGCATGGCCCGTTCCCTGAAGCATGCTCGGAAGGAACTCGAAATGCTCGTTTTTCGCAGAATCAGGGATCTTTTCCGGAAAGAAATCATCCTTATAACTAGGCTTGTGTGAATATTTCACCGCGGCCGGATACTGCCACTTGGTATTTACCGATACCGGCATGGTGAACATACTCGCGAACAGAGCGTAGGCTGCGAAAACACAGATGAAAACGATAGAGCAGACCTTTGCGGCCCTATGCTTCTTCTTTGCAAGATTGACCGTAAGGATAATAAGGAAGACCGCATTCAGGATCAGGAGGGCCAAAAGATTAAACAGCGGCAGAAAGATAAAAGCGGCCAGCAGCAGGACAAAGGCCAGCGCAAGCATGCCGGTTATTATGTATGCAGCTATTGGGGTTTTGTTTTCTTTCATGTTCTGTCCCTCCGATAGGAAGAGACTACCACATCTTCTTTTGATTTTCAATAATAATTTATCGTTTTTCGATATAGATATAAACAGGCACTTTACTTCTGTTTTCTCTCAGCCCGTATTTCCTTCTCGGTCTTTTCGCCGGCATCCTCGTATCCGATGCCGTGGAGTCTGAACTCATTTAACAACAGATCGATCTCCTTCTTGTCCTTTAAGCTGAACCTGAACCAGCCACCGTTTTTCATGAAGACCTTGACCCTGTGAGTGGTGATCTTGGTGCCATTAACCGAAGACGAGAAGCAGTCTTTGCTGATCTTTGAGATCTCATTGACATCTGCTACTTCAGCGAGATTCTTTGCAAAAATGACCAGGTAATCCCTTCCGAGCACGACCATTCCGTCTGGCAGCATGAAGTGGGCACCGATCATGAAATCGGCATTGAGGCGCACGGGATCTGCACCGGATTTTGCAACGGCCTTCTTGAAATCGAGTTCACCCGAATAAGAGAATTCCTTTTTGCCCGCGATGACAAAAGAAACCACCACTACCAGCACACCAACAGCAGCGCCGATACGCCAGTCTATATCGAACTCTTCGGACATCTTTAAGATACAGATGGCAATGATCAGGACACATGCGAAACCTATGGCAAGGACCCTGTTTCTGTAGTTTCTCTTCCTGTAGCGTCTGATGACATCGTACATGTCTTTGCCGGGAAGCTTTTGGTGGATTGCTGACTCTCTCCTGATATCTTCATCGGTCTTGCCTTCCGGGGGATTAACATGCTTTTTATAGTACGAATAGATAAAAAGGTTCGCAACTGCCAGACAAAGCAGCATCAGAAAACCTGCAATGGCCGCATACAGTATCTGTTCAGTACGTGTGGTACTCTTATCATTGCCAAACAGAAGGTAGGCCCCTGCTCCTCCGAACATCAGGACCCCTAAAAAACACATTCCGGCTACTTTGATAGTTTCCTTCTTTGCTTCCTTCATCACCGATCCGGCAGGATCAGTTATTTGATTCGAACTTCTCTGCCGCTTCCTTCATTATACTGATTATCGGCAGATGTTGGGGACAGACTCCTTCGCACTGGCCGCAGCCGATGCACGCGGATGACTTTCCGTTTCCGTCTCTATCAACGAGTCCGTTATAGAAGAAGTTCGGTCTGAAATCCCCGGGGAATTTACGCTTGGTATTGACCGCGCTGATGACATCGGGAATGCTGATCCTCATGGGGCACCCGTCAACGCAGTATCTGCAGGCGGTGCAGCCAATGAGCTCAACACGGAACATTACTTCCTTTACCTTTTCGATTGCATCCTTTTCCTCATCAGTAAGCGGCTCGAAATTCCTGAAAGTATTCATGTTGTCATCGATCTGGTCCTGTGTGGACATGCCGCTCAGGATCGTTGTAACACCGGGAAGGCTTCCTACAAAACGGAAAGCCCAGGATGCAACCGAATTGTCGGGACGTATCTTCTTAAGTATCTCAGAACACTCGTCATCAAGCCTTGCGAGCGTGCCGCCCTTACATGGTTCCATTACGATTATCGGGATGTTCCTGTCGCTTAAGATCTTGTAGAGTTCGCCTGAATGAACGATCTTGTTGTCCCAGTCTGCGTAGTTGAGCTGGATCTGGACGAACTCTATTTCAGGATGTTCATCGAGTACCTTAACCAGAAGTTCCGGTGTGCCGTGGAAAGAAAAACCGAAGTGCTTTATCTTTCCCTGTGCCCTCTTTTCGATGCCCCAGTTGAAGCAGTCGTACTTAACATAGTTGTTGTAGTTGTTTCCGTCTTCGATGCTGTGAAGCAGATAGAAGTCGAAGTAATCGACTCCGCATCTTTCAAGCTGCTCGTTGAAGATCTTGTCCCTGTCTTCCAATGAATTGATGCACCATGCGGGAAGCTTTGTGGCAAGCGTAAAGGAATCTCTCGGATGTCTTTTGACGATGGCTTCCTTAACCGCTTTTTCGGAGTTGCCGCCGTGATAGACATATGCGGTATCGAAATAAGTGAATCCCGCTGCCATGTAGGCATCAGCCATTTCACAGACCTTGGCGATATCGATCGCTCCGTCGGTCTCCGGCAGTCTCATAAGTCCGAAACCTATCTTAGGCATCTTGGTCAGATCAATACTCATGGCAGGCACCTCCTTTGATGCCCAAATTGTATCAAAGGGACTTGAATGCCTTGTGTCTTATAAAGTTGAAAAGTGTGAAATATCGGGTTAAATCTGACCGTCCCGGTAGTCATCCATGAAGCTGTGGAAGACCCCGTCCTTCGTATATGAGATTACGCTGTCGAGGCTTACGTTTTCCATGCTGCTCATTATGTTCGCTTCAACTTCCGGGTTCGTTTTGTGAAGTTCTTTTATCAGTTCTTTGGTCTGTCTGCGCTTGGAAGAAAAACCTTCCTCGGTCCTTGAATCAGCGACCCTGCATGCGCAGTCTGAGAACTTAAGGCCGTATCTGTCTTTCCACTCAATGATGTCCTGCTCTTTGACGAGATACATCGGGCGGATCAGTTCCATACCCTCGTAGTTCTTGCTGTGGAGCTTGGGCATCATGGTCTCGACATGGCCGCTCCAGAGCATGCTCATCAATGTTGTTTCGATAACGTCATCGTAATGATGCCCGAGCGCGATCTTGTTGCATCCGAGTTCTTTTGCCTTGGAATAAAGAGCTCCGCGCCTCATCCTCGCGCAAAGAAAACAGGGAGACTTTTCCTTTTCGGAAACGACGTCAAAGAGTTTGTTCTCAAAAACTGTAAGCGGCACTCCGATGAGCTCCGCGTTGCTTTCGATCTGTGCTCTGACCTCAGGGCTGTACCCGGGATCCATTACAAGAAAAACTAGTTCAAATGGGAACTTGTCCTGACGCTTAAGCTCCTGGAAGAGCTTTGACATCAGCATAGAATCCTTGCCGCCTGATATGCAGACAGCTATCTTATCGCCCGGAGAGAGCATCTCATATGTTCTTATCGCCTTGGTAAACTTTGCAAAGATCCTGTTATGAAAGACCTTGTCTTTCCTCAGGTCCTGTTCTATCTCGGCGGGACTGGTCATACTGATCAGTGAATGTCCTTCATCAGGTCAGCGATCGAAACGCTGTCCAGATATTCGTTGATGCGGTCGTTCAAACCCTTCCATACGGGAAGCGTACGGCAGTCGTTGATGTGCTCGCATTTGACCGCGTTGCTCTCAAGGCATGCAACAGGCGCAATGTCACCTTCAGTGATCCTCAATACTTCACCTACCGAGATCTTTGAAGGCTCCTTGGACAGACGGTATCCGCCGCCTTTGCCGTGAACTCCTTCGACCAGATGTTCAGACACGAGAAGAGGCAGGATCCTCTCAAGATATTTGAGAGAAAGTCCCTGTCTTTCAGCCACTTCACGCATCGGAACATATCCGTCTGCTGCATTCTCGGCAAGATCGATAATTACGCGGAGAGCATAGCGTCCCCTGGTTGATACCATCATTTATTTATACCGTCCTTATCTGTTCATCTTGCCACAACGGGATATTATTTACAAATTCTCAAGTGTCGCATGAACCCTCTCCGCAGTGTGCGCAGTGCGGCTCGTCAGGGAACTCATTCTTGTCGTATTCGATACCGTTCTTGTCGAAATAATCCTTAAGTGCGAGCTTGATCGCTTCCTCCGCCAGGACGGAACAGTGAAGCTTATGAGCCGGCAGTCCGTCCAAAGCCTCTGTAACGGCCTTATTGGTCAGTGCTGCAGCCTCCGTTATAGGCTTTCCCTTTATGAGTTCCGTGGCCATCGAGCTTGACGCGATCGCGCTTCCGCATCCGAACGTCTCAAACTTAACATCAGTAATTATGTCGTTATCTATTTTAAGATATATCTTCATGATGTCGCCGCAGACGGGATTTCCGGCTTCGCCTACACCGTCCGCATCCTCGATTACGCCTACATTTCTGGGATTCCTGAAATGATCCATTACCTTTTCACTGTATAAAGCCATATGTTTTCTCCTTTTTTATTTCGCAAATACGTGCTGACGCTTACCGTTTACGAGGTCGCGCCAGAACGGTGACATGTTTCTTAAATAAGTAACAACATCTGTTACCGCTTCGATCATGTATGTGATGTCTTCTTCTGTCGTTTCCTCATTTATCGAAAGTCTGAGTGAACCGTGCGCGACTTCATGCGGTCTTCCGATAGCAAGAAGGACGTGGCTCGGATCAAGAGAACCCGATGTGCAGGCGCTTCCCGAAGATGCGCATATTCCCTTGTCATCTAACAAAAGCAGAAGTGATTCGCCTTCAATTCCCTCAAAACAGAAATTGACGTTGCCTGGAAGTCTGTTGTTTCTGTCTCCGTTAAGTTCGCCGTAAGGGATCTTATCCAAACCTTCGATAAGACGGTCTCTTAACTTGATGAGCTTTGCAGTATTCTGATCGAGATTTGCAACTGCCTCTTCAAGTGCTGCTGCCATTCCCACGATCGCAGGGATGTTCTCGGTACCCGCTCTCTTTCCTCTCTCCTGAGCTCCGCCGTTGATCACGTTATCGAGCATTATTCCCTTCTTTGCATAAAGAACTCCAATGCCCTTGGGGCCGTGGAACTTATGCGCAGAAAGCGAGAGCATGTCTATGTTCTGTTCTTTTACATTTACATATAAATGTCCTGCTGCCTGTACAGCATCGGTATGGAAAAGCACGCCCTTTTCCCTGCATACTTTTCCGATCTCAGCTATCGGCTGGATCGTGCCGATCTCGTTGTTTGCAAACATTATGGTTACCAGGCACGTATCTTCTCTGATCGCATCAGCAACCTGTTCCGGTGTGACTATTCCGTTCTTGTGAACATCAAGGAGAGTAATCTCAAAGCCCTGTTTCTTAAGCTTTTCCAGCGTGTGAAGAACTGCGTGATGCTCGAAAGCAGTTGAGATGATGTGCTTCTTGCCCTTCTTCTCACCAATCCTTGCTGCTGAGAAGATTGCCTGGTTGTCAGCTTCACTTCCGCCGGATGTGAATGTTATCTCCCTTGGTTCACAGCCGAGGCATGAAGCGATCCTTTCCCTCGCGCCCTCCAATGCTTCTTTTGCTTCCTGTCCGAAAGAATAAAGACTTGAAGGATTACCATATATTTTATCCATATAAGGAAGCATTGCTTCGATTGCCGTACGGCTCATCTTTGTAGTTGCCGCGTTGTCAGCGTATATCATTATTATCTCCTTTAGACCTATATATAAAGATCCTTTGCAATTTACCTACCGTTTTAGTAGGTACAGATAATATGAACCATGAAGCCCCCAAAGTCAATGCAAAAAAATTCAAATAAGTGCTTGACATCATTGAGGCGGTCGTGTATATTACCTACTAACCGAGTGGGTTATAGTGTTTTTCAGGAAAGGAGGAGCCCAAATGTCTACTACATATCGTAATTCCATGTGCATGTGTATGATGCCTTGTTGGTACGAGATGCAAAATCCGTGCTTCTCTTGTCATGTGGACGACCTGAACATGCGAATGTGTAACAGGATCTGAAAACTAAAATGATGATGAGAAGGAGCGCAAAGGAAGGCTCCTTTTTTTATCTCAAAAAACAAAACTGATCTTCCTGACAAAAACAAAAACTTATTCATCTATAAAGGAGATACTATTATGAGCAACAATAAATTCAAATTCGAAACCCTTCAGCTTCACGTAGGCCAGGAGCAGGCAGATCCCGTTACAGATTCCAGAGCAGTACCTATCTACGCAACAACATCTTACGTATTCCACAATGCAGCACACGCTGAGGCACGTTTCAACCTTTCCGACGCAGGTAACGTTTACGGAAGAATCACAAATACAACACAGGACGTTTTCGAGAAGAGGATCGCAGCTCTTGAAGGCGGTGTCGCAGGTCTCGCAGTAGCATCCGGCGCAGCAGCAATCACTTACACTATCCAGGGCCTCGCAGTAAAGGGTGAGCACATCGTAGCTCAGAAGACGATCTACGGCGGATCCGAGAACCTTCTGGCTAACACCCTTCCCCTCTTCGGCATCGAAACAACATTCGTCAACATCCATGACTTAGACGAAGTTAAGGCTGCCATCAGGCCTAACACAAAGGCTCTCTACATCGAGACACTGGGCAACCCTTCAAGCGATATCCCTGATATCGAAGCTCTCGCAAAGATCGCTCACGAGGCAGGCATCCCGCTCGTTATCGACAATACTTTCGGTACACCTTACCTCATCAGACCTATCGAGCACGGTGCAGACATCGTAGTTCATTCAGCTACAAAGTTCATCGGCGGTCACGGCACGACACTGGGCGGCGTCATCGTTGATTCCGGCAACTTCGACTGGGCTAAGTCCGGCAAGTATCCCTGGATCTCAGAACCCAATCCCAGCTATCACGGCGTAAAGTTCACAGAGGCAGCAGGCCCTGCAGCATTCGCTATCTACGTAAGAACAGTTCTCCTGAGAGACACAGGCGCTGCCATCTCACCTTTCGCAGCATTCCTGCTCCTCCAGGGCACAGAGACTCTCTCCCTCAGACTTGAGCGTCACATCGAGAACACAAACAAGGTTCTCGAATTCCTCAAGAATCATCCGAAGGTTGAGAAGGTCAACCACCCCGCACTTGAGGATCACCCTGATCACGAAGTCTACAAGAAGTACTTCCCCAACGGCGGCGGCTCCATCTTCACATTCAACGTTAAGGGCGGCAAGAAGGAAGCATTCGACTTCATCGATCACTTAGAGATCTTCTCACTCCTCGCTAACGTTGCTGACGTTAAGAGCCTTGTCATCCACCCCGCAAGCACAACACACTCACAGCTTACGGATGAGGATCTCGCTGACGTAGGCATCTACCAGAACACGATCCGTCTTTCCATCGGAACAGAGCACATCGATGACATCATCGCTGATCTCGAGAAAGGCTTTGCAGCAATTTAATAAGAGTTAAAATATAACCAATTGATTGAAGGAGAATATACCATGTCACAGATCAAAGAGAGTCTTACACAGCTTATCGGAAATACACCCATCCTCAAGGCTTCACGCTACAGCCAGGCAGCAGGCATTTCAGGAAATGCGCTCCTTGCAAAGCTTGAATACCTGAATCCGGCAGGATCGGTTAAGGACAGGATCGCTAACGCAATGATCGTTGACGCAGAGGAAAAGGAACTTCTTAAGCCCGGCGCAACCATCATCGAACCTACCAGCGGCAACACGGGTATCGGTCTCGCAGCTGTTGCGGCAGCAAGAGGCTATCAGGCAATCTTCACCCTTCCCGAGACAATGAGCGTTGAGAGAAGAAAGCTTCTCGCAGCATACGGTGCAAAGCTCGTTCTCACAGACGGTTCAAAGGGAATGAAGGGCGCTATCGCAAGAGCTGACGAGCTCAACAAAGAGATCCCCGGCTCCTTGATCTTAGGACAGTTCGTTAACCCCGCCAACCCTGAAATCCACTACAAGACAACGGGACCTGAGATCTGGGAGCAGACAGAGGGTAAGGTCGACATCTTCGTAGCAGGCGTCGGTACAGGCGGAACAGTTTCCGGTACAGGTAAGTATCTCAAGGAAAAGAACCCCAACATCAAGGTCGTTGCAGTTGAGCCCGCTACATCCCCCGTTCTTTCAAAGGGCACCGCAGGCGCTCACAAGATCCAGGGTATCGGCGCAGGCTTCGTTCCTGACACTCTTGATACAACAGTCTATGACGAGGTCATCGCTATCGAGAACGAGGACGCATTCGCTGAAGGCAAGCGCTTCGCAGTATCCGAGGGCATCCTCGTAGGCATCTCTTCCGGTGCAGCTCTCAAGGCAGGTTCAATCCTTGCTTCACGTCCCGAGAACAAGGACAAGAACATCGTTGTCCTCCTCCCTGACTCCGGTGACAGATACCTCTCCACAACACTTTTCGAGTAATAATTTAATATTGCCTCTTTTGGAAAAGAAGGACCGCTCTTGCCATGGAGCGGTCCTGTTTTTTGTGTGATATCATTGAAAACATGATCACAGGCACACAGGCAAAAGCAGCAGACCGCTACGCGATAGATGTCATGGGAATTCCGTCACTTACGCTGATGGAAAACGCTTCGCGCGAAGTTGCATCTTACATAGAAGAGCATTTCGCTTCAGAAAAAATCCTCATTCTCTGCGGCACCGGGAACAACGGCGCTGACGGCATCTGTGTTGCCAATATCCTGAATGCAAATAAAAAAATCAGCACTTCCCCAAAGGTCGTGATCACGGGCAACTTAGAGCACGCAAGCTGGGAATTCCTGCACCAGTTATCCGAGTATAAGAAGGCGGGATCAACGCCCGTATTCGCACAGGAGTTCGACTTAAAGGGCTTTGATGTCCTCGTTGACGCAATCTTCGGTATCGGACTGAAATCGAGGCTTCGCGAAGACAAGGCACAGCTTTTAAGGGATGCGGACAGTGCAGGATTTAAGCACGTGATAGCAGTCGACATGCCTTCCGGGATCAATTCGGATTCAGGCGAACTTACGGGCGCAGGCATTCACGCAACTGTTACCATCACATTCGGCAAGATGAAAACGGGACTTGCAAACGGAAACGGTCCGGAATACGCAGGCGAAGTGATAGTAAGAGACATCGGCATCCCTGAGGAAGCCTATCTCAGATCTTGCTGACGTCAGTCGAGTAGCACCATTTTCCGCCGGTAAGCTTTCCGAAGAAGTATTTTCCTGACGCCGACTCGCTCATTATGTAGAGCCTTCCGTCAACAAACACCATCTCCTCTGCCATGGGCGGAGCATCGAAAGATGTTACCTGCGTGCTGCTGTCAAAAGTATATACAGGTATCTCCAGTAATCCGGTCTTCATAGTCGCTGTCTTTTCGCTTGCGGAAACATCGTAGCAGCGGATGGTTGATTTGGCTGCTCCCCAGGACTGTGATATCCAGAACTTACCATCCTTTACCGCCATGCCCTGAACGAGGCCGGGTATTGAATAGATCTTCGAAGGTACGGCTTCAACGCTGAAGTCGGGGCCGTTCGGATCGTTCAACTTGTAACTGAGAGCCAGCGCATGGTTCTGCTCACCCGAAGGGCCTGTGAATATGTGTGAATCAGGCGTCGGATAATTCGGTTCCCTGTAGAATTCACCTGTGATCAGGCGGTCTTCCGTTATGCAGATCCACGCAGGTTCTATCTTGTCATCACCGAAAGTTGTATGTATCCTTCCCTTCATGCTGAGGATCTTCCCGCTCTCACCGCTTTCGACGTCAGAGAGGCTGTAGATATAGATGCACGCATCTTCACCGGTCACATACACGTATGCCCCGTGAACTGCCAGACCGCCGGCATGCGGTGTAACAGGATTGCCGCTCTCATCTCCGAGAACGACATAGCCTGCTTCTTTATTTCTTTTGCTGTCGTATCTGTATATGCGCGAAGGCGCTCCGTCGCTCTGATATCCGCCGATGAGAAAGGTTCCGTCATCAAGGTAGGCCAGTCCCTGTGGCACCATTTTCTTTGAAAGACCGGGAATCTGAAACTCCCTCTCGGAGATGCTGTAATAATCCTTTACAGGCAGTCTGAAATAGATCCTTGCCCCGTTATAGATGATTATCTGTAACAACAGGACCGCGATCACCACGATCTTGATGATCTTCTTTATCCTTGCTCCGGCCTTCTTGTCCAAGACTTTTCCTCCCCGAACAGCATCAAACTATCAACAATTGTATCACGAGAGCCACATGTTATAATCGGGCGGTATGGAAAACAATGCAGCGAAAAAGAGCCCGCTGGGCGATATCCTGATAATCATTGCAGGCCTCTTCTGGGGCAGCATGGGCATCTTCGTGCGCCATCTGAACGGCCTCGGATTCACATCGATCCAAGTTGCCTGCGTAAGGCTTGTCACGGCGGGCATCATATTTGCTCTGATACTGCTCATAAAAGATCCGAAAGGTTTTAAGATCAGCGTAAAAGACATCCCTTTGTTTCTGGCTTTGGGCCTTGTGAGCATCCTGTTTTTCACCTGCTGCTACTTTACTGCCATCCGTCTCATGACCATGTCCACGGCGGCGATCCTGCTCTACACTTCACCTATCTGGGTAATGGTTCTGTCAGTCATATTCCTCAAGGAAAAGATAACTTCAAGAAAGATAATCGCCCTCGTTCTGGCTTTCGCAGGATGTGTATTGGTATCCGGATTCGGCGGAAAAGTTACGGCCATCGGCGTGCTCGTCGGTCTCGGTTCAGGCCTGGGATACGGCCTTTACAGCATCTTCGGAACATTCGCGCTGAAGAAATACAGTCCGTTCACCGTTACCTGCTATACATTCCTGATCGCTGGTTTAGGCTCCATTTTCGTATCTGATCCTAAAGAACTCGCAGCAAGGATATCATCCGCGGAAAGCATGCCGAAGCTCTTCGGATTCATAGTTCTGACGGCCATAGTAACAGCTGTCATCCCGTTCCTTCTCTACACTCTGGGACTTAACAGAACAACTGCAAGCAGGGCTGCGGTGCTCGCCACAGTCGAGCCTGCCGCCGCCACGCTTTTCGGTTTCTTCGTAATGAAAGAGACCGCAGGAATACCTGCGGTCCTTGGAATTGTTCTTGTTTTCGCTGCGATAATCGTTCTGAGCGTTCAGTCCGAAAAAGAGAAATAAATCCCTTATACCTTGAAAGCCTTATGAACGGCCTTGTCCGTACCGAGTACGAGAACGGATGTATTCGGCTCAAATACCGTATCCGGCAGAATGTACGTATTGAGCTGCTCGTCCTTCATAATGCCTAAGATATTGATGCCGTACTTCTTTCTGATGTCGATCTCGATAACGCTCCTGCCGTACCATTCCGAAGGAACGGCCATTTCAAAGATAGCAAACTCCTTGTTGAGCGCAATGTAGTCCATGATGCTGTCTGACGTGCAGGTAATCGCGCACCATGCCGCGAGCTGCTTTTCAGGATATACGACCTGATCCGCGCCGTTCCTTAAGAGGATCTTCTCCTGCGTGCCCTTGGAAGCACGGGCAATGACTTTCTTTGCACCGAGTTCCTTAAGAAGGAACGCCGTCTCGAGCGAACTCTGGAAATTATCTCCGATGGCAACGATGCAGACATCGTAATTATCAACGCCCAAGGACTCCATGAATTCCTGGTTCGTGCTGTCGCCGATCTGGGCATTGGTTACGAACGGCAGTATCGCATTTACGCGGTCCTCATCCGTATCGACTGCCATTACCTGATGGTTCAGGTCATTGAGCTTTTTTGCGACATACTTTCCGAAACGTCCCAAACCGATCAATAAGATTGATTTCATGTTTTTATCTCCTTATCCGACTGTTAATTTTTCCTGGGGCAGTCTTGCCATATTGCTCTGGTTAGTTGTCAAAGCAGAGAAGATCAGTGTAAGTCCGCCGACTCTGCCGATATACATAAGGAATATCAGGATTATTCTTGAGACCGGTCCCAGATTCGGGGTGATTCCCAAAGTCAGGCCGACCGTTCCGATGGCTGATGCCGTCTCAAACATGCAGGTCATCATCGGGAGCTTTTCGATCACGGTAATGACAACGCCGCCCGCAAGGAAAAGCGCAACATACATCGTGACTATCGCTATTGCGTTGCGCATGACGCTGTCTGCAATGCTCCTGCCCGCAAAATTGGTGTGTTCCTTGCGTCTGAAAACGGATATCGCCGTAAGAATGAGTACAGCCAGTGTCGTGGTCTTCATACCGCCTGCGGTGGATCCCGGTGAGCCTCCGATGAGCATCAGTACGATCATTACCGCGGTGTTGCCGGAACCGAGCTTTGTCAGGTCGGCAGTGTTAAAGCCTGCCGTTCTGGTGGTAACCGACTGGAAGATCGAACCTAAGATCCTCGTCTTAAGGGGCATTCCCGAGAAATCGGAAACGAAGAAGCTGATCGCCGGCAGAACTATCAGGACCGCTGAAGTTATCAGAACGAGCTTTGACTGCATGCGGTATTTCCTGAGATGGTGCCTGTTAGTCTTTACGTCCTCCCAGACAAGGAATCCTATACCGCCCACAATGATGAGCAGCATAACGACGATGTTGATCAGAGGATTGTCGATGAAATACGTGAGTGAAGAATACTTCTCTTTCGCTCCCATAAGATCAAAGCCTGCGTTGCAAAATGCCGAAACGGAATGAAATACCGAATACCATAAGCCTTTTCCGAGGCCGAATTCCCTGCAAAAAACGGGAGCCATGCAAACGGCACCCAAAAACTCGATCACTGCGGTCGTCTTAAGGATGAATCCGGTAAGCTGTACGATGCCGCCCATCTTTGGAGCTGAGATCGCCTCCTGCATCGTGCTCCTCTGCATGAGTCCGATCTTCTTGCCTGATGCAACGGAGATAGCGACCGCCATGGTTACGACGCCCATTCCTCCGATCTGGATCATGATGAGGATCACTGCCTGGCCGAAATACGACCAGTATGTCGCGGTGTCCTGAACGATCAGACCCGTAACGCAAGTGGCTGATGTTGCAGTGAAAAGAGCATCGCCAAAAGTTGCGCCCTTGCCGTCTGCAGTCGCAAACGGGAGCATGAGCAGCAGCGCTCCTATCAGTATCGCACCAAGAAAGCCGAGTACGATTATCTGTGATGATGTTATCTTCTTTGGCACAAACGCCATATCTTCCCTCCAACGAGACTTATAAAGTCAGTTGTATTCCTGTTCAGAAGTATATCACTAACCTGAGACTCCGTTACAGCCACTTCTTCTTTTTAAAGAAGATAAGGCTCACGATGACGATCGCAATGCTTACTGCGATCACTATCGGATAAGCGGCCGGAGACTGGAATTCCGGCATGTAAACAAAGTTCATTCCATACCAGCCCGCAATGAGCGTAAGCGGCATGAAGATACTGGTGATGACCGTAAGGACCGTCATTATCTTGTTCTGCTTCAAGTCGATCTGAGCTTGGTTAAGGTCTCTTATCTGTGTCGTGTAATCAGACAGCGAGGTCGTCATGTCGTAGAGAGTCTGAACTCTCTGGCAGACAAGATGGAAATATCTTTCGTTGTTCTCGCTGAAGAATTCGTTCTCGTTTTCCTCAAGCTCCTGGCTCAGGTCAAGGAGCTGGGCATAGTGGATGCGGAGGTCCCTTATGTTGCTCCTGATCTCACTGAGCTCCTTGATGGAGTCCTCGTTATCCCCGTTTAAGATCTCGTCTTCCATTGCATCGAGCTTGAGCTCAAACTGCTCCAATATCTTGTAGTCCCTGTGGATTATGCTCTCAAGAAAGTCATACAGGAACTTCTCAAGGCAGGGATTGATGTACTTCTTCGTCTTGGAGATGCGCTCGATTATCTTTGAAGCAAAGCCTTCATCGTCAATAAATACGATACCCTTCTCATCCAGGGCAAACGCAAAATTATGGTATTTTTCGGAAAACACCTTGCGGCTCGGAATGCAGAACGTTCCTGTTAAAGAATCGATATTTACTTCCGCGCCGGTGCTGGTGATTTCATTGATGTTAAGGTCCCACTCGATACCCATGTTGAACTTGCGGTTCGAGTTTATCCACTCCTCGGAAGTAATAACGGCTACATACTGAAAAGGTATATTCTCAAATGATTTAGGCTCGAAAGGTTCGATCCTTTCTCCGATCTTGTAGTACATGAAGCTCCCCCGTCCGGTTACTCTTATTTAATATAAAGAGTTTACCACTTGAGGGAATTATCTGTTGCCTGTTTTCTCTTTTTCGATCATCTGGGCCATCGAAAGAAAATATTCAGGTTTGAGGATAGCCAGACCCTGGCCCTCATCACCGACTATGACCAGCTGGTCACCTGCGGATATTTCGAAAAGCTTGCGGGCCTTTGCCGGGATCACGATCTGTCCCTTGTCGCCGACCGTGACCATTCCGAACATGTGCTTGCCCTTGGGCGGAACCCCAAGCCCGTAATTCTCTTCAGGTTCAAAGTTTGCAAGGTCATCCAAAGTTACGCCGAAAAGCTCAGCCAGAAGCCTGCATTTATCAAGATCTGGAACTGTCTCTCCAGACTCCCACTTGGCAACGGCCTGCCTCGAGACACCAACCTTATCGGCAACGTCTTCCTGTGTCAGTTGCTTGATCTTTCTCAGGTGTATCAGATTATCCTTGAACATTCTTTTTCTCCTTCTTGATGCCCAGCACCGCCCAGCGGTAGAACGGTATCCTTGAAATGATCTCATAGAGGCCGTAGCCGAACGCGAATCCTGCTATCAAGCTGATGATATAGCAAAGAGGTGCCGGCAACAATCCGGGCTTTGCTAAAATAAGTGCCATCGACGAGATGCCGAGGTAATGGAAAACATAAAGGCCGAAACTCCTCTTGCTCATCCACTTCGTGAAGCGGTTGCTGAAATCGCCGAACTTTGCAAATCCCGCGATCATGGCAAGCGATCCGAAATAAGAGCAGGCAACATAGAGCGGGCCAACGTTTACCGGTTTTTCCGCATAGTTCATTCCGCCTCTTACCCAGAAATAGTTCACAGTA
>JAEEGJ010014239.1_pt1 | contig 18946 bp, 10 predicted proteins | sample 8958761 | NCBI WGS metagenome assembly JAEEGJ01 (sample SAMN16246546, study PRJNA631951) | gut metagenome | biome: gut microbiome; feature: rumen; material: RS-attached | host: Bos | place: Iran: Karaj | collected 2018-10
GTTTGTGTTATTCACGTATGCCAATTTTCCTCCTGGAGTTACAAAAACTCTCTTTAAACATATAGCGTGTATCTTATAATTATATGGATTTTCTAGGGGAGTGTCTAGTGTTTTACGTCATTGCGAGGAAACCCAACATTTCTGTCATTGCGAGCGAAGCGAAGCAATCTATTATGCAATTGCATCATAAGGCTGAATCAGAACTTCTGCAGGAATTCCTAATTCGGAAGAAAGTTTTCTAATCATATTGAGACTTAAGGTCCTTTTTCCAGAAAGAACTTCCGATACTTTTGATTTACTGCCGATTATTGGAATCAAATCTTTTTGAGTAAGATTTAATTGTTCCATTCTGAATTTTATTGCAGCCAGCGGAGAAGGATTATCTATAGGGTAGTGCTCTTTTTCGTATATTTCGATTAGAGTTACAATAAGTTCAAGCATATCGCTTTCAGGTGTATCAGGTTCTGCATCAAAAAGTTTGTCTGCAAGTTTAAGAGCTTCTTTATAATCTTTTTCTGTCTTAATAAGTTTGATTTCGTTTTTCATATTGGCTTTGAATGAACTAGCCCTGCACAATAGTGTACAGGGCCTGGTTTGTAATGCAGAAAAACTTATTGTTTTATCATTACATCACTCATTACAGATGATCCGTCAGCGAAATAAACTATTACAACATAACTTTCATCTGTTTTGATTTCATTTATCGGAATGTAGTAATCTTGACTTTTGTTTGAAGAGTTAAGATCAATTTGTTGTTCACCAATTATTCTTTTCGCAAACAACCAGTCTTCTTTTGTCCATTCTTTACATACAGAATAAGAGCGAGAAGAAACAATAGTTTGAACAAAAACAGGAGCATCTGATGAAACAGTTATACAAGAAGGGTTCTGTAAAGAAATGCAATCATAACTACCTGTATTTAAATTTGTACTAACATAATAATATTGCTGAGTTGAAAATTTATTAGAAACTCTAATAAATTTGTTTTTACAGTTACTTAACGAATAAGCATATTTGGGGGTATTAGTGGATACGTTATAACCAGCAAAATTCCATTTCTGATTATCAAATTTTGATAGACCGAAAGCAAAAGTAGATTGGTTTACTTTTGTTGTAAAAGTCCAAGTATATCCATTTTTACTAAATACATATAAAGGAGAACCCTTAGTTATTATTTCATTTACTTTTTTTGTTGTACAATTATTAGCTTTGTCGTAAGCTTTAACTTCAAAATTTAATATAGGAACACCTAAAGATTCGTCAATAACATCATAGAGATGTATTAATATTATATTAGCTAATGTAGTGCCTGCAACACTGTTGTCCATAATACTATCTACAGAAATTTTACCATTGTTAATATCAAGGATATAATAATATGTGTTACCATCGGTGTTTTCAGGAATTTCTACTAACATATCATTAAAATAAATTCTGGAAATTCCGCTTTGTTTATCCACTGTTTTAAAATAATAGTATTCAGGAAATTTAATATGAAAATCTGTCTCTATTACTGGATTTACATTATCATATTTTGGATCTGTGAATTTTGGTATAGGGATTGGTTCACTTTCAGAACAGATTCCATCTTTAATTCCGTATAAAATAAGTATATAGTCAGAAGCATATAGATTTAATGTTCTTTGTTTAATTTTGATGCTTTTTTCGCCTTTTGATAAATAATATCTACCTAAATATGAATCACTGGCATACCCAAATCTTGCAGAAATGGAATCAAAATAATTCAATGAATCTTGTTTAATTTTAATATCAATAAGAATGCTATCATCATCTGTTTTTTCATAAGATATTTTTTCATATTCAATAGGATGTGTTCCAGTTGTTTTACTACCTGCTATGTATTTTTCATTTAACTGAGAAGTAAGAGAAAATGTATCGGCAGATACAATATAGAATTCAGTTCCATCAGGAATATCTGTAAGAGCAACATCAACTTCTGTCCCATAATACTTTATAGCCTGCCAGTTACTATTTTTCTTAAATACGATAAGTCCAGAACTTAATGTACTTTCAGATGTTTGAAGTATTTTTAATTTTCTTTTGTCGTTAGTCTTTGTATCACTAACCAATTCAGTTTTTCCAGGGAAAGTAAAATCAAAATGAGTTGAATTACCAACGATATCCTCAATTATTATTCTGACTGTAAGATTATTCAGATCTTCAACATCTTCAGCATCAATGTAATAATGCCACTTCGTTGCCCCTTGATGTTCTCCTGTTAAGTATTCTGGTTGCATACTTTCTGTTACTAATTCATTAGCATCGTTATAGTATTGGCACTTAATTGAAGTAAAAACTATTTCAGGATCTATAGGTCGATATGCATAGTATGCATAGAAATTGTTATCTTCATAAGTTATATCGTCATAATCATGGTCATAATCTTTTTCATAATAATATATAAAGTGAATATCTCTTAAATCCGTTTCATATGTAGACATATTAAATGTTTTAGGAGAACTACCATACATTTCTGAACAATATAGATTTTGTAATACAGTATATCCAAGTCTAATAGATGTTGATTTTATAATTGACAATTCTTCCTGTGTGGCAGAATTTCCAAATGCATCTTTAACAGTAGTTCTTAAACTGATAACACCATCTTCAGAAAGCAGCTTCTTTTCAATACAGAATACTATATCTCCATTGGAATATCTGTTCCAAAGAATTACTTCTTCTGAATTTTTGGTATATTCATTGATAAAAGCTGTAGATTCATCGGACTCATTGATTTTTTTGTCATAATACTCTTCTACCAAAATTGTTTTAATACCAGATTGAGCATCATTATATTTTCCATATATATAAACAGTATCACCTGTAATGTTCTGAACAAAAGCACTTTCGGTAATTGTAACCTGCGTACCATATACATTCCAGTCATCATAGTCATCCGAGAAATCTGAAATAGTTAATTTTCTAAAAGGTTCTGAGCCGGTATTTGTATTTGTATTCCAATTTTTATAAATTTGAAAGTTTTTCTTTGTAGGAGATACAAATTCAAAATCGGTACTATAATGCAGTATAAAATCCAAGGTATTATTTTCTGCATATTTTAAATAATTACCATCAATTTCAAATATCGTTCTTGGATCTAGTGAAACAGCAATATCAATATACGAAGAAGAATTATAAGAATGGAGTAATGTATTAAAGGCTGTTGAATTTGGGGTAATAGTCAGAATTGTTTTATCTTCATTTAATGTTGGAGTATTAAAGCAATTTGTAATATCTGTATTATTACATTTAATTGAAATATTTGTAAAATTAAGAACAGAATTATTCGGTTTTACATTTTTCTCTTCTACAGGAACATTAAAAGTAATAACTATAGGGTCTGTAGGAAGATTTGTATAAAGTGGAGAAATATCTACAACAGCTGGTCTGAGCTGGTATACAGGTTTTATAAGAATATCATTAACTTTTTGTGTAATTTTAAGTGTATAGGTATAAACTCCAGTTTCGACATTTCCTGAAATTTTTGTAAGTTCTACACAATCATTGCGACTGATAGAATGATTTGTTTTGCTTACTGCTTCAAGACCCTTGAAGACAATTGCTTTTGTATTTGCTGTAAACTGGAGTTCTACCTCTGTGAAATTTACAGTAAATTCTTTTTCGCCTTCTACAAGGAATGAACCGGTACCTTCATCGGCACGTATAAGTACCGGGACCTTCTGTGCATTATTGTAATCTATAACTTTTTCTATTTCGTCGCGAATATCATCTGCTTTAAGGAAGCTATCGCACGAGGCAAAGAGCAGGGAAAATACTATACATAATATGCCCCCCCCCAGTATAGTCTTTTTGTTTAAGGATTTGAAGAAAGAAGATTTCATTGTAGTCTCCTGAAATAAGAATATATAATTTTACTATATAATAAGGGGTTTGTCATTATTTATTTTGATTGTTATAATTGGAGGTATGGCAGAGTTTGTTTCTTCTTTTATAACAGGTTTTCAAGATGTGGTTTCGTCAGATTTACCAAAGCGGATGCCCGGGGTAAAGATTCTTAACTGTTATGACGGCCTTATCCATTACAAATACGACGGCGACTCGCGGCAGCTTGAAAAAATTATTTATTTTAATAACACATTTTTTGTCCTTAAAAGCATGAAAGGGAAGGGGCTGAACTTCCCTTCGCTGGTGGGGGCGGTCTGCTCTTCTAAAAATTATTTTCTTATTAATAAGGGTTCCTTTCGGGTGCGCTTTCAAAATGAAAATCAGTTTGCAAAGGTAGATAAAAATCTTAGCCGCAGGGCAGAAGAATATATTAGCCGGAATTCAAAACTGACTTTGGACAGGCTTTCGCCAACAACCGAAATATGGTTTTCTATCCGCCGTGAAGGTTTTGCTTTCTGCGGAGAACTTATTTCTAAACGTGAGTTTACAGAAAAGAATCTGAACAAAGGGGAACTCAGACCGGAGATTGCATACCTTATGTGCTGTTTTGCAGACATAAAAAAAGATGATGTAATTCTTGAACCCTTCTGTGGTTACGGGGCAATTCCTGTGCAGCTTGCAAAAAGATTTCCTTGTCAGAAAATATATGCCAGTGATATTGATGAAGAGAAGGTAAAGGCGCTGCAGGAGAAAAAAGCCCTTCGACAGGCTCAGGGACCCCATACAGCTCAGGGACCAGAGCTTGACCTTAGGCAGGCAGATGCCTTTGAACTTACTCACATTCAGGATAATTCAATAGATGCAATTGTTACAGACCCGCCGTGGGGACTTTGGGAAAATATTCCTGACATTGAAGATTTTTACAACCGCATGTTTGTGTCTTTTAAACGAGTCTTAAAGCCGGATGGAAAAATGACAATCCTTACTGCGCGCACTGTTGAATTTGAAAAAGCCGCTAAAGCTGCAGGGCTTACAATTGAGCGTTCCCTGCATACTTTAGTTAATGGAAAAAAGGCGAGCTTATATTACCTGTACAGATAAGCCGGGTAGGTATTGAACTTTTCAAGGTCGTTCAAAACAGAAACAGGAATGCCAAGCTTAGATGCGAGCGACTTGTTCTGTAAATCTGTTACTATTCCAAACACCGATTCCCTGAATGTCTGTTTATGCTCGTATTTATATGTAATAACTTTGCAATCAGCTATATCTACATCTGAACGGATTTCGCCAATCATGTTATCCCAGTCTCTGATTCCGTCTATAAGATGATTTCGTACAGCCTGGGTTGCGGTGTAGATTCGTCCGTCTGCAAGTTTTTTTACTTCTTCTAAATTAATGTTTCTATCGTTTGCAACTATTGAAACAAACTGCTCGTAACATTCATCAGAAATAGACTGCATTATTTCTTCCTGCTCATTTGTAATCTTGCTGTAAAAGTTTCCCATGAGCTTGTTGCGGCCAGAATGAATTGCTTCAATTGTAATTCCAATATCATCAAGCAGTTCTGTTGCATCAATTAACTGACCGGCAATTACACCGATTGAACCTGTGAGTGAATTTCTGTTTGCATAAATCTTATCTGCAGGGCATGAAATATAATATCCGCCAGAGGCTGCAAGTGGCCCCATATAAACATAAAGTTTTTTACCTTTATTTTTATAGGCCTTCAACGCAAAATAAACTTCATCAGCCTGGTAAACTCCGCCGCCGGGAGAATTTACATACATTGCAATTGCAACATTGTTATCATCTTTCTTAAGTCTGTTGATTGTTGAAAGAAGCCATGCCTGATTATAAGTGCTGTTTGCATCTTCAATTGTGCCTTCTACATAAAGGGCAGCAATATATTCGTTTCCGCTTTTTTTAATGTCTATTGTGTCTGTAGAATAGCCGCTTGGGTTTCCTGTTGGGTTTATTACAGAATACTGTGCGACCTTTTCATCTTTATGAGATTTTGTATACCAGATGCAAGCTCCGGCGCACAAAAGAAGTATAAAAAAAACAATAAATCCAGATGTAGTTTCTTTTTTCATCAGTTCAAATCCTCTGGTTTAATTTTTCCTGTTTCGAGCGCATCCTGTAATAATGCGTGATAAGCGTTTGTAAGACTAAGATAATAATAAGGAAGGAGCCAGATCATTCCTATGCCAAAGGTAATCATTCCAAGAAGAATCCATCCTATGAAAGAAAGCTCAAGCTTAAAAATATCCCATCTGTGTCCTTTAGCAATTGTAATACTGAGTCTTAAAGCTTTTCTAATTCCAATTTCAGAAAACTCTGATACAAAGAAAAATGCAAAGTTGTATTCAAGCGATTTTATGACAATAGGAATACAACAGATAATAAGCAGTATTGGTAAAAGCGCATAAAAGTAGTTAGTAAAATCTTGTGGAGAAGGGAGCAATGTAAGAAGAAAGACTATTAGCACAAATATAGGAACACATAAAAGTCCCCAAAGGAAGAGCCATAACCAGCGCCATAGTCCAATCAGAATACCGCGTGCCCATTTATTGTAACAATCAAAATAGCTTTTCAACGCAACTGGATCAGGTGAACGTGAAAAAATAAGAAAGAATGAAACAAGAACAATCTCTGTAATAAAGCTGACTATAGTTTGAATTATACTAAGAATGATTCCTGGTGCAGAATACTCTGGGGAGTTTCTGTAGTACTGGAAAAGCTGTTCATAATCATAGTTTAAAAGCTCTGAAAAACTTACAGACGATGTCTGTTTTTGAGTAAATGTAAAGATAACGGTTATTAAAAGTGTAAATATAGTTCCAATGATAGCAGGCTTCCATCTGCCTTTTAACTGCATAAGTGCAAACGATTTGTATTTTTTTCTATCAAATGTCATTTTTTTTCCTCTTTTCAAATTATATCATACCTTAAGACAAAAAAAAAGAAGAAAGACCTCACACGCCTTTCTTCTTAAATAAGTAAACAAAATTCAGGGCATCTACAGGTGCCTGGATGTCAAAAATCACCCGTTTGTGCCTTATATTATTATTATCGGTACTAAATCGCGGGTGTTTAGATAAAAAAATCAATTCTTAATAAATTTTTATATCTTGACTAAGAATTGATTTTTTAAGATTATATTGGCTTATGGACGACGAAATAATTACCCGTGCTTATCTGGAAACCCTTTCATTTTCAGATCTCAAAAAGCTTGCAGATGAATATGGCGTAGATGTGCCTGAAGATCTGGATAGACGCTTTCTTTTGAGTGAACTTGTAGAAATTGCAGAAGAAACACGTCAGGATAAAACAGCAGGCATGATTATTTCTTTTGAAAACAGCATTAATCAAAGTACAAATCTTCCGGATGGTTATAACGAAACTAATATCACCTGTATTTTAAGAAATCCGGTTTGGGCGTTTGTTTTCTGGGATATAAGCGACACAGATATGAATATGCTTAATGCTCTTGGAGATTATTCACTTTCGCTTAGAGTATGCATTCTTGTTTCACCTGAAGAGCTTGTTCCTGCAGAATCGTTCGAAATTGATATTCCTAATGGTGTAAACGAACAGTATGTTCTTATTCCTTCTGGAAAAAACTATATAAGAATTGAACTTGTATATACAAGCGGAACAAACAGAGAAGTTCTTGCTTTTTCGCAGGTTGTTTCTATTCCAAAAAGTTCAAATAATGTAGAAAACTATCAGCCTGGTATTAATAATGATTTTTCGCCTGTTATGAAGCTTTCGGGAATTGAAAAAATCCTTTCGGAGCAATATAAAAATTACAGGCATTCTTTTTCGTAATGCTGTGCGGTTGAATTGGAGACTTTAGGATGTTAAAAAATCTTTCATTTATAATAAAGACTTCTCAAGATTTTATACGGACAAATGAAGATAATCCTCCGGAATGCGATAAAATAAAGCTTAATTCTTTTTTTGAAGCAATTTCCGATTCTTATATTCCGCTTCTCCAGATGTTTGAACGCCTGCAGAACGACAATGTGGCTTTTAAAATAGGTCTGGTGCTTCCTCCTGTTTTATGTTCAATGCTTGAAGATGAAAAAATCCAGCAGCTTTATGTTGATTTTCTTGATAAACGAATTGCACTTGGCAAAAAAGAACTGAACCGCTGTAAGGATAATTCCGCAGCTCTTGAACTTGCCACTGCTGCCCTTGAAAAAAACAAAGAACTTAAAAAGACTTTTTCTGATCTTTATAATAAAAATATTCTTGCTCAGTTTGTAAAATTCCAGAAATCAGGGCTTATAGAAATTCTTGGAACCTGCGCTACAGATATTTTTATGCCTTATTATGCAGACTTACCTGAAGCAATTTCTGCACAAATCGAAATGGGACTTCAGTCCTATAAAAAATGCTTTGGCGAACTTCCGGAAGGTTTTTATCTTCCTGAATTTGGTTATACTCCTGGAATTGAAAAGCTTATACGAGCTTACGGCTATTCTTATACAATTCTTCACAGCAGAAGCATTCTTCTTACAGATAATCCTCCTGCAAACGGAATATTTTACCCTGTAAGAATAGAAAACTCTCTTGTTGCATTTACTGCAGACACTTTTATTCAGGATCAGATTTTTGCAGAAGACGGCTTTAGTGCAAATGCAATTTACCGTAACGAAAATCGTGATATTGGTTTTGAGCTTGATATTAAAAAGCTTACACCTGTCATGGAAGAAAAAACTGCCCGCTGTTCTACTGGTTATAAATACTGGAAAAAAGATTTTAGCGAAGAGACTTGCGTTTCGTATGATTATGCTGCTGCATGTAAACAGGCACAGGAAGACGCAGATTCCTTTATTCAAAGCAGGGTAGAGCTTCTTACAAAAGCCGAAGAATGTGTTCAGGATGCTGAATATGTTGTTTCTGTATGCTGCCTTGATGAAAATAAACTTCGTAAACAGTGGTCTGAATACCTTGTATGGCTCGAAGCAGTAATCAGAAATGCCGGAAAAAATGAACTTGAACTTGCTTTATGTAAAGAAATAATTCAAAAGCCTTCTTCTCTTGAAAAAATAGAACCTTATTATTCTGCAGGAACAGGCGACGGATACGGTGAAAACCTTCTTTCCAGCAAAAACTGCTGGATGATGCGATATGTCCGCAAAGCTACAGAAAGAATGATTGACCTTGCTGAACGATTCCCAAGCGATACAGGTCTTAAAACAAGATTATTGAATATTGGAGCCCTTGAACTTCTGCTTGCTCAGTCGAGCGCTCTTGCAAAGATGATTGAAGAAGAAGAGGATTCTGAATACGCAGAACGAAGATTCCGTCTTGCTATAAATGCTTTTACAGTAGTTTTTGATGCCCTTGGTTCAAATACAGTAAGCACCGAATGGCTCACTAAGCTTGAGCTTATGGACAATATCTTCCCTTGGATTAACTATAAGATTTTTTCTGTTAAGAAATAGCCGTCATTTCGAGCGAAGCGTGGCAATCTATTCCTCAAAGAACATACTGTTTCGTACCCTTTCGTACATATCAATCTGTGATTTTGCACTGTCTATACCCAAAATTGCAGGGTCGTAGCGTTTATTAATTTTAAGTACAAGTTCCCACTGTTCAATTGCCTTTTCCCATTCTGCATTTGCGTAATATTCAAGGCCTTTTAAGTATAATTCATCAATAAGCTTCTGACGTTCTGCTCGTCCGCGGTCTCCTAAAAGGATTTTTGCAGAAAGGCTTATTCTGTTAACAGGGTTGAGCGAAGAAGTAAGATCGAGCGAATAATTAAAGTTCAATCTGGCATTTGAAAGCTGAAGTTCTGAACCTACAGAAAATCTTGGGTTTCCCCCCTTAATTTCGGCACCTGCTAAAAGGCTGAACTGCTTTGTAAAGGCAAGAATTACACCTGCACTAACAGAGAAAAGCTGGTAATCAGTCGGGTGGAAAAGGTTTACAGGTTGTTTAATATCAAATGTGGCTGTAATAATAGGCAAAAACTGGCACGAAATGCCTGCAGCAAAGTAAGTTGGCAGCGGATCATCAAGTGTAATACCCGAAGAGCTTCCTAAACCTGTAAATGCTGCTCCAAGATTCTGTGCAGAAAGCCCGATTCTTACGTTAGGAGTTCGTGACGCAAAGTATTTAAGAAAATTGAATTGAAGCATAAGGCCAACATCGGCCATAATTCCAACACCGGACTGAGAAAGGCCCGAAAGTGTTTTAATTGCATTTGTATCATTGTCTGTGTAGTCAGGAACGCTTCTGAATACTGTTTTTACTGTTGCACCAAGCGCAAAACCTTTAAAATCATAGCCGGCAAGGAAATTATATGAAATATTTGCTGCAAAATTAGTTTCTGTGTAATAACTTGTGTTTACTCGTTCGCCAAAAAGATTATATTCAGTAAACGGCATGTATAAACAACCTGCCTGAAAACCTATTCCCATGTTGTCAATTCTGGTTGTATAAACAAGAGTGTCCATTTTTGAATCGGCAATCCAGGAATTATGAAAGGCAGAAGCCTGTGTTTCATTAAGAATACAGCTTGCAGCAGCATTGTAATTAATATAACCGGCATCATCGCAAAGTCCTGTATATGCAGAACCAAGACTTTCTGAACGGCCACCTACAGGTATTAAAAGTGAACGGTAAGAAGTTGTACCTTCATTCTGGGTGGAACCAATATAACCAAGATCAGTAAAAACATCAGAAACGTCAGAAATATCAAGAGAATATACAGAAGTGGTCAAAAAAGCGAGAATAATTATAAATTTAAATCGTTTAGACATATTTTTCATTCTGTAATAATCCGCTACAATAATACTAAAATATCGGTTTTTTTTCTCTTATATATAAGGTTTATTACCGAAAATATAACTATAATATAAAAGATGAAAAGGATACATCTGCTTTTTCGAATTTTTCTGATTTTTCTCACTTTTTTGTCATCAACCGCAGTTCTTCATGCCCAGACGGTAGAAGAAATTGAACTTGATGATAATAACGGAGAAGTTATGTCCCTTTTCGAAATTGAAAGACTTATCCGTAAAACAGATTATACAGAAGCTCTTAAGCAGCTTAATATTTATATTGAAAAGAAACCTGAATATTTTGATAACGCACAGCGCCTTGTAAAAATCATCATGAACCGCCGAAAGCAATATTCGGTACTGGCAGAGCGCGCTATTAAGGCAAGTACAGAAAATCCGGAAGACCACGCAACTCCTGCTAAAATCATTCTGCAGATGCGCAGTATAGAAAAGAACCCTCCTGCAGAAATTAAACGAATGATTGACTTGCTTGAAGAGATGCACCTTTTCAAGTATTACGCTTTCATGTTTGATTCAATCCTCCAGGAATCATCTGCTTTTTCACATAACGGTGAATATTTTGCAGCAATAGCAAAAGTCCGCGATGAAGGTTTTGATATTTACAAGGATGAGTATGAAGATTCGTTTGCAGAAGAAAATCAGGAAATGATTACAGATGCTCAGGCTGTTATGGATGCTTTGAATGATGCAATCATCCGTTACGAAGATACTGCATTTACAAGAGAGTTTGACAACATAAATGCTCAGTTTATTGCTGCTATTCAAAAAGATGATTATGAACAGGCAGAAAGACTTTTCCCTTCACTTGAAGAAGCATATAGAAAATACAGCGTAATCCGTAATGATGTTTATGAATGCGGCCAGAAAATTATTGCCCTTTACGAAAAGCAACAGGAACTTAACAGCGAAATTACAGATGCGTCTTATCTTCCGTTCATGCAGCGTTTTATTCTTGGAGTTCAGGATCCGGAAGATTCCGGTATTCTTGGTGCTATAGACTGTAAGTTTAAAACAACTCTCGAAAATGTAAAAACAGAAATTCTTGCAGCAGAACAAAAACGAACAAACAACTATCTTGCAGTTTTACCTCAGGCGCTTTTACAGTCAGATACAGATTATTATGAAATTACAAACAGAACAAAATATGTTTATCCGCTTGAACAATATGCATTGCTTGGAAAAAAATCAAATGCACTTTATGAGCTTATTAATTATACTCCTGATTCAACTTACGATATTGTTCTTGATTACGAACCAAAGCTTGCACTCTTAACTGCAGAGCTTCTTGATAAAACAAAAGATTTCGAAGCAGAACAGATTATCCAGAAGCAGCTGCTTGAATCTACAAGTACAGATATTACTCCATTGTTCGATTCTGTATTCCGCATGACAACAATCCTTGGAGTTAAGAGTTCTCTGGTTCCTCAGGCTTATGAATGGGGAAGTGCATACCTGACAATGACAGAAGACCAGACATGGCAGACTCCTACAGCATTATATAATTCTTATCTTGATACTTTGTTCGATGCTTCTGCTAAGTCTATGACAGATTCCTGGACAATCATTACAGAAAGCTATAAATCAGATTCAGATTCTTATGTTCAGAATGCTACAGATTATAAGAATTATGCTCAAACTTACACAACTGGTTTTGACGAGCATGTTGATATAGAAGGAATGGGTGGTTCTCGCGTAACTGCAGAAGCTTTGTTTGCATATGCTCAGAAGATGGGTGAACAGCAGAATCCTGTTTATCACTATCCTGATGCATCAATCAAGCTTTATAACAAGGCAGAAGAACTTTCGGCAGATTATATTGCTGCAATAGAAGAACGTCAGAATTCATTGAATCAGAATTTGAATGCACATGAAGACTGGCTTGCTAACGAAGATCTTGTTGCTGTAGTTGTTGCTGCAATTAATTATATGCAGAACAGAAAGTCAGAACTTGAACTTGTAAGACTCCAATCTTCTCAGCAGCTTGCAGAAGCACAGGTAGAGCTTGAAGAAGCTGCTTATGCCAAGAATAATGCCGCCTCTATTATGGAAGAAGCACAGGATGCTTTGAATAGAGGAAATCTTGCAAATGCAGAAAAGCTCCTCCTTGAAGCAAGCGAACGTTATGCAGATTCTCTTGCAATTGCCGATGACGAAACTTTGCGTAAACAGGTTGACTCTACTGTAGCAAGTCTTAGTACAAGAATTATGGACGCTAAGAACGAGCTTGTAATTAAGGAGTCTCGTGAACTTTATACTCAGGCCCGCGATGCCTTGAACTATGACCGCTACGAAGATTCAGAAACTTTGATTAATGCCGCAATTAATAAATGGGCCGAAACTCACACAGAAAAGAACCCTGAGTTTGAAACCTTCCTTGAACTTGTAAATACAGCTGTTTCAATGAAGACCGGTCGTGTTCTTCTTGCTTCGGATCCGCTTTATTCAGAAATGTCTCAGCTGTTGAGTATTGCTTACCAGTATTATGATGAAGGTGAGCAGTATCAAAAGCAGGGTAAGACTGCACAGGCAGATGAAGCACTTACACTTGCAGAAGAAAGCCTTAATAAGATTAAAGCAGTTTATCCTTTGAACCAGGAAGCTTCACTTTTGCTCTTAAAGATTGACCGTCTGCATAACCCTGAAAAGTTTGAAGAAGAATTTGCACAGAAAGTACAGACTGCAATTGCTCAAAGTAAGAATAGAGATACAATGGTTCAGGCTTACAATACTCTTACAGACTATTATAACCTCGAACCTGAATATAAAGGCTTAAAGGATGCAATTTATAATCTTGAAATTGAACTTGGAATGAGACAGCGTCCTGTAGATAACAGTGCAGCAGCACGTTCAACAAGACTTACAACTCAGGCGCAGACACAGTTTAATAGTGCAGGTTCAAATACAGCAAGACTTAATCAGGCTCTCGAAACTGTAAACGAGGCATTGCGCCTTAATCCTAACAACAAAACTGCAGAAGCACTTAAGGACCGTATTTCTCTTAAGATTGGTTCAAGCTCAATTATTGTTCTTTCAAGTGACGACCAGAATCTGCTTACTCAGGCTAAAAAGGCATATCAATCTGGAAATATTGATGCGGCTAACACATATATGCTCAGGTTGCTCAATAATAATCCAAATAATATAAAACTTAAGGAAGTAGAGGACTTGAACAACAAGATTAAATCTCAGTTGTAGTGTATAATATGTTTATGCGGCAAAAATCCATAAAGATAAAAAGACTTCTCACAATTATAATGCTCCTGCTTTGCGGGGTGTCCGGCCTTTTTGCTGCAGAAAAATATTATTGGGAAAATCCAAAGCTCATTACTTCCGGCGATGCAAGATTTCCTGTAACAATAAATACTTCAGATGTCTCTTATGTTTTCTGGCAGGAAGTTGTTCCTACAAAAAATCAGATTTATCTTTCGTGCCGCGTTTATACAGACAATAAAACATATTTTGATAATTTACGTTTTGCAGGACCTTTCCAGTATTCAGGTGAAGTTCCTGATATTTTTTCGGCAACAGTTTCGGGCGATAAGGTTTTAGTAACAGTCCTTTCAGACAAAATGAAAGTTTCTGCATTTCTTTCGCAGGACCGCTGCAGAACTTTTGTTCGTTCAGACATTACAACAGACAATTACTTTATTGCACCGCGTGTTTACACATGTACAGACGGTTCATTCAGACTCTTTGCTTCTGTAAGTAAAAATGATTCATTCTATATATACACTGCAGAATCAAAAGACGGAAAGAAATGGTCCAACTTTAAAGAGTTTGAACCATGCGCTCAAATGCGTAATCCTTTTGTTCCGTACCAGATAAATGCCTTTGGCGGAGAACTTGTTGTTTTCCAGGCATATTATTCTTCAAGCGTAACAGGCAGACTTTCTTATCAGCTGTTCAGTACTTTCTCTTCTGATGGCGGTTCAAGCTGGACAACACCTAAACTTCTTACAGACCAGAGTTCGCATCCTTCAAGCGAAAGGCGCGACTTTGCAAACTTCCAGAATCAAAGACCTTTCCTTTATAACTACAATGGAAATATCTATGTTGTATGGGAAAGAATGGAATCTGTAAGTGCGGCAATATGGTCTGCAGAATTAACACAAAACGGATTTGTTTCAAGATCTGCAATCAAGATTTCAGATAAAGGTAACTCAAACCGTGCTTCACTTTTTGAATACAATAATCATCTTTATGCTTTGTGGTTCGACACCCGTACCGGTTCTGAACAGATTTACATGGCAGAAAAAGCCGGAAACGACTGGGAACAAATTACGGTACTTGAAAATTCAAATTCGAATATGTTTGTTTCTCCGCTTGTTGTAAAAAAAGCAGACGGAAAGCAGCTTAATTTTATATGGCAACAGGGAACAAAATCTACAAACAATCTTGCAATTCTTTTACCGGATACAACAGTTTCTGCACCTCGTTTAACTCCAACTTCTTACCGCGAAGGAAAAGCAAGCCGCGAAAAAAATGTTTATATTCAGGTTGTGTTCCCTGATGATTCTTCCGGTATTAACGGATATTCATATACCTGGGGAAAAGATAATACTCAGCAGCCGGTAGAACGCGTTCAGTATTTTACAAATATCAAAACAATAAATGTTCAGGCTCCTGATGACGGTTATTATAATCTTCTTGTTCGTGTACAGGATAAAGCCGGCAACTGGTCTGAAAGTGCAAAGATAGTTTATCACCGCGATTTAACTCCGCCAAAAGCACCGGATCCAATGCTTCCGGAACTTGATAAATATGGCTTTGCTTCTTCAAATACTCTTTCATTTAACTGGCGCGAATCTGTAGATTCAGATACTGCCGGCTACAACTATGAACTTGTTTATCTTGGAGCTATTCCAAAAGGACTTGCAGAAAATAAAACTCATAAGATTTCTTATTCTGCAACAAGAGTAGAGCAGGAAATACAGGCACTTAAAGAAAGATATGCAAGTGTTCTTTCAAAGGAAATTGTTTTAAAAGGAAACAGTAAAACTTCTGGAACAAAATCACGCATCTTTAATAATCAGTCAAACGGTGTTTACAGATTTACAATTAACGCAATTGACGAAGTTGGAAACATTGGTATTGCAAAATCAATTCTTATTATATTAAACAAATATCGTCCTGAAACATTTATTTCTTCTGCAAGACAGACAATTTCAGAAGTTGGAATTCCTGAGCTTGAAATTATTGGTGGCGGCTTTACTTATGAAGGAACAATTTCAACTATCTATATTGACCGCGACGGTGTTGCTCCTTATGACATGACTCTTTCTTTAAAAGAAGGTCAGTATAAAGTTAATAATGACAATCGTATTTCGGAAGTAAATATTGGTACCGACCTTGATGAAGGAACTTATAAGGTAGGTTTGTATCACACAGACCGCGGCCTTTATATGAGCGGTGCAATCCTTACAATCCTTCAAAATGGTACTGTAAAAATTGCGCCGGAATATGTATATAGAAATAAATACAAGGCAGTTACAGAGTCTGTAAGATTCTCTCTTACAATTTCACTTGTGATTTCTGTGCTGCTTGCACTTTTTGTTGTAGTCTGCATTCAGTCTGTGATTGTTTTTGCAGTACAGCGACGACGCGAGAAAAAAATAATTCAATTGGAAATAAAAGCGCTTATTTCGGGAGAAGCTATGCCAACATCAAAAATCAAAATTAAAGCAGAAAAACAGCGTTCACTCAGAGGAAAGCTTGTAGGCTTTACAATTGTTCTTGTAGCAGTTGTAGTTCTTTTTGTAACAATCCAGGACGGAAACAACATGATTTCTACTCAGGAAGAAACTCTTGTTACTGCTCTTTATAACCGAATTGATGTACTTATGGAAAGTCTTTCAAGTGGCGTTCGAAACTTCCTCCCGACAGAAAACGACCTTGAAATTGGTTCTCTTCCTTCTCAAAAAGATGCAATGGCCGAAGTAAAATATATCACAATTGTTGGAATAAAGAGTTCTACTGCAGAGGAAGAAGAAGGATATGTAAATCTTGCAGGACAGGCCGGAGACTTAAGTTATGTATGGGCTTCTAATGATCCTGCTATAAGTCAGAAGGTTGTTAATTACGGTGAATACGGAATTGTTGCCGGTGAAACCCGAATGATTGATGAAGATGTACTTGCAGTCCTTAAACGCTTTAATGGTCTTAATGAAAAGGTTGTAGCTCAGGCAAGTGAAATTTCAAAACAGATTACATTGTTCAGTCAGGAAAATACAGAGCTTGCACTTAAGACAGATGAAGAAAGTAATTTGCGCCGTCAGGTAGTTTCAGATACAACTACAAAGCTTAGAAATGAATTGAACAGTCTTTTGACTACTATTGCTACAGAAAACAGTTCATCATATCCTGGCTTCTCTAACAACATGCTCGAAAGTGAAATTACAGATTATCTTTTCTATAGACCTGTTTTGTACCGTTCCGGAAACAGCGATAATTACCTGCATGGTGCAATTCTTATGGAAGTAACTGTACAGGATCTTGTAGACCAGCTGCGTGCAGAAGTTCGTAAGATTTATTTGACTGGTGCGTTGTCTGCTTTGGCTGCCGTAATTCTTGGTGCTCTTGGTGCTTGGCTTTTGGCTAGTCTTATTGTTAAGCCTATTAAGAAACTTGAGTCTCATCTTGTAGAAGTAGGTTCTCTTATGACAAAGTCTGTCCGTGAACGCCAGAAACTCGAGAAAAAGCATATTGATATTAAGTCTAAAGATGAAATTGGTCACCTTGGAGATGTAGTAAATAAGATGACGCTTTCTGCAGGCCTTGCAGCTTATGAAGAATTCTTACAGCTCGACGGAAAAGCAGTTCAGGAACGGTTTATTCCTTTAATGGACGGTGAGGGTGGACGTAAACTTCCTGTAGTAAAACTCAACGAAGAAAAGCTTGATTTGTATGCCTTCTATAAAGGTGACTCAGCCGTAAGTGGTGACTACTTTGATTATAAGAAGCTTGATGACCAGTGGTATGTATTTATTAAGTGTGATATTTCTGGTCACGGTGTACCTGCTGCCTTGCTCGTTTCTGTTGTTGCAACTAAGTTCAAGGATTTCTATTACTTCAGCGACTGGAAGTTTAATAAGCAGGGTATAAACCTTAAGAAGTTTGTTTCTGCTGTAAACGACTTTATTTTTGATCTTGGAACCCGCGGTAAGTTCAGTACAATTAATATCAGTTTGTACAATAAGATTACTGGCGAAATGTATGTCTGCAATGCCGGTGATAATAAGATTCATATTCTTGATGGAGTTACTCATAAGCTTAAAGAAATTACTTTGTCAAATACTCCAACAGCCGGTGGTGTTTCAACAGACCTCGTAGAAATGACAGCTGGTGGTTACAAAGTAGAAAAACTTACACTTAATCATGGTGATATTTTGTATCTCTATACTGACGGTATTGACGAAGCAGAGCGTCTTGTCCGTGATGAAAACTGGGTTGTTAAACAGACAGTTCAGGAAGATGTGCGCACAGACCCTCGTACCGGTAAAGAAACAAAGAATACTCAGATTCTTGATGAAAAGGAACAGTTTGGTCAGGAACGAATTACAGCCGTTCTCGAAGCCGTAGCTGCCCGCAAGAAATTTGTTCTTACTAAGTTAGATAACCCTAACACAACAGAAGTTCTTGAATTTGATTTCAGCACTTGTAAGGGAACAATCGATGAATCTATTATAGCTCTTGCCGCAGTAGAACGCGTATTCCGAATGGTAAAAGCTCCTACAGTCCGCGCCGACGACGAAATAGAAATTGAAAAATTCGTAGACGAATTCTTAAAGGAACACTTCACCTTATACAACCGCTACTGCACTCCAGTTCAGCTAGCCGGTGGAGCCGACGGTGAACAATCCATGGCCGACTTGGAAAAGCAACGCGCCCTGGAAGATCCAAACCTCACCCGTTATGCCTGGGTAACGGAAGACAAGCAAGCCGACGATATTACTCTGATAGCGATAAAGCGCCCATAGCGTCATTGCGAGCGAAGCGCGGCAATCTATGTCATCCATGTCATTGCCGGGCTCGACCCGGCAATCTTTTTTTTAAAATATATAAAATCACATAATTGAACTCTTGACACTTTTTAAATAAGTGTATATATTATTATTCGCTGTCACTTCAATACCCGACAGCAAAATCCAGTTTTTTGACAGAATAGGGAAGGAAAGAATAGAACAAGTAAGGTTCTATGAACGGAAACGTTAGTTTTTGTTCTGTACATTGACTACAATGTTTTTTAAGTTTTGTTTTGT
>JAEEGJ010014243.1_pt1 | contig 18939 bp, 15 predicted proteins | sample 8958761 | NCBI WGS metagenome assembly JAEEGJ01 (sample SAMN16246546, study PRJNA631951) | gut metagenome | biome: gut microbiome; feature: rumen; material: RS-attached | host: Bos | place: Iran: Karaj | collected 2018-10
ATTCCGTTGCCTATCAACTGCTTGACGAGAACGATGACGCCTTGGACTGCCTGCGGAAAACCCTGCCTTTGGTGGACGAAAAACGTCGTCCCATTGCTTTGCTCAACCTCGCCAAAGTGTATTTGGCTTTGGACGAGCGCGATTCGTTAGAATACTACAAAACACGAATGCTCAACGCAATAGAGGAAGTGGAATGTAGACCTGAAACGCAAGCTGCTGTTTATGGTTTCCTGATTAAGGACGCGCTAGCCGTAGGTGACTACGAAAGTGCCTATCAGTTTGAAAAACAGCATGAACAAGTCGCCTTGGACTTGCTTTCCGACCAAACCCAGAGTTCCGTCTTGGAGATTCAAAAGAAATACGACTTTGAGGCGCAAGCCAACCAACATAACCGCCAAATGCTCTCGCGGCAAAGGCTCATCATCGTGCTCACCATCATCTTGATTGCCGCCTTGGTTTTGGTCACTGTATTGATTCTCAACGCCTTGAAAAAGAAACGCATCGAGGCCGAAATCAACGCGAACCTGCTGGAACTGAAGAAACGCAATGCACAACAACAGCAAGAGCAGACTGCGATGCAAGAGCAATACGACAAACTACAGAAACAAAACGCGCAGCAAAGCGAATTACAGGCTGAATTCGGTGACAAACTGAAAGACGAATACCTGCAAAAATGCAACATCATCCGCTGTTTCGAAGTATTATCGCGTGACAGAAGCAACCCGATAGCTTTCAAAGACTTGGAGAAGTCACTCTTTGAAGGCGAAGACCATTGGGCAGGTTTTGAGGCTGCTTTCGAAGGGGTACATCCGGGCTTTATTGCTTTTGTGCATAAACAATATCCCGACTTGACTGATTTGGAGTTCCGCTATTGCCTGCTCTCGCACTTCAAACTTTCGCGTCAGGAATACGCCGATGTGCTCGGTTGCAGCGTCTATAATGTCGATAAAATCCGCGCAAGCCTAAACAATAAAATGAATACAAAACAATAACACCATGAAGACCAAACACTTATCATTAATTACAATCTTGTTTGTCACTTTGATAACGGCTTCTTGCCACAAGGAACCCAATACTAACGACCTCATTGACGACAAAGACAAAATCGACATCAAAGGCTCGCTTTCCAACGGCGACATGCGCCATCCGAACATCGAGGCAGGCTATTGGGGAAAGACTGTTTACGTGTACTTCCACGATTATCTGGGTGAGTGTGTTGTCAGCATCAGCAACAGACAAGACCATGTCATCTTTTGCGACACCGTAACTTCGGGATACAACACAGAAACGCGATTCTATATGGGCGACCAACCCTTGAGCCGTTACCATCTCGTCATCAGCAACGGCACCGACAAGGCCGAGGGATGGTTCAACAATTTCCGTGTCGTGGCGCACAAGCCTTAATAGAGGATTTAAAATTTAAAATTCAAGATTCAAAGATTTAATATTCAGTTTGTTATGAAGAAAACAGTTTTCATCCTTTGCCTATTAGTTGTGGCACTGACATCCTGCGACCCAATGTTTGACATTTCATACAAACTCGTTAATGACAGCGGTCATGCCGTCACCTTCATTTCCGTTGTCCAACCTGGTTTTTGGTATGACCATCCTGACGGCATCACCCTTGAAAAAGCCACAGACACCACTTTCTATAGTGTGCAAGGATTGGGAACAGCAAGTATTGAAAAAGCAAAAGGGAATTTGCTTTCGAACATCTATGGCGAAACCGTAACCTTCACTTTTGACGATGGCAAACAATTGGTTTACAAACAAGAAGAAGGAAACGGCCCCTATGATTTTGAGGGCGAGCACTATGTTTGGACAACAAAACGAAGCCATTTTTTCCTTATGAATTATGATGGTTTTGGATGCCTTACCTACACGATTACCGAACAGGATTATTTCAATGCCCAATAGTTTATGAAGAAACCATTTCTCGTGGTGGTCAGGCCGCAATAGTCGTTGGTTGGTCGGATTTGCAAATCCATCGGAATTTAAGATTGTTCTTCCGAAAATTTTTGTACTTTTGACGCATCCAAATAGCAATCGTCTAACAATTAAAACATCAATTACTATGAAGAAAGTTTTACTATTCGCAGCTGCCATGTGTTGCTTGATATCGGCCTCTGCACAACATTTCACGAGTGATCCAAAAACTCAAAAGTCATGGGAGGATAAAATTAAAACGATAGAACAACTGAATCGTGACAAGAACAATTTCACCGAGAAGTTGGACAGCATCACTGCCGAGGAAACAAGGATATTGTTTGATTATGACAGCCATTTCAACTGCACTCAAATGTATAGTTATTATTATTCCGAAAACAGCTGGCAGTTAGATATGGGCTATGACTATACCTATGATGAACAAGACCGGGTCACCTCTATGGTAACCTACTCCTACAACGAGTCACCTTCAAAGGAAGAATACGCCTACAATGAGCAAAACTTGATTGAGGAACAGCTTTACTATGATTGGTGGAGCAATACCTGGCATCTCACTGGAAAAGAAGTTGTCGAGTACGACGATTTCGGCAATATTCTTTCATCTCAGGGATTTAGCTATGAAAATGACATTTGGACAGCATTCGAAAAGACAATCTATGAGTACGAAAACGGGCTCCTCGTATTGGAAACTTCCTATCTTCTTCAAGTGGAAATGGAACCTTACCATCAGATTGAATACAATTATAATTCCTTAGGCCTTTGCTCGGAAAGAATCGAAAGCCATTGGTTCGGCGAATGGGATCCATGGGAAAAAGTTGAGTATTATTATAACGGGCAAGCCCTTTGCTCGGAGGAAATTGCATTTGGTAGGGCTGATGACGATTGGGTGAGTATCCGCAGATACACATACGAATATGACAATAAAGGAAACTGTGTCCTTAGGACGTTTTACAATCATTACGGTAATTCACCCGACTGGATTAACTCGGATAAGGACGAATACTTATATGATGACAATGATAATTGCATCACTCATAATTCCTATTACTATGACCACCTTTCTGAAGAATGGGAGTTGGATTATTGGGACAATTTAACTTACGATCTAACTTCGGATGCGAACGCTATCGCGGGGCTACTATTAATTTGGGAGGAATTAAAAGAAGAATTTTTATTAGAGACCATCCATAACAAGCTCGAACAAATTGTTATGTATGGAGATTATGCCGTTGATTTTCACTATTCATCAACTATTGGTTTGAACGAATCTGTCGGGTCAAAACTGGCTATATGGCCTAACCCAACGACTGGATCACTAAACCTTAACGTTGACGGTCTCCAGCAAGTGGAAATCTTCAGCATGGACGGCAGGCAGGTGATGCACCTTGAAAACAGCGTTGAAACCATCAATGTAAGCGCCTTGGCCAAAGGTTGCTATCTGCTGAAAGCCAATTTCGTTGACGGCAGCAAGGTTATGCAGAAATTTGTGAAGGAATGATTTTCTCACACAACAAGTGTAGAACTTTGGGAATTACGAAGTCGGGAGAGTGAAACACGGCTTTCCATGACATTTTTTCTGAAGTATTAATCTGTTTTTATGATGAAAAAACAATACTTTTGCATCGACAAACCTAATTATTAATTTAAATACTATTGTTATGAAAAAAGTTTTACTATTCGCAGTGGCATTGTGCTTTATGATTTCGGCACAGGCACAAATCAAAACGAATGAATCGACTGAAAATCAGTTGAAATCAAGAGTCAAAAGGGTGGAACAGCTCAACCGCGGCACTGAAGTTTACACCCAAAAAATCGACAGCATGATTATGGAGTCGACAATGACGACCGTCTATTTCCAGTATGATGAGCGGTACAATATTTCGAAAGTGGAAATGTCTTTATTGATGGGTATGTTTACGACAACCATCGATTTTTTCTATGACAACCAAGACCGCTGCATCAGAAGAATCGAAACCAGCTATGATGGTAGCAGCGAAAAAGATGAAATCAGTTACACCAGCCAAGGCTGGGTCTCGGAAGAAGTCCATTATGAAAATGAGGATGGTGTTTGGGAGGAAGAAAACAAAACCGTCTATGAGTATGACAATGATGGCAATGTTAAGGCTGCCACAGAATTGGATTATGAAGATGGTGCTTGGATAAACCAAGAGAGAGTGGAATACACCTACCAGGGTGGCAAAATGGTTAGCAATCTGGAATTCTATTGGTCTGTCAATCTTTGGGTTGAAAACCACAAGACAGAATACCAATATGACAGCCATGGCGACCTTGTCGAAGAACGTTATTACGATAAAAATGGCGATAGCTGGACCGATGATGACAAGATTGTTTACTCCTACGACGAGAACCATAATTGCGTGAAGATGGTCGAATATGATTTTTCATGGGATGATCAGGATTGGGAAATCGAAAATGAGACCGTATTCAGCTATGATTTGACGGTTTCCAGCAGTGAAATTGCCGGCCTTAGCTACTTTGAAGGAGACAATGTCAGCATTCACAACAAGTTGCTGGCTTTTGAAGAAACCGATTATGACGATGGCTTGGCTCAACAGACCATCAAGGGCGTTTTGTACTATTCGGCGGCTACTGGCCTTGGCGAATACAATGAAAACCAACTCGCCATTTGGCCCAATCCCGTTTCTGAAACCTTGAACCTCAACGCCGAAGACTTGCAGCAAGTGGAAATCTTCAGCATGGACGGCAAACAGGTGATGCGCCTTGGAAACGGCTCTGAATCCATCAATGTGAATGCCTTGGCCAAGGGCTGCTATCTGCTGAAAGCCACTTTCGCCAACGGCAGCAAGGCTATGCAGAAGTTTGTGAAAGAATAATATTCTCACGCAACAAGCGTAGACTATAATAATCGAAAAAGTCGGGAGAGCGGAATGCTTTCCCGACTTTTTTGGTTTTTATGTCGAAAAAACTATTACTTTTCCATAATCATTTCTACATAATGCATCTTCATTTTTCTGGCTGAGGTAGAACTATTGACTCAACCGCTTTTGCATAACCTTCCATTCCTAATCCTGAAATACACTTCATGCAAGCCTCGGCGGTGAAAGAATGCCTTCGGTAAGGCTCCCGTTTCGAAATGTCGGAGATGTGGACCTCTATCACGGGTATGCCTATGGCTCGGATGCAGTCGGCGATGGCGATGGAAGTGTGTGCGTAGGCTCCAGGGTTCATCACCACGGCATCATATTGACCGTCAGCCTCTTGCAGCTTGTCAATCAAAACACCTTCGTGGTTCGACTGGAAATAGGAGAGTTCATGTAGGGGGAACCGCTCGCGTAGTTTTGGCAGGTAATCCTCAAACGAGACATGACCGTAGATTTCGGGTTCACGTTTGCCTAATAGGTTAAGGTTGGGGCCGTTGAGAATAAGGATCTTCATCTGAATGATTTTTTGCAAAAATAACGTTTTTTGTCGGTTTGAGGATTTTTTCGTCTCGAAAAGTTGGTGTGTATCAATTATTTTTCTATTTTTGTGCAAAAATCAGGCAGTCATGAAAATCATTACACTAGGGAAGACCAATTTGAAGGTGAACAAGAATGGTTTCGGTGCCCTCCCCATTCAGAGGATCAGCGAAAAGGAAGCCGTGTATTTGTTGCATAAAGCCTACGACAACGGCATCAATTTCTACGATACGGCGCGTTTCTATACCGACAGCGAAGAGAAGATAGGCGCCGCCTTTAGCGACCGACGCAACAAAGTGCTGATTGCCTCGAAGACGGGTGCCACCACCATTGAGGACTTCTGGAGAGACTTGCACACCACCTTAAAGAACCTCAAGACGGACTATCTCGACCTTTACCAATTCCATAATCCCGACTATTGTCCGCGTCCCGGCGACAAGGAAGGCCTTTATGACGCCATGAAAGTGGCCAAACGCCAAGGCAAGGTTCGCTTCATCGGCATCAGCAACCACCGTCAGAACGTGGCCATGGAAGCCATCGAACGCGACTGCTACGACACGTTGCAATATCCTTTCTCCTATCTTTCGTCTCCAGACGACCAGAAGATTGTGGAGGCCTGTTTCAAACACAACATGGGCTTCATCTGCATGAAAGCCATGGCAGGCGGACTCATCAATGATTCCGCTTTGGCTTATGCTTTTCTCAACCAATTCGACCATGCCCTGCCGATTTGGGGCATACAACGCGAGAGCGAGCTGGATGAGTTCCTTTCGTATCAAGACCATGAACCCGAGCTTTCTTCGGCATCGTGGCGCAAGATTGAGAAGGAACGTGCCGAGTTTTCAAGTGAGTTTTGCCGTGGCTGCGGCTATTGTCAGCCATGTTCGGTCGGAATCGAAATCGAGAACTGCGCCCGCATGAGCCTTTTCCTGAAACGTGCTCCCTATAGTGTCTATCTCACTGAAGAATGGGCCGAGAAAATGAAGCTCATCGAGAAGTGCAAGCATTGCAACCAATGCAGCAGCAGATGCCCATACGGTCTGGACACGCCTACGCTGCTTGAAAAGAATTACGAGGTCTTCAAAGCATATTGGGCTAAGAAACAGGCTGGGGAATTATAATCTTTAAACACGAATTATCGTATAATTAGCCATTAATTTGTCATTAATTGTTGCTCAGATTAATGAATAATTCATGGTCTATTTGTGGTAATTACATGTGAAAAAAAGAAAGGCGCGTCGATATGATGCGCCTTTCGGTTGATTAACATTGTTGTTTTCATTTCAGTGGGCTGGGCGTGTGGTATTCACGGGCGCCGAGCTCCTTGTCGAGCATAATCATGCCACCAATGTGGTCGCCAATCATCGTGGCTTGACGCACCAGGTCGCGGGCGTTCTCTTCCTCTTCCACTTGTTCGTCGATGAACCAGGCGAGGAAGTTGGCAGCGGCGCGGTCTTTGTCTTCGTCAGCAATGTCGCAGAGGTTGTTGATCATGGCGGTCACCTTCTTTTCATGCTCAAGGGTGTCTTCGAAAGCAGCCAACACGCTCTTCCATTCGGTCCGCACCTTGGCGATGGGGGCGAGGACGACCTTGGCATCTTGCGAATGCATGTAGTTGATCATGATGGCGGCATGGGCTTGTTCCTCAAGGAACTGCACCTTGAACCAATGGGCGATGCCTTTGTATCCTTTGGCGTAGATGTCTTGCGACATGCTCAGATAAAGATAAGCCGACCACATCTCAGCATTGATTTGGTCGTTGATGGCTTTAGCTAATTTCTTGCTAATCATTTCTTTATTGTTTAATTGTTAATTGTTTAATTGTTGGTTGTAGGGCTGTCACACCGTGGCAGCCGTATTTGTTGTATTGCAGCTGTGGCTGCCGTAATACGACAGCCCTACAAGCCTGTGTTTATTTGCCAAAATACCGTTTATACAGTCCCTCAAAGCCTTTGCCGTGGCGGGCTTCGTCTTTGGCCATCTCGTGGACGGTGTCGTGGATGGCGTCGAGGTTACGTTCCTTGGCCACGCGGGCAATGCGCATCTTGTCTTCACAGGCACCGCATTCGGCGATCATGCGCTTGTAAAGGTTGGTTTTGGTGTCCCAAACCACGTCGCCCAGCAGTTCGGCGAACTTGGCGCAGTGCTCGGCTTCTTCAAAAGCATAGCGCTTGAAAGCCTCGGCAATCTCAGGATAGCCTTCGCGGTCGGCCTGGCGACTCATGGCCAGATACATGCCGACTTCGGTGGCTTCGCCCATGAAATGTGCGTTCAAGTCTTTGATCATGTCTTCGCCTGTGCCTTTGGCGATGCCAACGACGTGCTCGGTGACAAAGTTCAAGGCCGCGCTTTCGTCAACGACTTTCCATTCGACGATTTGTTTGCATTGAGGGCAGCGTTCGGGTGCCTCTTCTCCTTCGTGAACATACCCACAGATGGGGCAGATGAATTTTTTCTTCATGATTGTTTAGTATTGGATTATTGAGTTAGTTGATTTCGATTATGCAGAACGCAAAGATAGACAAATTTCTTGTAACTGAACAATTATTTTTTCCTATCTTTGCATTTTATTTTTGAAGACAAACATCCATCCTTATGTTGAATAGAAGATTTTTGAGAGTCAAGGTGTTGCAGGAGATTTACGCCTACCACCAGTCGAATAGTTCCAATCTCCAGCAGTCCGAACGTCACCTGCTTGAAGAGGTGGAAGACCTCTACAAGTTGTTTGTGTATCAGCTTTCGTTTTGGGTCGAGGTGAAGAAATTTGCCGAACGTCGTATCGAGGAAAACAAGCAGAAGCATTTCCCGACCGAGGAAGACCTGAATCCCAATTTGAAGTTTGTCAACAATCGGATTCTCAAGGCTTTGGACGACAACAAGCATTTGATGAGCTTGGAGGAGAAGTATAAGATCAATTGGGCTGATTCAAGGGAGGATTTCATCCGCAAGTTGTATGTGAAATTGACTGAGACACCTGAATATCAGGAATATATGAACAATGGGAAGGATAGTTTCAGTGATGACAAGCGTTTTTTGGTCACGGTAATAGACACCTATATGGCTGAAAACGGTTTGTTATACGATTACTATTCCGATCGCGACCTATCTTTCAACAGTGATTACCAATTGGCTATCTATCTTCTTTGGAAGTTCATGAGCGAATTGCCGACCAATTTTGATGCTTCAAGCAAACTGCCGCCGATGTTTAAGGCTGAAGATGAAGATAAAGAGTTTGTAATCAAGCTGTTTGAGAAAACGATCCTTCATGCTGGGGAATACCGCGAGCTGGTGAATGCCAATATCTCCAATTGGGATTACGACCGCTTGGCTTTGATGGACAAGATTTTGATTTTCATGGCTTTGACCGAGTTTTGTGAGTTCCATTCCATTCCGGTGAAGGTGACCATCAATGAATATATCGAGATTTCAAAGTTCTACAGCACACCTGAAAGCCGTCGTTTCGTCAATGGTATGCTTGATAAGCTGGCAACGCAGCTGAAAGAAGAGGGCAAGTTGGTCAAGACGGGCTTGGGACTTGTTGAGAAATAAAAACCGTTGTGGCACAATAAAATAAAAAGGTTTCCGTTATCCTAAAAATGTAGCAATATGAGACGATTTGTTTATATATGTATGGCTGTCCTTTTTGGTGTCAGCGTTTTGAGCGTCGATGCCCAGGTGACTAACGGTACCTTCCGTGCCTTGACCGATGCCAATTCAGCCCGCGTGGTGGCATTAGGCGGACTGCCTTTGCCTGTACATGACGGAGACTTGCAGACGGCTGTGTTCAACCCTTCGGCCATCTCGCCCGAAATGAACAACCAAATGACGTTGTCGTATGTCGGCGATTTCAATATGGGGACGAATTTTGCCACGGCGCAATTCAGCCATACTTTTGAGCATCTGGGCAGCCTTGCCGCTTCTGTGCAATACTACAACTATGGCAACATGCAATATGCGTCGGAAAGCGGCTATACCGACGGCAGCACTTTCAATGTCTCCGACTATGCCATCACCCTCGGTTGGGGACGTGAACTGACCGACAAATGGAGCATTGGCGCCAACTTGAAATATGCTGGTTTGCAGTACGAAAGCGGTCGTGCTGGTGCCTTGGGCGTGGATGTGGCAGCCACCTATTGGTCGTATTCCAATTGGGCTTTCACTTTGGCCGCACGGAACATCGGCAGACAGTTGTACTGCAAGGAGATGTATTTGAAAAACAATTGGTTGCCTCTCTCCTTGGATTTCATGGCTTCCAAGAAACTCGACCATCTGCCGCTGACCATTATCATGGGTTACAAGGACATTCAGCATTGGAACAAGCTTTATTACGACCCGCTTGACCTGGCAGGGTATTATGATCCCATCACTGGTGATTATAAAGAGCCCTCGAAAGTGTCAAGGTTTTTCACCAATTTGGGTTGTCATCTGGTTGTGGGAGGCGAATTGGCCCTGGGCAAGAATCTGGTGTTGAGGGCTTCGTATAACTATGAGACCTACCGCAATATGGGTGTTCCTGAAAAGCGTAGCTTGGTGGGCTTCTCTGCTGGTTTTGGTGTGAAAATCAAAGCGTTCCAACTCGATTATGCCCGTTCGAGAAACAATATCGTAGGCTCACCCAACTTCCTGACGCTCAGGGTTGACCTAAGTAAACTATGAAAATGCTGAATGTGGAATGCGGAATGCAGAATGCAGAATAAACCCATTCATCATTCTGCATTCATAATTCATAATTAACTTCGTTGAATCTTCGATTTCATAATTCAACAATATGTATCTCCACGAACTCAAACTGACCAACTTCAAGAATTGTGAGTCGGCTGACTTGCAGCTGTCGGAGAATGTCAACTGTTTCGTGGGCCTCAATGGGGCAGGAAAGACCAATATCCTTGATTCCATCTATTACCTTTCGTTTTGCAAGAGTTTTTTCAGCGCTTCCGACAAGCAAAATATTCGCCATGAGCAGGATTTCTTTGCCATCCATGGCGTGTATTCCCATGATGGGAAGGATGACGAGTTGGTGTCGTGCGTGCAGAAACGCGACCAGAAGAAGTCGTTCCGCTTCAACAAAAAGGAATACGACCGCCTTAGCGACCATATCGGCAAGTTCCCTTTGGTGATGATTTCGCCCTACGACCGCGACCTCATCAACGAGGGCAGCGACCTGCGCCGCAAGTTTATCGACGGTGTGATTTCGCAGTTTGACCCTTTGTATCTCAATGCCTTGCTGAAATACAACCGCGCCTTGCTGCAACGCAACATGCAGCTGAAACAGTTTGCTGAAAGACATATTTTTGACCGTGAACTGCTCCGCCTTTGGGAAGACCAGTTGGTGCAGTACGCTTACGACATCCATGCCAAACGCCGTCAGTTTTTGGAGGATTTTCTGCCTATTTTCCAGCACTATTACGAGATTGTTTCGGGAGGCACGGAGAAGGTGAATGTCATCTACCAGTCGCGGCTGGACGAGAAGCCTCTGAATGAGCTATTGGAAGAGAGTCTGATGCAGGACCGTTATTCGGGCTACACCAACGTGGGCATCCATAAGGACGATTTGGAGTTTGCCCTGGATGGGCATCCGTTGAAGCGTTTCGGCTCACAGGGACAGCAGAAGTCGTTTGTGGTCTCGATTCGTTTGGCACAGTTCGAATTCAATTACCAGAAAATCGGCTACAAGCCTATCTTGTTGTTGGACGACATCTTCGACAAGCTTGACGACCAGCGTGTGATGAAGCTGGTACGCTTGGTAGGTGACGAGCATTTCGGACAGGTGTTTATCACTGACACACAACAGGGTAGGGTGGAGAAGCTGTTCGAAAACACCGATATTGACCACAAGATTTTTGAGGTAGTGAAAGGTGAGGTTAAAGAAATAGGAGGCAGTGATGGTTTACTATGACGTTAAGCCCCTCGGCGATCTCATCAAGGAGTTTTACGAACAGCACCGAGGCTCGGATTATATGGACGAAGTGAAGGCCATCAACTCGTGGTCTAAGGTGGTCGGACCGTTCATAGCCTCGCACACCATAGACCTTTCCATTAAAAACCATGTGCTTTTCGTCCGCGTGGATTCCGATGCTTTGCGCAATGAATTGAGTTATTCCAAATCCTTGTTGCTGAAGAACTTGAATGAGATAGTGGGGAGAGAAATTATAAGAGAGATTGTGCTGAATTGATTTATCGCTTGCAAATCAGCTTAAACTCACAATAGCGGCATTTCTTGTCGTCTTCGGCTTGCACAAACGGAATCTCAGTGTCGAGCATTTCGTTCACTACAGCCTCAAGCAGGGTCTCCATATCAGGGATGAAGTTGCCGTTTTCAAGGAAAGCGGTGTCGGCATCAGCATCGTCTTTTTTGGGAGCAGTTTTGGCGAGCCCGAATTCAATTTCGTGGGCGTATTTCAGACCATGGATGGCACCGATCACCTGCTCGGGCGGAATTGTGGGGTTCTTCTTGATATACAGGTATTTATAAAGGAGTAATTGCAGTGCCTTGTCAGGGATTTGTTTCAGATAGTCGAGGTCGCTCTCATGATGATGGCGAACTGGAATCCTTAGGTCTGCGCCTTCAACATGACCGGTTTTATAGTCGATGACGCGAATATGGCCGTCGAATTGGTCTATGCGGTCGGTGCGACCATAGAAAACGCAGTTGCCGTGGGGAGTTTGTAGCTTTGTCCTCAACTCGCCTTCGGTTTCCAAAATCGTCAAAGTGTTGTTTTCCAATTGTTTGGAAGTGTAGTTTAGGTAGTTCTTCAGTTGTTGCTCAATGGTGACATGATTCAGGTAGTTGAAGCCCACATCAGGAAGGCCGTTGGGCTGGTTTTTCGCTATGGATTGGGCCAGTTTCTGCTCCCATTGCGGCTTGATTACTTTGTCAAAAAGTTCTTTGTCAATGACTTGCTTTTTCCCGTCTTTTGGGAGATAGTCGGAAAACAGAAATTCCAGGGTGTCGTGAATGATGGTGCCTATGACGTTGACGCCGGTGTCTTCGTCAACGCTATTGTCCTCAATTTGAGTGATATACTTCAGATAATATTTCAAAGGACAATTCAGATAGGTGGACAAAGCGGAAGGGGAGAGGCCTTTTTCTTCGATGAGATAGTGGAGACGGTCTAAGGCGTTGGTTTTCTGTGCGCTGAGTTCCTTTGCCTCGATGGAAGACTTAGCCTCGCTGCTAAACGACTCTTCCTCGACTATAATGTTGTCGTGTTTGGCCAATTCATGTTTGATTTGCAGGATGAATCGGCTGGCTTCTCCGCCTGAGGTGTCTCCCAAGTTGTTGTAATACAGATAAATGTCTTTTCCGTTTTGCAACAGGCGATAGAAATGGTAAGCCACTACAGCCTGACCTTCGGAATAACCAGGCAACCCGCAAGCGCGGCGGATGAATTGGGGAATGAAACTGCCTTGGGATTTGTCGGGTGGCAAGATGCCTTCGTTGACGCTAAGGATATGCAATTGCCTAAGGTCGATGTTTCGGGTCTCAAGCAACCCCATGATTTGGAGTCCCTCGGTGCTGCTGCTATTCAACTTGACGGTGGCACTTGCCGACAACAAGCGGTAAAGAATCTCAATACTTTGTATGTCTCTGACATACTTTGTATTACGTTCAATGATTTGATCCAGGCGACTGACGATTTTTCCGATTTCACTTAACTGGTTGAGAAGGAAGGTCAAGTTGTCTTTGTCGGCTCTTTCCAATAACGTGCGTGAAATGAAAGAAAGGATTTGGTCGATGGATTTTAGCACGGACTTGGGCGTTTTTGTCTCCGTTTCGGATAGGATGATGCTCAGAAAGGCTTGGATACCAGGCGTTTGTTTCAATTCTTTGAGGTCGCTTTCCTCGAAGATAAATTTGCCTTCTGCGACGACCTTGTTTTTCCAACGGTTAAAGGCGGCGTTTTCAGCTTTCGAAAAAATGATTTTTACCAGTTCAAGGTCCATGAGGTGTAGGATGGGCCAAATGTACCATCCCTTGGCCACGCGTTCAGTTCCGTTATCGTTGATGGTTCGAGTGATTTTTGGCCGTCTTCTCAAGGAGAAGAACTCGCTTATTAGTTGATTGACAGGAGTTTTTGCAATTGGATAACCCATCGAAATCTTGAAATCCCTGTATGAGTCGGTGTCTGGGATGGCATTCAATACGGGAATCAACAAGTGCTCGTCGGCAAGGATGACAGCCTGATCGTTGTTGTCACTTTCTTGAAGTTTTGCTTGCAAAGCTTTGGCTTGCAGTGCATTGCCACTGGCATTGATGATGTGGATGGTCTTGTCTTCGGTGGTCAGCGCGTTGGAAATGCGGTTTTCTATCCATTGGGGATGGAGCTTTTTGTACTTCCTAGCAAATAGTCCTGCCTCATTGTTCTCGTCATCGACATAATAGGCGTCGTAATCGAACAGAATCTCAGCCTTTCCGTTTCGTGTGAGCGTGTTGACGATGCGTTCTTCGGTGGTGGTCAGGGCATTGAAGCCGGCGAAGATGATGCTCCGATGTCCAATCTTTGATAGCAGTTCGTCTTCACTTAACTCAGACAAATGTCTGGTAATCATGCCGTAATAGCCTTTGCCTTGCTCGGTCAGCCTATCGCGGAGTCTAAGGTAATAGTCGTAAAGCGATTGGAAGAAATGGAGGTATTTCACTTCTTTTTCCTTGCTTTTCTCTTCGTCGAAGTTCCAGATTTCCAGCTTCTTGTTGTCCAAGACAAAGTTAAACACATGTTTGGCGTCGATGCCGTATTGATCGATTTCGTCAAAGTCCTTGGCCATTTGGGCGGCTTGGCTACCGAAGATGCTGAGGTCGCTGTCTTGCTCAATGTGCAGTTCCGCATCAATGTCAATGAGTTCAAACAGCAGGTCGATAGTGTCGGCTAGCGCGATGCCACTCCATTGGGTGATGGCCTCCTCGATGGAAACCATCTGTGGCAGCCAGATGGTCTGGGTGCAGCTCGTTTTGAACGCGTTACGCAAATAGAAAGCCGCTCTTTTGTTGGGGAATACTACGGTCAGCTCCTGCTTTGTGAGGTCGTAGTGGCTTTGGATGTGGCTCGCCAGTTTGGATATGAAGGTGTCTGGACTCATTTCACTTGGGTGTTTAGGTAGCTTGAGGCGTTTTCCAGTTGTTCGGGCTTGCCCAAGTCGAACCAATAATCAGGTTGGATAGGCATGGAGACGATGCGGTTGTTTTTGGCTAAATTGAGGTATAAATCAATGACACTCTGTGGCTTAACATCAAATTCAGAAAATAAATCGCTACGGAAAAAATGCAGCCCGCTGAAAGCCATTTCTTTATAATAAAGCAAAGGTCCCTGAGCCTGTCGAAGGGCCGACTTCGATTCATCCACCCATTTGAATTGTTTCTCAGACTGGTTCATCCACCCAATAAGCAGATTCTCAACATCAAACAGCAGTTTCCTATTCGTCTCCCTGTCTTGAGTCAGCAACCAGGCATCATCCTTGGAATCAATGAATTGAGTTGTCATTTCGCCGAGGTTGACATTGCTGATGATGTCAACATTATGCACCAACACGGCTTTGGAGTCCTTAAACAGAGGAGTGGCCTTGACAATGCCGCCGCCCGTGTCCATCAGCAGGTCGCGCTCGTCGGAGATTTCGATGTTGGCATCAAACTTGTTTTGCTCTACAAAGTCGATGATTTGTTCGCAAAAATGATGCACATTGATGACGATATGTTGGAAGCCATTGGCGATGAGGTTTTCGATGCAATGCTGCAACAAAGGTTTGCCATTGAGCGGAACCAATGCCTTGGGCTTGTTTTGAGTCAGTTCTTTGAGGCGCGTACCGAGGCCTGCGGCCAAAATCATTGCGGTGGTTTCGATTCTTGGATTCATAAGCCAGTTTCCTCCGTGATTTTGCGTTCGATGTGGTTCAGTTTCAGGTGGATGTCGGGATAGGTCGCCTTCAGCCATTCATAAATCGTTTGAGCGAAGAAGACGGAACGGTGCTGTCCGCCAGTACAGCCAAACGAAACCATCAGATTGCTGAAGTGCCGCTCGCGGTAGTTGTCGACACTCTGCTCGACAATGCCTTTCACATGGTCGAGGAAGACATGGACAGGCGGTTTGGCCATGAGGTAGTCGATGACTTCCCAATCGCGGCCGGTCTTGGTCTTAAACTCGGGCTCACGACCAGGGTTGGGTAAGGCACGGCAGTCGAACACGAAGCCGCCTCCGTTGCCGCTGAAGTCGTTGGGATAGCCTTTTCGGAACGAAAAACTGTTGATGGTTACGGTGAGTTTGGAGTTTAGAGTTGAGAGTTTAGAGTTGAGAGTAGTTGGATAGTTTAGAGTTGAGAGTTGAGAGTTGAGAGTAGTTGGATAGTTTAGAGTTGAGAGTTGGGAGAGTACGTGTTGGAGTTCTGGGTATGCGTTTAATGGGTGTTTTTCATTCCAAACTTTCAATTCCTTCAAGGCGTAGGGGATGCTCTCGATGAAGTGCGACTTCTTTTGGATGAGGCCTCTGAAACCGTATGCACCCAACACCTGCATCAGTCGCAGATAGACGAAATAAGGCTGGTAGGTGTCGAATTTGACGGTTTCTGGACTCATGTATTGCGACAGCTCTGCCTTATAATACTCGACCAGTTCGTCCCGTGTCGCTTGCGGGATTTGCGCCTTCACTTGGTAAAGCAACGAAACCACATCATAGTTCAAAGGGCCTTTTCGTCCACCTTGGAAGTCGATGAAATATAGCTCGCCATCTTTGACCATGATATTACGCGACTGGAAGTCGCGGTACATGAAGAAGTCGCAGGGTGCTTGGCTGACAAAGTCGGCGAAGGCTTCGAAGTCCTTGCCCAAGCGCGTCTCGTTGAAGTCGATTTCTTCATGCGGCTTGACAAAGTAATACTTGAAATAGTTGAAGTCGTCAATGATAGCCTGTCGGTCGAAGCACTCGGTAGGGTAGGCCTTCGTGTAGTCCAAGCCTTGGTGCCCTAGCACTTGCAGCTTCACCAGGTGGCCTAATGCTTTTTTGTATAGTTGGATGACGTTTTCGCTATATGAAGCTAAGGTCCCTGAGCCTGTCGAAGGGCCGCTGCTTGCTATCAAAGCCTTTTGCACATGAGCAAACAGATTGTCATCCCCAAAATCACTTTGCAAATAGCATGTCCTTTCTTCGTTGACGGCAAAGACCTCCGGCACGTTTAGCCCCAAGTCATGAAAATGCTTGCTAAAAGTGAGGAAAGCCTCGTTCTCTTCAACATTATTGCTAAAGGTGCCAATTAGGCTCTTGTTGTCGGTGATGATACGGAAATACTTCCTCGCCGAGCCTGACTCTGCTATAGGTAAAATATCCTTGGGCGTTTCACCGATGGAACGGGTTAATTCGGCTAGTATGTTTTGAATATCAGGGGTTTGCATAAACTTCTATTCATTTCTTTGGTTACAAAACTACAAAAAAGATTCAAAAGATGGGGAATGTAAACAGGTTGTCTTGAAAGAATTTGTATTTTTGCCCTCAAGTATCGCCTAAACAGCGGTGCGTTTTATTGGAAATAACATAGCGTTAGTGCTATATTCGGAATGTCCCTGAACCTAGGAAATTCAACAGACATTTGTAAGACGAATAAGTACCAGCGCCTGCGCTATAGCGCGGGCTGGACTTATCTTTACAAATGGGCTTCCTAGGGCCTTGGGACATTGATAAGCGCCTTTCCGCGCTTTTTCATGTCTTGAGGTTCTTTGTTTGAGCCCATCTCCTCCGAACAGATAGTCCTTGCGCTGCAAAACGATAGCGTATGGTAGAGATACCTGTCTCTTCCCATTTCTTCACTAACAGGGATGGGAACACTTTGATGAAAGAGTTTGAGGGCATCCTGGAGAACAACCCTCAGGTGAAAAACCTTGATGCCGTGGTTGGCTTCTTGCGTGCCTCGGGCTACTTTACCCTTCGTCCTTTCTTGGATAGCATCAATAAAGTAAGAATCCTAATCGGTATTGATGTGGATAAATATATTGCACACGCCCATCAAAGAGGCGAGCTGTTTTTTGGTGCCGAAGAAGAGGTGAAGGAGGAGTGTCTAAGGTTGCTGAAACAAGACATTGAACAGTCGAGATACACTAAACAGGTGGAGGACGGTATGCTTCAGATGGTGCAAGATATGTTAGACGGGAAACTTGAACTCCGCGCCCATCCTTCAAAAAAGATTCATGCCAAATTCTATATCCTCTATCCCGAAAATTTCAACCAGCATACTTTTGGAGCTGCCATTACTGGAAGCAGTAATCTGAGCGGTAATGGCTTGGGAATAGGTGACGACAAGCAATATGAGTTCAATGTCAAACTGACCCAATATGACGATGTGGCCTTTGCCAAGCACGAGTTTGAATTGCTTTGGGAAGAAGCCAAAGGCGTACCCATCAATGCCGAGGACTATAGGGCTACGCTTGACAAAACCTATCTAAAAGGTGATGTCACGCCATACGAGCTTTACATTAAGATGCTCATGGAGTATTTCTCTGACCGTGTGCTGGCTATTGACCAAGATGACCCATTTGATATGCCCGAAGGATACGAGAAATTCGAGTATCAGATGGATGCCGTTGTTGAAGGCTATCAGAAACTGATTCGCTACGATGGCTTCTTCCTTGCTGATGTTGTTGGTCTTGGCAAAACGGTGATCGCCACGATGATTGCCAAGAAATTCCTCATCGAGAACGGACGCGACAATACTAAGATTCTCGTGGTCTATCCGCCTGCGGTGGAACAGAACTGGAAGACTACCTTCAAGGATTTCGGTATTGACAAATACACTCAGTTTGTGAGTAATGGTAGTCTGTCAAAGATTCTCGATGATGACAATTACAATTATTGGAATGCCGACGAGTATGATTTGGTGTTGGTGGATGAGGCTCACAAGTTCCGTAACCATACCACAGGAGCCTTCCAACAGTTGCAGGAAATCTGTAAGATGCCTCGCGTTGAGACTGGAAATATCCTTGGATATAAGAAAAAGGTGATGTTGATTTCAGCCACACCAATGAACAACAACCCCGCTGACCTTTATTATCAAATCCTGATGTTCCAAGACCCGCGTCAATGCACTATTGACGGTGTGCCCAACCTAACTGCTTTTTTCTCGCCTCTTATTCAGGAGTTCAAAAAGATGCGAAAGCTGGAGGACTTTGATTTGAAACAATTCAAGAAACTTGCTGAACGAGTGCGTGACCGTGTCATTAAGCCTTTGACAGTAAGACGCACGCGAACAGACATTGAAAGTATCACGCGTTACAACAAAGATATTCACGGATTCCCGAAAGTGGCAAAGCCCATCAAAAAGGAATATGAGTTGAACGACCGTTTGGCAGACCTTTTTGAGAAAGCAATGATGACGCTCGACAAGCAGTTGAACTACGCTCGCTATCAAGCCATCGCTTACTTGAAACCAGAAAAATCAAACGGCCTTTATGATAACGCAGAACTCATCAGCCGCAGCTTGGCTGGCATCCGTAAGAATGGCTTGGTGAAACGATTGGAGAGCAGTTTCTATGCTTTCAAGATTTCGGTAGAGAACTTCCGTCAAGCCAATGAAAACA
>JAEEGJ010014244.1_pt1 | contig 18938 bp, 19 predicted proteins | sample 8958761 | NCBI WGS metagenome assembly JAEEGJ01 (sample SAMN16246546, study PRJNA631951) | gut metagenome | biome: gut microbiome; feature: rumen; material: RS-attached | host: Bos | place: Iran: Karaj | collected 2018-10
AAGCCGCTGCCGATGCCATCGCCCATTGTGAGATCGAAACGCGCCAGGTGGAGGAAGTGATCACCTACACCTTCGCCTACCCCATGATGAATGATGTGATGCGCATTGTGAAGGAGATGCAGCCGAGGATCATTTCACAGACATATGACAACACGTGCGAGATTAAGTTGGGGATCCGTAAGAGTGAGGCGGAACAATTGAGAAACCGCCTGGAGAAACTCACTTTTGAATAATTTTCGCAAGTTTCCCATAAATCCTTTGGTGGTATCGGGAAAAGTTATTAACTTTGCATCCGCAAAAAGAAAGAGGAGAGTTGGCAGAGTGATCGATCGCGCTGGACTCGAAATCCGGTATACCCCTTTCGGGTATCGGGGGTTTGAATCCCTCACTCTCCGCGATAGTTAAATTTAGTTTTTGTGTTGAAAAGAAAAGAGGCTCGTCGTGATGACGGGCCCTTTTCGTATGGATTCATCTAAGAATGCTTACTTGATGGCGGCTGCGATGATCTCAGCCATCTTAGCCACACCCTTCTCATTGGGATGGATGCCATCGGGCTGTATCAGTTCCTCATCATTCAGCATCAGCGTATGCAGATCGATGAGTTGCAAACCATTCTTCTTAGCCACTTTCTTCTGGATGGGGATGACACCATTGACGATGATGGAATCATTGATGTTCCAAGAGTCCTTGAAGGCAGGGATCGGCGTGCAGAGGAAGATCTTCGCCTTACCCAGCGCCTTGATCATCTGCTCCAGATCCTGCTTGAACTCTGCCGAATATTTCCAGTTCTGGGGTTTGGTGTCGTTGGTACCCAACTTGATGATGGCGATATCAGGCTGGAAGGCCTGCGCATCGCGCCAAGCCTGCTCGTTCATATAAGGTACATCACCCTTGTTCAGCATCGTACGACCACTCACACCGAAGTTCTTCACCCAGTAGTCGCTTCCCAAGGCCTTCTGCAACAGGGCGGGATAACCATACTGTGACGCCATCTCGATACCATGTCCATCGGTGATACTGTTACCGATACAAGCCACACGGATGGCATCGGGCTTGGGTGTCTGAAGGTTCTTCAACCAGTTGCCGAGGTCTTCAAGCAGCAGGTCGTGATACTTGAACCAAGGTCCGAAGCCGAAACCATGATCACCTGTGGGATAGACATGCATCGTACACTCGTTGCCGGCATTACGCATCGCCTTATAGTACTCCAGTCCGTTGGTGACGAACGGCACCAGACGGTCATCGCTGGCAGTGATGACGATAGCAGGCGGTGTGAGATGACGGCGCACGGCATTCATCGTTGAGAAGTCGCGTACGAGGTCAGGATTCTTCTGTCCCTCCTCACCCAGGAAGTTCACGCACGACCACTTGTGGGATACGCGTTCATCCATCGAGATGACCGGATAGAACAGAATCGTGAAGTCTGGACGCAGGTCAAACTCGGAATGGGTGGAGATGACGGATGCCAGATGACCACCTGCCGAGAAGCCCATGATACCCACATCGTGAGGATTGATGCCCCAGACGGCTGCAGAGTCGCGGACGGTACGGATACCCTGCCACACATCCCCCATCGGCAACGTGCGGTCACCGTTAGGCAGACGGTAGTTTACCACGAAATAGGCAATGCCCTGCTGGTTGAGCCAGTCGGAAGCCAGATAGCCCTCATGTCCGTTAGAGAGTACAGAGTAGCCACCACCAGGCACACCCACAATGGCTTTGCCTGAAGGGGTCTCCGGAAGGAAGCACACCATCTGTGCCTTCCCGTCGTCAGTCAGATCGAGGGTAAACTTCCTCGCCGTCTGGGCCTGTGCCGTCATACCGACGAACAACAAGCCGAATAACATCCATCTCTTCATAGTTGTATCAGTTAGTTTTAAACGTGTCAGGCCAGTTTGTGGATCACCAGTCCGGAGCGCAGTTTCGGCTCAAACCAGGTGGCCTTCGGCGGCATGATCTTTCCGCTGTCGGCGATATCCATGATCTGCTGCATCGAGACGGGATAGAGTGCCAACGCGGCACGCATCTCACCGGAATCCACACGACGCTTCAGTTCTTTCAGACCACGCAGACCGCCCACGAAGTCGATGCGCTGTGAAGAGCGCAGGTCGCCAATATTCAGAATCTCATCGAGAATCAGACGACTGGAGATATCAACATCGAGTACACCGATAGGATCTGAGTTGTCGTAGGTACCCTCCTTCGCCTTCAGACTGAACCAGTGCTGATCCAGATAGAGCGAGAACTCATGGAGTTGCTGGGGCTTGTAGATCTCCGTACCCTTGTCCTCTACGATGAAGTTCACCTGCAGGGCGGCGAGGAACTCTTCGGAACTCATGCCGTTCAGATCCTTCACCACACGGTTGTAGTCGAGGATGGTGAGTTGTGAGGCCTGGAAGCAGACTGCCATGAAGAAGTTGTACTCCTCGGTGCCTTGGTGGTTGGGATTCTGCTTCTGTTTCTCTGCACCCACGAGGGCAGCAGCAGCCGAACGGTGATGGCCATCGGCGATATAGAGCGACGGCATCTTGGCAAACTCCTCGGTGATGGTCTGCATATCAGCAGCATCGGAGATCACCCAGAACTGATGACGGAAACCGTCGATCGGAGCGATGAAGTCGTATTCGGGCTCTGTGGCGGCATAACGCATGATGAGGGCATTCAGCACGCTGTTGTCGGGATAGGCAAAGAACACGGGTTCGATGTTGGCATTGTTCACACGCACGTGCTTCATACGATCCTCTTCCTTGTCGCGACGGGTCAGTTCGTGCTTCTTGATGCGACCTGCCATATAGTCGTCGGTATGGGCACAGACCACCAGACCATACTGCGTCTTCCCGTTCATCGTCTGCGCATAAATATAATAATGATCCTGCGCGTCCTGCACCAACCACCCCTTATCCTGGAACTTCTGGAAATTCTCGGCAGCCTTCTCATACACTTTGGGATCGTACTCGGAGGTGCCTACGGGGAAGTCGATTTCGGGTTTGATGATATGATAGAGGCTCATCTCATTGTCGCCAGCCTCGGCGCGAGCCTCTTCACTGTCAAGCACGTCGTAAGGACGGCTCTCTACTTTCTCCACCAAGTCTTTTGGCGGACGAATACCTTTAAAGGGTTTAATAATTGCCATACTATTATAAATATTTCTTGATTTTCTCAATCATCTCGGCATATTCTGCATCAGAGAGATACACCTTACCTGGATTCATCTGGAACGTGCCACCATAATCAGGACCATCGACATACTTCGGTGCCAGATGGAAATGAAGATGCGATAACTTGTCACTATAGGCACCATAGTTGATCTTCTCAGGATTGAAAGCCTTCTGCATGGCACGGGTGACACGAGCCACATCAGCCATAAAGGCATTACGGTCCTCGTCGGACAGTTCATTCAGGTCGTTGACATGATCCTTATAGGCTACGAGACAACGACCATGATAGGTCTGTTCCTTGAAAAGGAAAGCACGAGACACTGACAGTTCACATATCTCAATCATCAGATCGTGGAGTGTCTGATTGTTGGTGCAGTAAAGACACTGCTTTGGGTCACTTTGCATAATACTTGGTTTTAAAGTTTCTGAATAATTAGGTGCAAAAATACGCAAAAGTTCTGAATCTGCAAAATCTTTCCTATTATTAATTCCTTATTTCATAAATAATTCGTATTTTTGCAACCGATAATAAAAACCATCTATCAATAAAGACCAGGATTGTATGAAGAAATTGCTTTTATTCGTCTGCGGACTGTTGGCGTGTATCAACAGTAAAGGCGCAGATTTTGAGACTGCCAATGAAGCTGTCAAGAATATGTGTGTGGGCTGGAACCTTGGCAACACACTCGACAGTAACTCTGGTGATATCAACAATATGTGGATTGAGTATTGGAGCAACAGGACACCATCTGATTATGAGACGTCATGGGGGCAAGTTATCACTAAGCCCGAACTGATTAAGATGATGAAAGATGCCGGCTTCAACGCCATCCGAGTGCCAATAACCTGGTATCCGCACATGGAAGCCACCTTCAATAGCGTAAAACTCATTAGCAGCACCAATACGCTGACCCCATGGGACCGTGCGAACGACCCCATCGGTACAAAGATTCAGGAATCGTGGATGCAACGTGTGCATGAAGTGGTTGACTATGTGATCAGTCAAGGTATGTACTGCATCCTCAATATTCATCACGATACAGGAAGTGCCAACACCGCCTGGCTGATAGCCAGCGAGTCGGACTATGCCCAGCAGAAGGACTGTTTCGAAGCGATATGGCAACAGATCGCAGAGGAATTCAAGGATTATGACGAACATCTGCTCTTTGAGGGCTATAACGAGATGCTCGACTCCTACCACTCGTGGAACTATGCCTCGATGGCAACCCCTTCAGGTTATGACAATACGATAGCCACAGCGGCCTATAACGCCATCAACAACTATGCTCAGAGTTTTGTGGACGTGGTAAGGGCAACAGGTGGAAACAACAGCCAACGCAACCTTATCGTCACGACCTACGGTGCCTGTAGTGGTGCAGACACTTGGAGCCCGCATCTGCAAGATCCGCTGAGAAACATGAAACGTCCCAGCGACAAGGTGGAGAACCACCTCATCTTCGAGGTCCACTCGTATCTCGACATCAAGGACCTCAGCAAAGCCAAGAGTATAGTAGATCAGATGATCCTTTCACTCAAGTCATATCTGGTGGCTAAAGGTGCACCTGTGATTATCGGCGAATGGGGAACGAGTACGGAGAATGGCTATGGGCTCTATCGTCAGAATATGCTGAGTTTCGCCCGTTACTTCGTGGAAAAGACCAAAGCCAATGATATAGGAACCTTCTACTGGATGGGGCTGTCGGATGGCGAGCACCGTTCTGTGCCGGAGTTCAACCAGACAGATCTGAAGGATGCTATCATCAAAGGCTATTACGGAGATCAGGGCTATACTGCCATCAGACCTTCTATCTACCAAAGATCTGACGATGGAACCATCTACAACCTAAACGGTACACCGACAGCCAATCCCTACAAGGGTATCTTTATACAGAACGGCAAAAAAATCATCAAGAAATAAAAAAGGAGTCTCTCAATCTCAGAGAGGCTCCTTTCATAATGAATGGATATAGCTTATGATTTTTACTTGTTCACCTGGAACTTCGTATCACCATCCTTAAAGAAGGCATTGATCTGTTTGGCGGCAGCAATACCGGCATTGATATTGGCCTCTGCAGTCTGGGCACCCATCTTCTTCGGTGTTGAGAAGTAACGACCCTCGAACTTCAGGAACTCGTCGTTGGCATCAGGCATGATATCTGTCACGAACTTCAGATCCTCACGCTCTGCCATCAACTTGATCAGTTCAGGCTCATTGATCACTTCCTTACGGGCTGTGTTCACCAGTACACCACCCTTCTTCAACTTACCAACAAGTGCATAGTTGATGCTCTGCTTGGTCTCAGGTGTTGCAGGGATGTGGAGTGACACCACGTCACAGGTCTCGAAGAGTGCATCCTGATTAGCCACGGCGTGAACACCAGCCTTCTCGATCACTTCTGCAGGGCAGAAAGCATCGTAAGCATAGACATCCATACCAAAGCCCTTGGCGATGCGGGCCACGTTACGACCTACATTACCAAAAGCGAGGATACCCAGTTTCTTGCCGAGCAACTCAGAGCCGCTCTTACCATTGTAGAAACCACGTACAGCCATCACGAGCAGACCGAATACGAGTTCTGCTACGGCATTGGCGTTCTGTCCCGGGGTGTTCTCTGCGACGACGTTGTGGGCGGTAGCAGCGGCGAGGTCGATGTTATCGTAACCTGCACCGGCACGAACCACGATCTTCAACTGCTTGGCAGCGTCGAGTACCTCGGCATCCACCTTATCCGAACGGATAATCATGGCATCGGCATCCTTCACGGCATCCAGCAACTGGGCCTTCTCTGTATATTTCTCCAGCAGCACGAGTTCATTGCCTGCTGCCTCAATCTCTGCTTTGATACCATTCACAGCGGCTGCTGCGAAAGGCTTCTCTGTTGCAACTAATACTTTCATAATACAATATTATTAATGATTAGCCTCGAATTCCTTCATGCAAGCCACGAGTGCATTGCAACCCTCGATGGTCTGGGCGTTATAGCAAGAAGCACGGAAACCACCAACAGAACGGTGACCCTTCACACCAACCATACCCTTAGAAACGGCGAAGTCGAGGAAGTCCTTCTCCAACTCCTTATACTCAGGAGCCATCACGAAGCAGAGGTTCATCAGTGAACGATCCTCTTCCTTAGCGGTACCTACGAACATCTTGTTGCGGTCGATCTCACCATAAACGATCTCAGCACGCTGCTGTGCCAACTTGTCCATAGCCTGAACACCACCCTGCTTCTTGATCCAACGGAGGTTCTCAAGAGCACTGTAGATAGGCACTACAGGAGGTGTGTTGAACATAGAACCCTTATCTACGTGTGTGCGGTAGTCGAGCATGGTAGGAATCTCACGAGGAGCCTTACCCAGTGCATCGTCCTTCAGGATGATGATGGTCACACCAGCCATAGCCAGGTTCTTCTGGGCACCGGCATAGATGGCATCATATTTAGCCACGTCGATAGGACGGCTGAAGATATCTGATGACATATCGGCAATCAGACGAACGGGCACGTCGAGGTCCTTACGGATCTCTGTACCATAAATCGTATTATTAGTAGTGATGTGCAGATAGTCAGCATCAGCGGGAACGGTCCAGTCCTTCGGAATGAAGGTGTAGTTGGCATCGGCTGAAGAAGCCACCTCTACTACCTCACCGAAAAGTTTGGCTTCTTTCATGGCCTTCTTAGCCCAAACACCGGTGTTCAGGTAAGCAGCCTTCTTGATCAGGAAGTTGTAAGGGATCATGCAGAACTCGAGACTGGCACCACCACCGAGGAAGATCACGGAGTAACCCTCGGGCACATCGAGCAACTCCTTTACCAGAGCCACTGCCTCATCGACAACGGGCTGAAAATCCTTAGCACGGTGGCTGATCTCCATCAGAGAAAGACCAGAACCATTGAAATCAAGACACTGTTGAGCGGTCTTCTCAATCACCTCACGGGGAAGCATAGAGGGACCTGCATTAAAGTTGTACTTCTTCATTTTGATTGTTATTTTTATAATGTTAATACGTTCATGTTTCTGAAAAACGCTGCGAAATTACACTTTTTATTTCATTCGACCAAATTTTTGAGCAAGAATTCACAAAAATAAAGCATTTTCTTTCATTTTGTCAACTCCGCATAGCAGTTCTTTTACAACTTTTGGTGCAAAGATACAAAGAAAAACGGAGATAGCAGAAGATTTATCCCGTTAGTTTTTGCCCTTTTTACATTTTTTACCTTTTTACTTTTTTACCTTTTTACTTTTATCATTACCTTTGCATGCGTTATGACTCAAAAGCAACATCAGATTATCATCAGTCTCGCCTCGAATTCGAATCAGGAGGCGAACCTGCAGGCAGCCAGGTCGCAGTTGACTCAACTGCTCACCGAGGTACATTTCACCTCAGCCATCTGGACAGAACCCGTCAACTGCATCCGTAAGGAACCCTATCTCAACCAACTTTGCAGGGCTACTACCGCCTTCAGTATGAACTTGTTAAATGAGGTACTGAAAGAAACGGAGAAACGGTTAGGACGCACCCATAACGAGGATGGCATCGTGGCGATCGACCTCGACTTATTGCAATACGACAAGGAGCAACACCACCTGCGTGACTGGAGCAGAAGTTATGTAAAGGATTTAATGAACGAATTATGAAGAATATACTGGTTTTCAGTCTTTTATTATTTTTATCTTTATCGTCAAGTGCGCAGCGATTTTCGGATTACTTCGAAGATCGAACCCTCCGACTCGACTACACGTTTGCGGGCGATCATTCGCAATCAGCCATCTATATAGATGAGTTGGTAGCCCTGCCACGGTGGTATGGCAAGCGCCAACATCTGAGTGAGGTACCCCTGCGAGGTAACGGCCAGATCATCATGCGACCTCTTGGCAAGAATGAGGTCATCTTTCGTCACTCTTTCTCGACACTTTTTCAGGAATGGTTATCTACCGACGAGGCGAAACACACGAAGAAGTCGTTTGAGAATGTCTTCCTCGTACCCTTCCCCAAGGATACCGTTGAAATCACGGTAGAACTCTACGACTACCACGATGAAACGGCCGTTTCCATGACGCACACCGTGGTGCCTTCAGACATCCTGATCCGTCAGGCTGGCCTCCGTGACGTCACTCCCTACGACATCCTACACCAGGCAGCCGACACCACCCGCTGCATCCATATCGCCTTTGTGGCGGAGGGATACACCGCCGATGAAATGGACCGTTATATCTCCGACTGCCAGAAGGCCATCGGCTCCCTCTTCCATCACGAGCCGTTCAAGTCGCTGCAGGACCGTTTCAACATCATCGCCCTCAAGTCGGTATCGGAAGAATCGGGTACCAGTGAACCCTCAAAGGGCATCTGGAAGCAGACCGCTCTCGGTTCCCACTTCGACACCTTCTACAGCGACCGTTATCTGACGACGCTGCATCTGAAGCAGTTGCATAACGTACTGGCAGGCACACCCTATGAGCATATCATCATCCTCGTGAATACCGAGCACTACGGCGGAGGCGGCATCTACAACTCCTATAACCTCAGTTATACGGGAGGCAAGCACTTCCTACCAGTCGTCGTACATGAATTCGGCCATTCCTTCGGAGGTCTGGGCGATGAGTATGCCTATGGCAATGACGATCCGATGTACTTTGCCGACACGGAGCCCTGGGAACCGAATCTGACCACCCAGCACCATTTCATCGGGAAATGGGAGGATCTCGTGCAGGAAGGGAAGGCCGGTCTCTTCGAGGGTGGCGGCTATCTCACCAATGGCGTGTGGCGCGGCTTAGAGAACTGCCGTATGCGCACCAATGAGGAACCGGAGTTCTGTCTGGTCTGTCAGCGTGCCCTCACCCGTTTGATCGAATTCTACACCAAACCTGCTACCGACGAATGATTCACGAAATAACCACCCTCTCCGACCCTCGTCTGGACATCTTCGCCTCACTCACCGAAGCGCAGTTGCGTAATCGGTTGGATCCCACACGTGGCATCTTCATTGCCGAGAGTCCGAAGGTGATCCGAGTGGCTCTGCAGGCAGGTTATACACCACAGGCCCTGCTCTGCGAACGGAAGCATATCACGGGGGATGCTGCCGACATCATCGACAAATGCGGTGATATACCTATATATACAGGTACGCGCGAACTGTTGGCACAACTCACGGGCTATACGCTGACACGCGGGGTTCTTTGTGCGATGCAGCGCCGTCCTTCGCCACCTGTCGCCGACGTCATCGGACAGGCCCGTCGGATCGTGGTCATCGACGGTGTGGTAGATACCACGAATATCGGTGCCATCTTCCGTTCTGCCGCCGCCTTAGGCATCGATGCCGTCTTGCTCACACGGAATGCCTGCGACCCCTTGAACCGTCGGGCTGTACGCGTCTCGATGGGCAGTGTATTCCTGGTGCCCTGGACGTGGCTCGATGATTATGCCACCCTTCACTCACTCGGTTTCACCACGGCTGCGATGGCATTAACCGACGATTCCATCGCATTAGACGACCCGCGGTTAAAGCAAACCGAGAAACTGGCCATCATCATGGGCACAGAGGGTGACGGCCTACCCGCACAGACGATCCATGATGCAGACTACGTGATCCGCATCCCGATGTCACATCAGGTCGATTCCCTCAACGTGGCTGCAGCGGCCGCCGTAGCCTTCTGGGAACTGGCCCGCAAATAAAACCTTTGATTACAGGGAGTCTATGTTATCCGCATAGAGTTTCGTCGCCTCAGGGCCACGCTCATCATCCGTCATGTCGATCTTCGGATGAATCTCCATCGGTTCCAGGTTGATACCGATACGGTTCAGGTTCTGGTTGGTGTAGGTCAACTGCGCCCCAAACAGACAGATGGTCCATGAGAACTGCACCCAGAGCATAAACAACGGCAGGGCAGCAAACGAACCGTAGATGGCATTGTAGCCCGTCACCCAGATCTGTGCATAGATATAGAAGAGTTGTAGCACATGCATCGCCAGACCCGCCAGGATACCGGGTACGATGGCACACGAGAGTCTGACCTTCGTATTGGGCATATACACGTAGAGGACGATAAACAGGATCGACAGCAGCAAGGAGGGCGACATGTCGAGCAACTTACTGACCACAGGTCCCAGCACCATGAAATCCTCGATTTTATCGGCAAGGGTGGTCATCACGATGGAAAGACCCATCGACACGATGATGATGATGGGAAACAGCAGGAACATGGCGAGATAGTTGGCCAGGGAACGCATGATCGGACGCGCATTGTTCACCTGCCAGATCTGATTGAAGGTCTCCTCGATGTTATTCACCAGCATCAGCACGGTATAGAGCATGAAGATCAGACCGACACCCAGGAAGACACCACTCTGGATATGTACCAGATAACTGTTCACAAAACCCACAATGACATTGGCCGCCTCAGGTTGAGACGACAAGGCATTGAGGAACCAGATTTCGATATATTTGTTATAGCCGAACCCACGGGCGATGGCAAACACCACAGCCAGGATGGGAACCAGGGCCAACAGTGAAGAGTACGTCAGGGCAGCAGCCTCTGCCATGACCCGTTTCTCGGTAAAGAAACGGACCGTCAGAATCGCCTTCCGCACAATCTCATTATGAAAGAATCCACTCTTCACGCCTTATTCAATTAAAAAAGAAAACACTGTCCCTATAAGCCGGGTTCTGTACCACCCTTGCGGATGGCGTCTGTCATTTATCTAGTCTATGAGTCACCCCATAGCTCAAGCGTTCTACCCTCCATCGTAAATCGGACGGGCAACCCTCAGACGATGGTATACGCGAACTTGCAGCCCCCAGCAGACACAGCCCGATGATCACCCACCGGCTGGTGGTCTCTTACACCACCTTCTCACCCTTACCCTGCCGAAGCAAGGCGGTTATTTTCTTCTGCCCTCACCTACTGTCACCAATAGCTTCCACTTTCAGAAGTGGGGTACCCTATGCTGCCCGGACTTTCCTCTTGTGCCTAAATGACACCAGCGACAGACCGTGACAGTGCTTTCGGCTGCAAAGTTACGCTTTTTATTCGAAAAAGCATAATTTTGCAGCATCAAAAGTGTCGATAATTAATTATATTCAACTAAAAATGGCTTCAACCATTAAATTTGTCATTAATTTAAGATTTGAAGTGTTAATCGCAAATGCCCGTTAAGCGTCTTGGCGAAATTGTTAAATTGGGACAAATATTCACGACATTTTGTCAGTAAATCGAATTTTGCCCCTATCTTTGCACCGTCAAACAGCGTGTGAGTTAATGCAGCCCAGCTGCCAATGTTGAATTTAAATACATAATAAAATGAATGAGAATATGAAAAAGATTGTAAATGTAGCAACCCCCGCCGTATGCGTGGTTGCTTTGGTTCTTTCTGTAGCAGCTATCTCCAACACTAACGCCGCTACAGCTACTGCTCCCGCTCCCGTCGTAACATCAGCTCCTGCCGGACAACCTGTCGATCTGACTTACGCAGCAGAGAAGGCCCTGCCCTCTGTGGTGTACATCAAATCCGTACAGAACTCAAAGATCCAGACTGTTGAATACAACGATCCGTTCGAGGATTTCTTCTCCGACCCCTTCGGCGGCTTCTTCGGACGTGGACAAGGTAACAACGGCAAGCGCCAGCGTCAGGTACAGACCCCGAAGCGTGCTGCTGCAGGCTCAGGTGTCATCATCTCTGCCGATGGTTATATCGTAACCAACAACCACGTAGTGGATGGTGCTGACGAACTGACAGTCAGTCTGACTGACAATAAGGAATATTCCGCCCGTGTAATCGGTGCTGATAAGACCACCGACCTGGCACTCATCAAGATCGACGGCAAGAACCTGCCTGCCATCACTATTGCCAACAGCGATGATGTACGCGTCGGCGAATGGGTACTCGCTGTAGGTAACCCCCTCGGGCTGAACAATACCGTCACAGCAGGTATCATCTCCGCCAAAGCCCGTACCCTTGGTGCCAATGGCGTAGAGAGCTTCATCCAGACCGATGCCGCCATCAATCAGGGTAACTCAGGTGGTGCACTCGTCAACACCCGTGGTGAACTGGTAGGTATCAACGCCATGCTGTATTCACAGACCGGTTCAAACATCGGCTACGGCTTCGCCATCCCCACCACCATAATGAATAAGGTGGTTGATGACCTCAAGCAGTTTGGTAACGTACAGCGCGCCATGATCGGTATTCAGGGTACCGACGTCAAGAACTTTGTGGATGCCGAGAAAGAGAAAGACAAGGAAGTGGATCTCGGCACGATGGAAGGTATCTATGTGGCAAAGGTTGTCGAAGACGGTGCTGCAGAGGCTGCCGGTCTGAAGGAAGGTGATGTCATCACCGCTGTCGATGGACAGAAAGTCACCAAGTTCGGTGAGCTTCAGGGCATCCTGGCCAAGAAGCGTCCTGGCGACAAGGTCAGCCTGACCTACCTGCGTAACAAGAAGAGCCACACCGTGAGCGCTACACTGAAGAACGAACAGGGTAACACGAAGGTGGTGAAGAATGCCGACCTCGACGTGCTGGGTGGTAGCTTCCGTGCCATCACCGATGCCCAGAAGGAGCAGCTCAACATCGGTTACGGTCTTGAAGTAATGAAGATCAGCGGTGGTAAGCTGAAGGATGCAGGTGTACCTAAGGGCTTCATCATCCAGAAGGTTAACGATCAGAGTATCAAGACTATCGACGACCTGCAGAATGTCGTGAAAGAAGCCTCTACCAGCAAGGAGCCTGTGCTCTACATCCAGGGTATCTATCCCACTGGCAAAAAAGGCTATTTCGCAGTGCCTTTGCAGAACGAATAAGCGAAAAAACAGGAAAAAAGCCACGAATTTGAAATTTCGTGGCTTTTTTTTTGGTTGTTTCAGAAAAATGCCCTACTTTTGCAAATTGGCTAAAAAACGGAATTATCATGCGACAACTTAAAATCTCTAAATCAATCACCAACCGTGAAAGTGCCTCCCTTGAAAAATATCTCCAGGAGATCGGAAAGGAGGAAATGCTGACGGCAGAGGAAGAAGTGGAACTCGCCCAGCGTATCAGGAATGGTGATCAGAAAGCGTTGGAAAGGCTCACCCGGGCCAACCTCCGTTTTGTCGTATCTGTAGCCAAGCAGTACCAGAATCAGGGTCTCACCCTGAGCGACCTCATCAATGAAGGTAATCTCGGTTTACTCAAGGCCGCAGAGCGTTTTGATGAGACAAGGGGATTCAAATTCATCTCCTATGCCGTATGGTGGATCCGCCAGAGCATCCTGCAGGCCATCTCTGAACAGAGCCGTATCGTCAGGCTGCCGCTCAACCAGGTCGGTTCCGTTAATAAGATCAATCGCGAGATCAACAAGTTTGAGCAGGAAAACGAGCGTCGGCCTTCTGTGGATGAGATCGCCGACCACATCGATCTGCCGCAGGATAAGATCGACGAGGCCATGAACATCAGCGGGCGCCATGTATCCGTAGATGCACCCTTCACCAACGATGAGGACAGCAGTCTGCTCGACGTTCTGCCAAACGAAGATAATCCCTCAACGGATATGGCCCTCGTTGCCGAGTCGCTGAAGTCGGAGATACAAGAAGCCCTGGGCATACTTAATGAGCGTGAGCGCAACATCATCGAGGCATCCTACGGCATCAACCAGACGGAACTCACGCTCGAAGAGATTGGTGAGAAATACGGACTCTCCCGGGAGCGCGTCCGTCAGATCAAGGAGAAAGCCATCCGCAAACTCCGCACATGTACAAAGCATAAAATATTAAAAACGTATTTAGGATAAATGAAAATCATCAGACACATCACCCTTGCTGCCGCCATCATGGCAGCCTTGGCTTTCGTGCCCTCCCTGGCTCAGAACAACCGAGTCGTACCCAAAGCATATATGTTCGGCTTCGTCGCCTCATTCACCGACTCCATCGTCTTCTTCACCGACATTCAGGAAGTGGATAGCGTATGGCTGATGCCTAGGAAAAAAATGCTTGCCGGCAAAAGCAACTACTCCTACCAGCTGCGCAACTTCTGTGCAGACAGTCTTGGATTCAAGAATCGCACCGTTGTCGTGGTGTCAGCCCTCACACGTAAGGAAATCGAGAAGAAATATGCCAAGATGAAGAAAGACTATACCGTGAAGCGTGCCGGACAATACGACGTGCATTACATCGATGCCTCAGAATTCCGTTTCACCTCCGTAAACATGGATAATAGCAAGTAATGAAGAAATTCCTGTTCTTGATCGTATTCTTAGCTGTAGTCGCCGGTGCGCTCATCGCCACATGTCCTGACCGAAACACCCACCTGGAGGCCATCAAAAGTGTGGTATCAGAAGTTGCCAACGAAGAGATGGATAAACAGAGCAACATCTTAACCACAGGACTGGCATCCATCAGCACCATGCTGACCATCAATATAGCCGACTCCTATCTCAAGTCCAACCTGATCATCAGAGATCACACCTTTTATAATATAGGGTATATCAATTACAACGACGATCTCAGGATGATTTCATTCGGGATCCTCAATCATGTCTTCACCTTAGACAAAGAGACAGCCAAAGAAATAATGAAAGAAAAATCAGAGACATTACCCTTCAAATAGAAACATCGAGGCACCCGACAAAATCGAGTGCCTCAATGCTTATGATTACAATATAAGGATATGCCAAAAGAACAATCAGCTATCAGAGAACGACAGCGGACTGACCTACGGGAGCCGCGACGCTATAAAGTGACGATCTATAACGACGACTTCACCACGATGGAATTTGTGGTGAAAATCCTCACACAGGTGTTCTACAAAAGCGAGGCTGAGGCAGAGACGCTGATGCTGCAGGTACACCACTCCGACAAGGCGGTGGTGGGGATCTACAGCTACGACGTAGCCACCTCGAAAGTGAGAAAAGCCACCAGTATGGCCCGTGAAGCAGGATTCCCGCTGAGACTGACAGTTGAACCAGAGGAGTGAGTATGGCAGAGATCAAACAAACCAAACGTGCAGCCACCTTACTGAAAGAGACCGTTGACTGCTGCAAGGAATACAGACATGAGTTCATCATGCCCGAACACCTGTTGATGGTACTGATCGACGAATTCAGTTTCGGGCGCATCTTCAACAACTACGCTGACCTGCAGACGCTGGCAGAAAAATTGGAAGAGAAACTCGAAGAGACAGAAGTGGTGCCTGAGGGTCAGACCTACAATCCCGAAGTGTCGGCACTCATGAGTCAGGTCATCGATACGGCCTATGTGCAGGTGATGAACAGCAGTGCCCAGGCCCTCGACATCCCCCACCTGGTGATGGGCGTGCTGCAACTCAAAGAGTCGTGGGCATGCTATCTGCTGAAAGACGCCCTGGGTGACAGGGAGAGCAACTTCATGAGTGAGCTCATTAGTGCCTATGAATTCAGCGACCATCTGGAAGAAGAGACGGGCGAACATCAACACGAAGCAGCCTGGCGACGCCTCGTCACCTGTATGAACGACCTCTACCAGAACCACAATCCCCTGATAGGTCGTGAGCAGGAGCTGGAGCGCACCATCCAGGTACTCTGCCGACGCGACAAGAACAACCCGCTGCATGTGGGAGAACCCGGTGTCGGTAAGACGGCACTGATATGGGGACTGGCCAGGATGATTCAGGAAGGCAATGTGCCCGAACGCCTGAAGGGCAGTCGTATCTACCAGCTCGACATCGGCACCCTGTTGGCAGGCACACAGTATCGCGGTGACTTCGAGAACCGCATCAAACAGATCATGGACGGCATCCAGGAAGAGCGTGAAAAGAACATCGTCTATATCGACGAGATCCACACGCTGGTGGGCGCCGGTGCCACAGGCGAAGGTTCGATGGACGCCTCCAACATGCTCAAGCCCTATCTGGAATCAGGCAGCATCCGATTCATCGGTTCCACCACCTACGAGGAATACAACCGCCACTTCTCGCGCTCCAAGGGACTGGTGCGCCGCTTCCAGCAGATCGACATCCCCGAGCCGACGCCAGAGGAAACGAAGCATATCCTGCAACAGCTGCGCCCGCAATACGAGCAGTTCCATCAGGTGACCTACGACGAGGCCGCCCTCGACTTCGCCGTAGATGCCAGTTATAAATATGTGAACGATCGTTTCCTGCCCGACAAGGCCATCGACCTGATTGATGAAGCTGGAGCAGCGATAGAAGTGAAAAGTGGAAAAGTGAAAAGTGAGAAGTGTGTCTCTAAGGCGGAGATCGCAGAGGTTCTGGCAAAGACCTGCAAGGTGGATGCGCTGGCGATGAAAGCCGACGAAGACAACTCGCAACTGGAAACACTCGCGCCACGTCTGTTGGCCAAGATCTATGGGCAAGACGAGGCCATCCGACAAGTCGTGGAATCCGTTCAGATGTCAAAAGCTGGTCTGCTCGACGACAACAAACCGTTGGCCTCCCTGCTGTTTGTCGGACCTACTGGCGTGGGTAAGACAGAAGTGGCCCGCGTGCTCGCCCAGGAACTGGGCATCACCCTCCTGCGCTTCGACATGAGCGAATACACCGAGAAGCACACCGTCGCCAAGCTCATCGGTTCGCCGGCAGGCTATGTGGGCTACGAAGACGGCGGCCTACTCACCGATGCCATCCGCAAAACGCCCAACTGCGTGCTGCTGCTCGACGAGATCGAAAAAGCCCATCAGGACATCTACAACATCCTGCTGCAGGTGATGGACTATGCCCGACTCACCGACAACAAGGGACGCAAGGCCGACTTCCGCAATGTCATCCTCATCATGACCTCCAATGCAGGCGCGCAGTTTGCCGCCCAGGCCAACATCGGCTTTACGGGTAAAGTGTCGCGCGGTGAGGCGATGCTCAAGCAAGTCAAGAAAACCTTCAAGCCTGAATTCATCAACCGCCTCACTGGCACGGTGGTCTTCAACGATATGGACCGTGAGATGGCGACACTGATCCTGAAAAAGAAACTCGGTGAACTGCAGGAGAAACTCTCCGCCAAACAGGTCGAGATGACGCTGAGCGACGACGCCTTCGCCTTAATACTCGACGAAGGCTTCAACCGCGAATACGGTGCCCGTGAGATGGATCGTGTCATTGCCCAGCGCCTCAAACCGCTCCTCATGCGCGAGATCCTCTTCGGCTCCCTCAAAAACGGCGGAAAAATTACTATAGGAACAAAAGATGGCAGTTTATCTATTAGATAAGAATCTCTGGTTCCCCGACCCGCATCTGGGAGAGGAAGACGGACTGGTGGCCATCGGCGGCGACCTGAGTGTCGATCGTTTGATTCTCGCCTACTCCAACGGTTTCTTCCCCTGGTACTCATTTAAGGATCAGCATCCGCTATGGTACTGTCCACTGCAGCGGTTTGTCATCTTTCCCCATGAGATCCACGTCAGCCACTCCATGCGGCAACTCTTCAAGAAAAATCCTTACCGTATGACCATCAACAAAGACTTCGAGGGCGTGATGCGAGGTTGCGCCACCGCCCAGAACCGCAACGAGCTAGAAGGGGCTTGGTTGGGTCCCAATATCATCAAGGCCTATACAGAATTATATCGGCAGGGCTTTGCCGCCAGCGTGGAAATCTGGGAAGATTCACAACTGGTGGGCGGACTCTATGGCGTCACCCTGGGCAAAGCTTTCTTCGGTGAGAGCATGTTCTCCCTGGTGCCGAGTGCCTCGAAGCTGGCCTTGATCTTTCTGGCCCGAATGTTAGAAGCCCATGGCGGCAGACTTATAGACTGTCAGTTCGAGACACCCCATCTGCGCACCATGGGCGGCCGCCACATCCCCTACGAAGAATACATGAAAATCATCAGAATGTAGAGCCTTTTACGACACGCTCTAACCCTATTCCCCTACTCTGTCGCAATCTCCTTCCCTTGTCGCAACAACTCCGACAAGAATCCAGCTAATTTCTTGGAATCAACCCAAAATCACCGTACCTTTGCATCAGTTATTTGAATCTTACGTTTGTTCATTTTGCATATTTGTTTTAGGTTATTGGTTATTTGGAAAAGACAAAGGCTCGCAGCGGCGAGCCTTATTTCATATATTAATTCCATCCCTCTTCATCATTATTCTCAATATGTGGAGTATGATTATCCATGACTTTTTTAGTCACAGAAACTGAATCTTCAACCAAATCAAGCTGATTGATCGTAGCTGTGTCTCTTCACCAATAATCATTCGGAAGCTCTACATGCTCAACCCTAGAGATAATTACTATCTCATACCATTATTGTTTTTATTTGTTCTATGATAGTTCTATCAGCTGGTAACCAATCAACACTATTAAGTTGTTCCTTATTAAGCCACTTCGCAGCCTCGTGTTTTGGGAAGCCTTCAGGCGTCTGACGGCTGTTACCTTTGGGAATACAAATGATGATTCCTTGACGGGCACGGGTCAACAGTACTCGATACGCTTTCCCATACGAGGAATCTCGTACTCGAAAACAATCTGTGCACACTCCTCTTTCCATGGTGTTAGCACCTGTTGCAAGATGTCTATTTCCCCCATCCAAGCATCATCGGTGGTAGTCAACGCCTCACCCGGGTTCTTACTTTTGCAACATATACCACCTATAGACGGCATCGTAAAGAGTGTATGAAGCTAAAAAGTCATTTCAAGAGGGATGATTTTGCTCCAGCGTGGGATAGGATTTTTGGATGCAGATTTCAGATTTCAGATTTCAGTTTTTAAAATAGAGGGGGTATGTGGTGCTGAGAAGAGTGTGCTTGACAAGAAAGAGATTAATATATATATATTAATAAAATTATATAATATATATATTATATAATTCAGAATAAAG
>JAEEGJ010014245.1_pt1 | contig 18936 bp, 15 predicted proteins | sample 8958761 | NCBI WGS metagenome assembly JAEEGJ01 (sample SAMN16246546, study PRJNA631951) | gut metagenome | biome: gut microbiome; feature: rumen; material: RS-attached | host: Bos | place: Iran: Karaj | collected 2018-10
GATATCTTGTGATGCACCGGTGGTAACATCCCCAAAGATCATAGACTCTGCGATACGACCGCCGAAGTCCACAATAATCTCCTGCATCATCTGTCCCTTGGTATGGAACATCTCATCTTTTTCCGGAAGAGGCATGGTATAACCTGCTGCCGAGCCGCCGGTCGGAATAATGGAAATGGTATACACGGGATCCATATCCGGCAGAACATGGAATAAAATCGCATGTCCGGCTTCGTGATAAGCGGTAATCTTTTTCTCTTTCTCGGATACGATACGGCTCTTTTTCTCCGTTCCGATTCCGACCTTAATCATGGAATCATTGATATCCTGCTGAACGATATACGCTCTGCCCTTCTTGGCTGCAAGAATCGCGGATTCGTTTAACAGATTCTCCAAATCGGCTCCGGAAAAACCTGCCGTTGTCTGCGCAATCTGTTTTAAATCCACTTCTTCGCTGAGCGGCTTATTCTTGGCATGAACGTTTAAAATCTCCTCCCTGCCCGAAACATCCGGACGGCCGACCATAATCTTACGGTCAAAACGTCCCGGACGAAGAATGGCGGGGTCTAAAATATCCACACGGTTGGTGGCCGCAAGCACGATAATTCCGGAATTTTCCGTAAAACCGTCCATTTCGACAAGGAGCTGGTTTAAGGTCTGCTCTTTTTCATCATGTCCGCCGCCAAGGCCGGTTCCTCTTCGTCTGGCAACGGCGTCGATTTCATCGATAAAAATAATGCAGGGTTTGTGAATGGCTGCTTCCTCAAATAAATCCCTTACACGGGAAGCTCCGACACCGACATACATTTCCACAAAATCCGAACCGGAAATGCTGTAAAACGGTACTTCCGCTTCTCCTGCAATCGCCTTGGCAAGAAGGGTTTTACCGGTTCCCGGAGGGCCCTCGAGTAAAACACCCTTGGGGATTCTTGCACCGACTTTCGTAAAGCTTGACGGGTCCTTTAAGAACAGGATAATCTCCTCTAAATCTTCTTTTTCCTCTTTTAATCCGGCAACATCATCAAGCTTGGTCTTGGTATCAGAATCCATTCTGGCTCTGCTCTTGCCAAAATTCATCATCTTACCGCCACCTCCGGCTGCGCCGGCGTTCATCATGAAGAACAGCAGGATCACTATGGCAATGATCGATATTATGGGTATGCCATATGATATGATAAGACTCTCTTTGGGAACATCCTGTACAATTGGATCGATATCATATTCCTTAAGGAGCACCTGGATAGTATTGACATCGGTCACATTAAGTTCTCTTCTCTCTCCACCTTTAAGTTCTATATCCACCACTCCGGTAGGAACTTCAGAGTTGGGATTAATCTCGACACTGATAACATTGCCGGCTTTAAGATCTGTCTCAAGCATTCCCATTGTATAGACATCGTTCGATACCTTATTGGTTGTATACCAAACCATCATGAGAATGGCCAGCAACGCTACAACAAAATATATATTGAATACCTTGTTACTCTTGTTCATCCTGATATTTTATCCCCTGTCTGTCCCTGTTAATCAAACTTCACAACACCTATATACGGTAAGTTGCGGTATTTCTGATCATAATCCAAACCGTAGCCTACAACAAATTCATCCGGAATCTCAAATCCGGTATAATCCACTTTGACATCCACAACCCTTCTGTCGGGCTTATCTAAAAGAGTACACAACTTAAGACTGCTCGGCTTCCTGTCCTGAAGCATCTCCAAAAGATAACTCAGTGTTCTTCCGGAATCAACTATATCCTCAACTACTATTACATCCTTGCCTTCCAACGGCTCATCCAGATCCTTGACGATCTTAACAACACCGCTTGACTTGGTGTCTCCTCCATAACTGGATACACTCATAAAATCAAGAGAGACCGGAACCGTAATCCTCTTAGCCAGTTCACACATGAAAAAGCTTCCGCCCTTAAGCACGCATACAAGATGTACCTCTTTTCCGGCATAATCTGCGCTGATCCTGTCTCCAAGCTCCTTGATCTTTCTGTCCACTTCGTCTTCCGTTAACATTATCTCAATACGTTCTGCCATGATAGATGCTCTCCTTCTGTCACTCTGATATTATCTCAATCTCCAGTATCCATGAACTTGTATCATCGAGCTTGTAATACTCACTTATCCTGTGCCCTATGACCCAGAGGACATGGTGTTCTTCTGCCAACACAAATGTATGATCCCTTAGGCGTTTCTCAATCTTTTCATCAACCATATAATCCTGAAGCGTCTTCTTCGACATATCGGAATTGATCGTTAAATAATCGCCTGATTGTCTGTATCTGATCTGCAACTTAGAACAATCTATTTTATCATAATCGAACCACTTCGTATATGTCTTATTTGGAATTGTCTTGCCTGCAAACCCCATAACTCTTGCTACTACCGTACGTCCATCCGGAAGTATGGAGCTCCACCCCTCTCCTGGTGTAAGGTTCGGGATTGACAACCGGTAGTCTGCTTTATCCGGATCTTCATCCTTCTTCTCTTCAAAAATAAGTTCATCATATGTCTTGATAACCCTAAGACCATACGGAAGATCTACGGATTTTTCACCGGATGCATCACATATATCCGTTATCAGATCAATATGTGTACGTGCAATATCCTTTCTCTTCGGAGTCAGCTTCTCAAGGATCTTTAAGATCAATTCACGAAAAATTACAACATCCAGTTCTTCGCAGGCCCTGATATCCAGGATCAGCTGACGGTTGTATGCCTGTTCAACGTATATATCAAAAGCTTCCGCCACTTTTGAATCGATATATCTCTCCAGTTCGAACATATCCTGTGCCAAAGCAGCTATATGCTCGGATGCTCTGTCATTAACATCCTTCTTAAGTGCCGGTATGATATTATGTCTGATCCTGTTACGCGTATAGTCAGGCGCGGCATTGGTTATGTCCACACAGAACGGCTGGCATATCTCTGCAAGATAACTCTCGATCTCTGTTCGGTTCATAAAGATCAACGGTCTGATAATATCGCCTTGAACCGGGGCAATTCCTACCATTCCATGCAATCCGGTACCTCTGCACATATTAAGAATAACTGTCTCTGACAGATCGTTGCTGTGATGTCCGACGGCTATCTTATCCGGCTTAAGCTCTCTCATGGCCTCATATCTGACCATACGTCCTGCTTCCTCGGTCGATATGTGATCCCTTATGGCAATCCTCTGCACGTCAACGCTCTTGCTGAAAAAGGGGATCATATACTGATAGCACAGCTTACGCACAAACTCCTCGTCCTGTGAAGCTTCCTCACGGATCAAATGATTGAGATGAAATACCAAAAGTGAAAAATCGACCTTTTTTTTGTATTCGATCAGCTGCAACAACAATACAACTGAGTCTGCTCCGCCTGAAACACCGGCAACCACTTTCTCACCGGGCAGGATCATATGATAGTCTGTGATGGCATCCTGTACTTTTTTAAGCATCAAATCCTCCACGAAAAATCCAACGTATCACTCTTCTTTAAAGATGATCTCATCATCTTTTACCAGACCAAGTTTCTCTTTGGCTACTTCTTCGGCATATTTCTTGGTTTTGGTATATTTCTCGTATTCAGCGATGTCTTCTGCCCTCTGCTGTTCCTGCTCAATCTGCTCTAATAATCTTTCCTCTCTTTTATCGTATTCTGCCTGCCTCTGTCTGATATTATGCTTGCCTACGGCAACAACAATAATGAGCATAATAAGTACAACGGTGATAAGGATCACCGATACTTTATTCTGTCTTTTTTTGGAGCTTCTGATAAGGTATTTATTCTTCATATATACTTATACAGTTCCTTCGCTTCGTCCTTCTTTACGGTCTCTTCAACCGCCAGAACTTCCACATTTACTTCTTTGTTACCGAATTCTATCGTAATATGGTCCCCAACCTTAACATTGGTCCCGGCCTTGGCGGTATTGCCGTTAACTTTTACTCTCCCCGCATCACAGGCCTCGTTGGCAACGGTCCTTCTCTTAATAAGCCTCGATACTTTAAGATACTTATCCAGTCTCATCTATCCACCTCACTACAACAGATCATCATTCATCCTACATATTATACAGTAATTCATTATAAAAATCATGTATGGAAATTTCCTATAAAGTAAAGAAAAGGGCAAGTACCTAGGTACTCACCCTTGACTTAGTAATCAAAATCAAATTACTTATTAACGATGTCCTTAAGAGCCTTACCAGCCTTGAACTTAGGAGCCTTAGAAGCTGCGATCTTCATAACAGCGCCTGTCTGAGGATTTCTACCCTCTCTTGCTGCTCTCTTGCTAACTTCGAAAGTACCAAAACCAACTAACTGAACCTTTCCACCCTTCTTGAGTTCCTTAGCTACAGCATCTGTGAAAGCCTTAAGAGCTGCCTCAGCATCCTTCTTTGTGAGCTTAGCCTGCTTAGCCATTGCATCAACTAATTCTGTCTTGTTCATGGAAATCTCCTCCTATAAATCCTGTTTTTATGCGTCTTTGTGACGTCTATACTATATATAGCCTTTTTTACGCCCTTTGTCAACTACAATTTGTGTTTTTTTCGCTTTTTTGTGGGTTTTTTCGGCATTCATTTACATAACTTTTGGATATCGTAAACCATAATGACGCATCCCGTATTAGTCCTGTCCCGCAGGGGTTACAGTCTGTCCATTCTCACCCGATCCCTCATTGGTTCCTGTCTCTGAATTGCCGGATGATGCTCCCGTCACAGAAGCCGTCACCGTATTATTCTCTTCAGGAGAAGATGTGGGTTCCGGAGTGGGTTGTACCTGCTCAGTCGGCGCCGGTGTTGGAACAGGCTCAGGAGAAGGTCCCACAGTCGGTTCGGGAACAGGAGTGGGTGTAAGCACCGGATCCGGATCTGTGGTTGGTGTAACACTGCCTGTTATGTCTGCAGGCGTAGGTGTCAGAAATACTGTCGGGATAGGTGTAACATTTGCCGGTACTATCTTATTCTCATTTTCACCGGTTGGAACAAGTTCAGAGAATGAGAATACTTCATCTCTCTGTTCCGTATCAATCGCTAGGGTGTAACTTCTTGTTACATACCCCTCTTTTCTCAATATGATCTCATGTCTTCCGCTTACCTTTGCAAAACTTATCGGCGCTATCCCGGTATATATTCCGTCCACATATACTTCAGCCCCTGCGGGAGAAGATACGGTGATCTTATAGCCGCTTATTGCGGTACTGACTATATCAGTAGAAGGCGCGGATGTAGGATATGGCGTTGGAGAAGGTATCGGAGAAGGCGAAGGCACTACTCCTGATGTTGCAGATATATACTCCTCCTCACCTGCCGGTTCTTTGATCGGATCCAATGTTACTTCAAGAGTGGCATTCTCCTGACCGACCTTGATATACTGAGTCAGTGTCTGATATCCGGGTGCCTTGGCAATTAACTGATGTATACCGTATTCCACCGATACCGGTCTGGTTATATCCACAATCTCTCCGTCGACATAAACTTCAGCCGTAGCCGGGGTAACAACAAACACAATATTACCGTATGTGGTAAGTTCTTCAGTCTTAAGATCCCCTATATCCAGTTCCGTCTCTCTGTTTCTGTCAATGCTGACCGTCTTAACACCTTCAACACCTTTATTGCTCAGATTAACATCATAGGTTCCTACCGGTACGGCGATGATCATATCCTCTCCGATGGTCCGTATGATCTTGGAACCGACTTCTATCCATCCGCCGACAAAGTAGTCCTCATTTTTAAGTCTGAGATATCCATGCCCTTCGTCTATTGATATGGAATATGCCATCCTGTCGACTCCGCTTACCGTTATGGTGTCTACGGGATTAATATCCATGAGCATGGCTTTCTGCCCGTCGGCATACACAGCTATACTGTCATCGAATCTGTAATCACCACCGGATGCATATACTTTACCGTTTAGCTCATTGATACTGAAGTCTCTGACCTGCGTAAGTGTCCATGCATTCTTCGATCCCTGCATGGAATTAAGGATCTTCTTCCCTTTAAGAAATGTTATGTCAACTATTGAACCGACCTGAACCTGCTCCATTGACATGGCAGTGCCATATTTATCATATATCTTGCTGGTACCGTCATAATTTAATGTATAATCTCTGCCAATCTTACGATTATAGAATGTTACCGTTTTATTCTCCGGATCCTTCGCTATCAACAGTGTATCCGTATCGGCACTGTCATACATTCCGGCCTTGGTCACAACAAAACCGGTATCTTTACTGCTGCTTACTGCCATAGGGGATGCACTGCTCCCACAGGCGATAAGCATGGTCATCAATACCGACACTACGATCAGCAGATATTTCTTTTTATATGAAGTTATATTGTTGTCATGACCGTTCTTCATTCTGCTATTGCTGTTCTTGCCTCTTCAAGCAATAAGTCTCTTTGGTTTTTCCCGGGATCTTCCAAGACAAGTTCTAACAGTTCCTTAAGTATATCTCCGACTCCGGGACCCGGCTTAACACCGAGTGCTATAATATCACTTCCGTTGATTGCCAGATCGGCGATCGTCACACCTTCCCCTTTAGCCATTATATCATCATACAAACTTGTAAGTCTGTCAAGAAGAGCAAGTTTCTCTTCACGCATATAGTCCGATTGTGCAAGAACATCGGCTCTTTTCACCTTAAGAAGCTGCGGGAACAATTCTTTGCCGAGTCTGTTCATAGCGCGTCTTACCGCTCTTGGATCATCCGCTATATCAAGATCATGCGACTTTACCAGCGTCTCTACTGCTCTTAAAGTATCATTATCGAACTTTAGCCGCTTCATTATGGAATGTGCCATTTCAGCCGATCTTATATCATGCCCGTGGTAATGCTCTTTGCCTTTATCATCCAACGTTCTGCATTCAGGCTTGGCTATATCATGAAATAACATCGTATACCGAAGAGCGCGATCGGATTCGATATTCTCCATAGAATGAAGGATATGCTCCCCTACAGAATAACAATGATGTATATGATTCTGCTCCTGTTCCATGCATACATCAAACTCAGGCAAAACAACCGATGTAATACCCAGTTCGTATGCTATGCGAAGGTGAGCGGGATTGTCCGAAAGTATTAGTTTACATAATTCAACTTGTATCCTCTCGGCAGATATCATCTTAAGTCTGGGAAATAATTCCTTTACGGCATTCTTGGTATTCTCATCGATCTCATAGCCAAGCTGCGCAGCGAACCTGACCGCCCTCATCATTCTAAGGGCATCCTCCGTGAATCTCTCCACGGGATCACCAACACATCTTATGATCTTATTCTCTATATCTTTTAGTCCATCATATTCATCAATAAGACCCTCTTCATCATTGTAGGCCATGGCATTGATCGTAAAATCGCGTCTTAAAAGATCCTCTTTAAGATCAGAGGTAAATGTGACATCTTTAGGATGTCTTCCATCCTCATATATTCCATCTATCCTGTAAGTAGTCACTTCATAACCCACATGATTCCTACGCACAGTTACCGTACCATGCTGCAATCCGGTATCAATAGTAGGTCTGAACAACTTCTTGATCTCAAGCGGTCTTGCTGATGTGGTGATGTCCCAATCATCAGGCTCTCTGCCAAGAATACTGTCCCTGACACATCCTCCTACGGCATAAGCCTCGAAACCTGCCTCATGCAATCTATCTATTATAAACTTAACATCTTTCGGCAATATGATCTTCATTCATAAGATTATATCACATCCGGGCTTATTATATCTGTCTTTTATCAGCAAAACAGAGAGGGTACATTTCCGATTATCGAAAACTGCACCCTCTCTGCCGATTAATGGAGTCGGGATAAGCCCGGCTAAATTCTTACTTTTTCAGATCAGACTTTGTTCTTGTCATTATTATTTACTATCTCGAATACTACTGCTGCCAAGAGTACAAGACCCTTAACTATCTTCTGCCAGTTGGCATCAATACCCATGATGGACATACCAAGGTTAATGACACCGATAAGCGTAGCACCTACTACCATACCGAATACACTTCCGGATCCGCCGTAGGCTGATACACCACCCACGATACAACCTGAGATGGCATCAAGTTCGAAGTTGGTTCCCGCAGTAGGATTAGCCGCCGTAAGACGTGCCATTGTGATCCATGAAGCGATAACCGTCAAGAACTGCATATTGAGATATGCAAAGAACAGAACCTTCCTTGTATCGATACCGGAAAGTCTGGTAGCCTCCATATTACCGCCCGTCACATAGAAGTATCTTCCGAAAGTGGTCTTGGATGTTATAAAGTTATATATCAATGCTATTACCGCAACCCATACAAGAGTAAAAGGAATACCCTTATTCTGTCCCAGCTTTACCGTGAACAGTATTATAACTGCAGATATGATCACGCATCTTACAAGAACCGAAGTCATCGAATCAGCTTCATATCCTTTACTTATCTTTGTAGCCCTGTCTCTTAACTGTGTTACAAACAGGATAATGCAGGCTACGATACCTATTACAAGACTGGTTACATTAAAGCCCTCAACCCCAAACAGATCAGGAATATAACCGTTAAAGAGATTGGTAAAGCCTGAGTATTCTGCGTTACCGATACCAATGGTGTTACCGTTGAGAACTGCGGTTCCCCATCCTCTGAAAGCAAGGAAACCTGCCAGCGTAGCTATCCACGGCGGTACATTGACATAAGCTATAAGATAGCCCATAAATGCTCCTACCAACAGACCTACCACCATCATCACCAACATGGCAATGGGCACGGATACGCCCTTATTAACCATTAACTGTGCTCCGATGGCATCTACAAAGCAGACAACCGCACCTACAGACAGGTCAATGTTACCCTTTATCAGCATACACATCATCATACCTGTTGCAAGAACATATACGTATGCATTCTGTGCGATCAGAGCATTAAAATTGGCGGGACTTAAAATGGATCCCTTATTCCTGGTTGTTATAGTGAAGAATATTACTACAAGGACCAGGACGATCTGCATTGTATGTTCTTTGAAAATCTTTGCAACACTTTTCATGTTTTTATCCTCCTATCCTCGTATTATTTCTTTTCCTTCTTAGATACCACATCAAATATGATAGCAACTAAGAGTACCGCACCTTTAACAACCTTCTGCCAGTTGGCATTGATACCCATGATAGACATACCCTGGTTGATAACACCCATTAAAAGTGCACCGACGATCGCTCCGGGAACAGTACCTATTCCGCCATATGCAGATGCGCCACCGATGAAGCAGGCACCTATGGCATCCATCTCATAACCCTGACCAAAAGTTGGCTGAGACTGAGTAGCTCTCGCTATTGTAAGTATGCCGGCAAGACCTGACATAAGACCCATACATATGTAAGCGAAGAAGTATACGTTCTTGATATTGACACCCGATAACTGAGCAGCCTTCTTATTACCGCCTACTGCATAAAGGTAACGGCCTATCCTTGTCTTACTCGTGATATATCCAAAGATAAATGTTACTACCAAAACCCAGATAAGTGATGTAGGAATACCCTTATAGTTGGCAAGCTTAAATGATACCCACAGTACAACCGCACTTATTATTGCGACTTTAATAAGTTCACCTGCCAAAGGCTTGGTCTCATATCCGCGCTTTTTGATATTTACGCGGCCCATGATAAATGTGATCACATATATAACCACGCCTATCACTCCGACAAGCATGCAAAGCATATTGATGCCGCTGCCGTTAAGAATATCCGGCACATAACAGTCAGCTCCGCCTCCGAAGAGATTCAGGAATGATTTATTATCTATTGATACTGCCATACCCTGTAATACTACATTGGATAATCCTCTGAATGCATACATACCTGCCAGTGTGGCGATAAACGGCGGAACATTGACATAAGCTATCCAGAAGCCCTGCCATACTCCGACAAGTGTTCCGATGATAAGCATCACTATCACTGCAACCCAAAGATTTACATCCTTATCAAGGATCGTAGCTCCTATGGCACCTGCAAAACAAACTACAGAACCAACCGCCAGATCGATGTTACCACCTGTTAGGATACACAAAAGCATTCCTACCGCAAGCACGAATACATATGCATTCTGTGACAACAGATTGTTGATATTCTGAGGCAGGATGATAGCTCCGTTAGTACGCCATGAAAAGAACAACAGCACCAGAACAAGGGCTATAGGCATGGTGTACTTTCTAAGAACAGCACTTATATTTGTCTTCTCCATTCTATTCACCCCTTCCTGTCTTTACTATGTAACTCATAACTGATTCCTGAGTAGCACCTTCGGCATTAAGTTCTCCGACGAACTTACCACCGTTCATTACATATATCCTGTCACTCATACCAAGCACCTCAGGAAGCTCGGATGATATCATGATCACTGACTTACCTGCTGCAACAAGATCATTGATGATGCAGTAGATCTCATACTTGGCACCTACATCAATACCTCTTGTAGGCTCATCCAGTATAAGTATATCGGGATCGGCGAACATCCACTTGGCAAGCAAGACCTTCTGCTGATTACCACCGGAAAGATTGCCGACATTCTGTTCAACCGACGGAGTCTTTGTACGAAGCTTATCCTTGTATTCAACTGCAACCTGATACTCTTTATCCTGATCTATAATGCTCTTATTGCTTATGGCATCAAGATTGGCCAAAGTGGTATTGACCTTGATAGGATTGGTAAGTACCAGTCCGTTACCCTTTCTGTCCTCTGTAACATAAGCAATCTTATGCTTAATTGCTTCCTTAATAGTCTTAAGTTCGGTAACCTGTCCATTGATCTTAAGAGTTCCGGTAATACCTGTTCCATAGGATTTGCCGAATATACTCATGGCAAGTTCTGTACGTCCTGCTCCCATAAGACCGTAGATACCTACCACTTCACCCTTGTGGACATTAAGTGATACATTATCTACCACCTTGCGCTCCGGATAAAGCGGATGATATACCGTCCAGTTATCTACCTCAAGATTGATGTCACCGATATTAACATCATGCCTCTTGGGGAATCGGTCGGTTATCTCTCTTCCGACCATTCCTTTTATTATTCTATCTTCTGAAATCTCTGTAGTCTTCTTATCAAGAGTCTCTATGGTCGAACCATCTCTTATAACAGTGATCTTGTCGGCCACATAAGAAACCTCGTTAAGCTTATGAGATATAATAATCGACGTCATTCCTTCTTCTTTGAACTTAAGGATCAGATCAAGCAATGCCTTGGAATCCTGTTCATTAAGTGAAGAAGTAGGCTCATCCAGTATAAGAAGCTTAGCATGCTTAGCCAAAGCCTTGGCTATCTCGACAAGCTGCTGCTTACCTGTTCCAAGTTCCTTGACAAGTGTTCTTGAAGATTCTTCAAGTCCTACCATCTTAAGATACTTGTCAGCTTCACCGTATGTCTCGTTCCAATCGATGGAAGCTGCACTCTTACCTCTTTCATTACCAAGGAACATATTCTCACCTATAGTAAGGTAAGGTATAAGTGCCAGTTCCTGATGTATGATAACGATTCCCTTCTGCTCAGAATCCTTGATCTTACTGAACTGACATATCTCTCCATTGTAGATAATATCGCCCTCATATGTACCATACGGATAGATACCGCTAAGTACATTCATAAGTGTCGATTTACCCGCACCGTTCTCACCTACAAGGGCATGTACTTCACCCTCTTCCACCTGCAGGTTGACATTGTCGAGCGCCTTGACACCCGGGAAGGTTTTGGTAATATTTTTCATCTCAAGTAATACTTTAGCCAAAATAAATCCCTCCTAAAACTATCCATTAATCGTAGTTTGTTGCATTAATTCGTCATCTGAAAACATTTTTTTAAATAAACAGGCGGGTATAATACCCGCCTGCTATTATATTGGATTAATATCCATTCAATACTACTTAAGCTGATCCTCTGTGTAGTAACCTGAATCGATCAGGAGCTCCTTGTAGTTGTTGATGTCTGCAAATACGGGCTCGCAAAGGTATGAAGGAATAACGCCTGTGCCGTTGTCGTATGTTGTAGTATCATTAACTTCTACTGTCTGACCTGCAAGGATCTGTCCAACCATCTTAACAACCTGAGATGCAAGAGTACGTGTATCCTTGAAGATTGACATTGACTGCTTACCAGCGATCATGTTCTTAACTGATACGATATCACAGTCCTGACCAGTTATGATAGGCCATGAACCAGAGTAGTTAGCATCAAGTGCTGCAACGATACCCTGTGCTGTAGAGTCGTTAGAACACATCCAAGCGTCGATGTTAGAGCCATCTGCATAGAATGAAGAAACGATGTTCTCTGCTCTTGACTGAGCGTTAGCTGAATCCCAAGCCTGAGTTGCAACTTCGTCAAATGTCTTCTGACCAGACTTAACAACAAGCTTGCCTGCATCGATGTAAGGATTAAGAACGTCCATAGCACCGTTGAAGAAGAACTTAGCGTTGTTGTCACCAGGGTCACCTGTTGTAAGCTCGATGTTGAACGGGCCTGCAGCGTTGTCAAGATCTAACTGATCTCTGATGTACTCACCCTGCTTTGTACCTACCATGTAGTTATCAAATGTAGCATAGTAAGAAACTGCATCTGTGTTCATGATAAGACGGTCATAAGCGATAACAGGAATGTTCTTCTCTTTTGCTGTAGCAAGAACTGTTCCAAGTGAATCACCATCGATAGATGCGATAACGAGTACTGAGCAACCACCGTTGATCATGTTCTCGATCTGAGAAACCTGAGTCTGTACATCGTTAGATGCATACTGAAGGTCAACCTCATAACCTGCTGCCTTAAGCTCTGACTCCATGTTGGCACCATCCTGGTTCCATCTCTGAAGATCCTTAGTGGGCATAGCCACACCTACTTTGTTGCCTGCTGCTGCAGGAGCTGCTGCTGTATCTGCTGCAGGAGCTGCTTCTTCCTTAGCTGCAGGAGCTGCTGCTGAATCTGTGCTGGCTGCTGTTGAACCACATCCTACTAAAGTTCCGGCAACCATTGCTGTAGCAAGTAAAATACCTAAAAACTTCTTTGACATTTTTCTTGTCCTCCCTTTTTATTCTTCATGGACGACCCTATGTCGCCCCTGTTACGTTTAATACTCTAACACACATTTCATAGCAACAACTTGTCAACTTCTTCAATTTTTTAACAGCATTTCCATATGAAAATAAATACAACAGGACAAATTTGTTGTACTAGCACAAATTTGTCCTGTTATTATTCTTACATATACAATTAATGAAATATCCGTGATCTTCCATATATTATGGCATATTCAGATATATCTCACTCTTTTGATGATATTTCCCCGTTATGACCTCATCCATATTCTCGGCCGTAACTGCAATGGGTTCCAACCTGTCATACGGAACATCATAAGTTCCGTCATTGATCACATCCGAAATATTTAAATCCTCTCCCTTTGCCATGGCCACCGCGTCTTCAGCCGCAGATCTTGCAAGTTTTTCGACCGGCTTATACACCGTCATATACTGAGTTCCTTCAACTATACGCTGACATGCCTCCAGATCCGCATCCTGACCGACTACACATACCTCACCGCCGAGTCTGTTCTCAATAAGCGCCCTTATTGCCTGTGCTGCTATATTATCATTACCGCACATTATGGCATCGGGCACATTCCCATCCTGAAGATAACTGCTCGTTACATTATATCCGTTTTCAGCCACCCAGTTATCGGAAAACTCCGCATGGTCCACTTTAATATCTGTTTTGCTTAAGACTCTTTCAAATCCGTTCTGAACCATCTGCACATTATAATCCGTTGGAGATCCCTTGATCTGTATGATCGAACCGGAATTGCCGATCTTCTTCTTTATATACTGTCCCATCAATTCCCCGACTTTTTCATTATCGATCGACATGTAAAGATCCACATTGGCATTTCGGATCAGTCTGTCATATGCTATTATCTTGATCCCGGCCTTTTTTGCCTCACCTATAACATCCAAAAGGGCTTCATCATCAATGGATATAACTACGATCACGTCGACATTCTTATCAATGAAATAACGTATCTGCTTGATCTGCTCTTCCACTTCTCCGTTGGCATTCTGAACATTGACTTCAGCTCCCAGTTCCGTAGCCTTTGATACAAACAGATCCCTCTCCCTCTGCCATCTCTCTATGACCAGAGAATCTATGGACAGACCTATTTCTATGGTATCGTCCTTTATCGGTTCCTCTTCCTTATTCTCCTGAGCCGAAGAAGTACATCCCGACAAAAAGAGGCTTATCATGACAAAAAGGATCATGATCACTGATATTCTTTTCTTCATATCACTCATTGCCTCCGTTCTTATCCTTATACTCCGTCGGTGTCATACCGGTCGCTTTCTTAAATATTCTTGAAAAATAGTTGGGATCCGAATAACCGCAGGCCACGCCGATCTCCTTGATACTGTGCTCCGGGCTCTTTAATAATGCCTTGGCTTCATCCACACGCCTTCTTGTGAGATACTCGACAAAGCCCTCTCCCTTTTCCTCTTTAAATAACTTTGAGAAATAGTATGAACTGATACCAAGCTCATTGGCCAATTCATCCAAAGAAATATCCTTGTGGAAATTCACCTCAATATAATCTATCGCCTTTTTTATGACATGATGGATCCTGTCCTTGCTTCCGGTAGTCATATTGCCTGCTGCCATTCTGAACTTATCCATGTACCAGGACTTAAGCTCGTCATTGCCTGCAGCATCCATTACTTCCTTAAGATAATCCTTGCGGCTCTCAAATTCATATGTATGTCCGCCGTTTCTGTACATAACGGATTCCGCCCTTAATACAAACTCAAGGGCTTTTAGCTTTATGCTCATCACATCATCCGAATATCCGGTGACCATCCAATCAAAGAACTCTCCGGCTTTTACAAGGCAGGCATCTGTCTCACCATCTTCAAGTTTTTCAAATATATCCTTCTCCAAAGCTGCGGGATAACTAGCTTCATATGATACGGTTATCGGCAGGTCGTCAACATGAGCCACGCTTCCGTTTGTTGAGACCAAGGCTTTGATAGCCTCCTCATAAGATTCTGAAGCGCTCCTTATCCTTCTCGTACCTCCGATTCCAATTCTGTAGGATATATCCGTGGCATTCCTTAAGCTTCTGACCAAAGTACGGCTTTTCTCTATAATAAGACTTCTTTCGCTTAATTCCATCCTTGCTTCCTGCGATGGAATAAATATGGGGATACGGTTAGCCGACACACTGCCGACGATCGCTTCCGGAAAAGCATCCTTGATCAATTCTCTTACTTTATTATAGTAAGTTGTCTGTGCCTTTACCGAACTGCCCACTACGTTGGTCATCAGGCTTCCCTTCTGGTCTTCACCGAATACAACTACCATGATGTATCCATAGGCAGTCGTTATCTCCAAAAGGTCTTTATAATTGGCAATATCCTCATCGATCTGTTCTTCAAATATGATCGAATAGATAAAGCCGTTTTCTATTATGGGCATAACGGTCTCTAAACGTTCCTTTGTCTGAAGATCTTCTCTTCTGCGCCTTTGCCTCTCATCGATCCTGTCCATGGCCGTCTGCAATACCGCAACTACATCTTTCTGATTAAACGGCTTATTTAAATATTCCATCACTCCAAGATTGATGGACTCCTTCGCATAATCAAACTTATCATATGCGGTCAGTACGACAAATATGACCCCGGGAAGCATGGTTCTAATCTCTTTCATGGCATCTATCCCGTTGATTCCGGGCATCTGTATATCCATAAAGATAATATCCGGTCTGAAATGTTCGGCTGTTTCTATGGCCGAACGTCCTGACTTGGCCGTTTCTATCTCGAATTTGCCTTCAAAATTCTTTTCTATTAAAAAGGTCATCGAATTAAGTACGATTCCCTCATCGTCTGCCAACAGTATTCGATACATCTGCTCTCCTCTCTGCCAGGTATCATTTTAGCATTTCTTAACGCCATGCTATACATGCATTGGTACTTTTATAATGAATTCCGTACCTTTATTCTCCCCTTCGCTTATGATATCCATCACATTATCTCTACCGGTGAATATCCGTATCCTCTCTATCACATTACCCAATCCGATCCCGTTGGAGTCATTCTTATCCGGATCTGCTGCCACTCCTTCACCTGATAAGATCTTCTCAATCTTATCCCGGGACATCCCTACGCCGTTATCGGCTATGGATATATACACAAGATCTCCTTCTCTGTATGTCTTAAGATCTATATGTCCTTCCCACTCAATATTCCTTATACCATAGTTGACTGCATTCTCAACTATCGGTTGTAATATCATGCTGGGAACACGGGTATTATCAAGACTGTCATCGGTCACCTTATTATAATGGATCTCTCCGTCAAATCTTACATTCAATATATATATATATTTATCCACCAATTCCAATTCTTCACGAAGCGAAGCATCCTTATCAATGCTCTTGATATTGTATCTGAAGAAATCAGCCATATTCTGGATAAATTCCGTGGTCTTATCTGCCTCCTCCATCATGGCAAGCTGTGCACCGGCATTAAGAGTATTAAACAAAAAGTGGGGATTGATCTGAGCCTGAAGAGATTTAAGTTCTGCCTCTCTCATCCTGTTCTGCATAGTAAGCTCGGACTCTTTCATCCTGCTTTCTCTTAGCATGCTCTCCTTTATCTCTGCGATATATAACTGCATGCTCTCAACCATTCCGGCAAAAGCTCTGGATACTCGGCCTATCTCATCTTCGCCTTCGGGATTGACAATCGTTACATTAAAATCTCCTCCGGCCACTTTATCCGCAGCCTTTGATAATTCACTCAGAGGCTTTGTCATGCTTCTTGTAAGGAAGAAGATCGCAATTATGTTAACCAATCCAATGATAAGGAGGATGGCTATGGATACTATCTCCATATATCTTAATGATGACAAAAGGATATAGTAGTTGTCGGTATTGACCTTGAACTGTTCATTGTTTAGAAAATATATGCAGTTCTGAAGATCCGCATACATAAGCTCGGTCTCTTCATAACCGCTTCTGTACTTTTCTACATTACGTCCTCTTTTTGCCTGAACGGTCTCATCAATCGTCAGCAGATACTTATTCGACTGATTCAGGATATTCTCCTGCATGATCGCCATTGTACCGGTATAACTCTCCCCCATATTGTCGACGCAGTTCCTGTAATCCTGATCTGCCTTATAATATGCATTAAGCGCATTGGTACCCTTATTCTCAAGATATTCACGCATAGAATTCTGAAGTACCGTAAGCTGCTCAGCCAAAGCATTCAGCCTTACATTACTGTCATATACTTCATCTATCCTGGCGATCATCTGATTGACGTTCTCATACATATATATGTTCATCACCAATATGATGATGATCGGAATAAAGAATGCCACCATAAGCTTGCTCTGTATGGAGGCCTTGTTCCATAATCTCTCTATCATTATGACCCGTCTCCTCTCGATAAGAGCTTGCCTGCCTCCATATATCCGATTACCTGTGTACTTACAGGCATATATGAATTGGTATAACCGAATTCTTTATACTCTTTAAGTGCCTGCACACTGCTCCTTCCCATCTCCCATGTATCAACGGAGATGGTTGAATATATGATCTGCTTACTTACTGCTTCCAAGATCGAATTACCGGCAAAGTATCCGATGATCTGCACTTCTCCGACCATGTTCTGGTCAACAACCGCCTGATATGCACATCTTGTATATATACTGCTTAAGCAAAGTATTACATCCGGAAGATTCTCATCATCCAGGAATATCTTTCTTATATCTTCCTCGACACTGAATGTATCTTCCGAATTGATTCTTACCAGACTCACTTCCGGCTTGGGATAATCCGGATAATTTTCCGAAAAATAATCCTCTATGGCCATGACTATCACGTTGGAAGCACCTTCATTCATGGTCTTGTCAATAAAAGCATAAACGGATAAGGCCCTGGGCTGTTCAGGAGCCGTTGCTATATCTGCAAGCTGCGATGCATACATCTGCCCAAGTTCATAATTGTTAACTCCGACAAAACACTGTCTTGAAGACGCCTCAACATCATTCTGCAACAGCACGACACCGATACCTTCTGCTACAGCCTGATCTATCAGTTCAACAGCTGTCTCATCCGTAGCACCTCCGTATATGATACCGTCTACCGATGAATTGATGGCAACACGCAACAGATCCGTATCTTTGTAATTCACTCCCAGTGCGTCCCCAATATCCTCTATATATATATTATCTTTGGTTGCCTCATCTACAGCAGCGTTATAAACGCTTTCCCAGAAATCTCTGTCGTCATCCGAAACAATATAAACATAATGCCCGTCATAATCAACCTTCTCACCTTTGATTATTCCCGGCATTCTGTCTCTTAAGTTGTTATAGACAACAGCCGAACCTATCGCAACGATCAGCATGATCAGAATGCTGACCGCTATTATCCTTAAGGCCCTTCTTCCGTATCTGTTATTCGGTTTTCTTAATACTCCGCTTTCATTCATGTCCATTGCTTAATATAATATCACAGAAAAAGGGTCGACGCACTAATTATGCGTCGACCCTGTGTAACCTTTTAAACCTTATACGATCGTGACTTTATGCGAAAGGATTCTCTGTAGGATAAGGAAGGCTCTTAGGCTGATTGTAATTGATATCCTCTATCGGTACTCCGATATACTTGAATACCTCATACAAAGCCTTACCATGATGTCCGAATGTAACAGCACCATGATGAGGATAGTTCTTCTCAATAAGAACGTGGCGATAGAAACGTCCCATCTCCTTGATAGCGAATACGCCGATACCACCGAATGACTTGGTAGCAACAGGAAGAACTTCACCTTCTGCAAGGTATGCACGGATCTTGGTATCTGCTGTAGACTGCAGACGGAAGAATGTGATATCTCCGGGTGCTATATCACCCTCGAGAGTTCCGTTCGTAACCTCGA
>JAEEGJ010014247.1_pt1 | contig 18933 bp, 23 predicted proteins | sample 8958761 | NCBI WGS metagenome assembly JAEEGJ01 (sample SAMN16246546, study PRJNA631951) | gut metagenome | biome: gut microbiome; feature: rumen; material: RS-attached | host: Bos | place: Iran: Karaj | collected 2018-10
GTTCCCCAAGCGGGAGAACCGGAAGCATTAAAGTCTATTGCTGGAGAAGCGATGTCCGGCCGTGCGGACATAAACGAGCAAAAGGGGATGCTGTTTACACTACTCACGGGGTACAAAAATAGTGATAATTTCGCATTCCGTGCAAATTTTTTTAATATTTTTTAATTGGGCCGAAACGATGGATTTACAGGGTCTTACCGTAATGGCATTGGAGGACATCGGCCGATGTGCCGTGCCAGTTGTGCATGCCGCCGCCCAGGCAGTTTTTCCACTGTTTGCAGCCGGCGCAGATGCCCGTGCGGGCCCAGCTGTGGTCCCGGAAGGGCTGGAAGCGGTTCTGCCATACCTCCCACAGGCTGTCCTGGTAGATGTTTCCCTGCGAGAAACGGTCCCTGTCTATATTGGGACAGGCGCAGATGCGGCCGTCTATGAGCACGGAAGCTATGTTCACCCCGGCGTGGCAGAAATGGCGCACCGGGCGCACCTTTTCCTCGTATCGGCCCAGATAGCCTTCGCAGCTGAAGGTGACTCTCATGGGCCCGCCCTGCTCCCGCTTCTCCCGGATGAATTCCATGAGCTGCACAAACTCCTCATTGCTAAGGAGCATGTCCGGATCGTGGGCGGCCCGGCCGATGGGAATGATGGTGAAAAGCCGCCACTGCTTTAGGCCCGTGGCCGATAAGACCTTATGGATTTCCGGCAGTTCGGAAAGGTTCCGCTTATTCACGCACGTAACCACATCGGCATTGAGCCTGGGGTCCCTGGCGAAGGCGTTGATGGCCCCCAGAGCCCGCTGATAGCTGCCCGGAATGCCCCGCATCCAGTCGTGGGAGGCCTCCAGACCGTCCAGGCTCACGGTTACGGCGCCCATTCCGGCATCCATCAGCTTCAGGTGCATCTCGTCATTGTACAGCCAGCCGTTGGAGACCATGCCCCAGAGCAGCCCCCTTTTGCGAAGCTCCTTCCCCACAGTGAGGATATCCGGCCGCAGAAGCGGCTCCCCGCCGGTGAGTACCACGCAGAATTCCTTGGGCCGATGCTTTACGGGGATGGTGTCCACGGCCGAGAGGAAATCTTCCAGCGGCATATCCTTCTCCCGCGCGGCCATGCCGCAGTCACTCCCACAATGCCGGCAGTGGAAGTTACACCTTGTGGTGCACTCCCAGAAGAGGTAATTGAGTTCATGGACTTTTACTTCGTTGTCCCTGAAAAGCCGGAAAAGGAACGGATTCATCGCCTGTTTTTTGCAAATATATGCCGAATTTTCTTATTTTTGTGCAAGTTAACGACAAAAGAGGGTTTCACTAGTAAAAGACGCCATCATGAAAATCTTGCACCATCTTCTCAAAGGAATCTCCCTCACCGGAGCGCTCTTCGTTTTCCAGGCCTGCTATGGCATGCCGGAACCGCCCATGTATCAGGAAAGGGGTGAAGCTCCCATGTCATTCTCGCTTGTTTCCGCCAGCACCGGGGCGCCCATAGAGGGTGTCCGTATATCGGCCACCGTTAGCGGCTACTCAGGATCGGGATGGGAACACGAGCTGGGAGTTACCGGACCGGATGGCAAGTGTAGCGTAAGGATTCCGTATCAGAGGAATATAGAGGGCCCGTTCCTCTATTTTGAGGATGGTGAAGGCCTGTATATGAGGAAGGATACCACCCTCACCGACCTTCGGGAACGCGAGATCGTGATCAAACTGTACTCCAAATGATTAGAAAACCCTTTATTCTGCTTGCCATCCTGCTGGGGACTGGCCTCTATTCCCGTGCCCAGCAAAAGGCCGAGTATCCCCAGAGAAACTGGTCCATAGAGATGGGTGCCGGATTCATACCTTACCACATGGCCATGATTCCCACCCGCGCCATAAAGGAAGAACTGGCACAGCTTGGACAGGAAGCCGGTCAAATAATGAACCCGTACGGGCCGGCTTTCAGTGTGAGCGGAGCATACCGTGTCCGCAGATGGACGGAATTCCGTTTCACCGTAGGAGCTTCCTGGCGTTATTATAAGCTTACCCAGTATTCGGTCTTCGGCACGGATCCGGAAGGAAAACCCAGGTACGACTTAAGCGACGGCCATTACCTCAAAACCACCAGCGCTTCCGTCTTCTCCTTCACGTTCCAATGTTTCCATATCTGGAATCCGGGCCGGACGGCGGAACTGTACTCCGGGGGCGGCCTGGGATTCATCGCTGGCAAAGGGAACCCCCTCACGGAACCAATCCCCCTTCCGGAACTCACGCCCATCGGCGTCCGGGTGGGCGGCAGGCATCTTTATGGATTCACGGAGCTCACCATCGGCCCCATCGCCAGCCTGGTCCACGGCGGAATAGGCTGCCGCTTCTGAAACCATAAAAGACACGCATATTACATAAAAACCCCTCTACAAAGCATTGTAGAGGGGTTTTTGGTACTGGGTAGGAGAACCGAAGCGGGATTTCCTATTTTCCGAGAAGTCCCAGACGGATGGCCATTGAATCAATCATAACACATTGATATATAACACTATTATTCCATCCATCCCGGAATAGAAAGAGGGACACGAAAGGACAACAAAGCACAATAAGGGATAACTATCACGCCAAAAATTTGGAAAATTGGCGTGCTTTGACTATCTTTGTAGTGCGTTAATAATAATACCTTTCATCATGGCAACTCTTTCATTTTCTCTTTCAGCAAAGAAGAACAAGGATAGCGGGAAGCACGAAGTCCTGGCCCGCTTTGTTGTAGGCAATAGGATAAACCAGCGAGCAAAGACCAATATCTTTGCACCTGCAGAAGCATGGGATGGAAAAGCCCAGAATGTGATAGTTCCCGTCTATCGTCTTATGAACGCGGAGCAAAGGAGGGAAATTGAAGAACTAACCGACATTAACAAGCGTCTTTCAGGATTGCGCGCAGCCGTCACCGATGCCTTCATCGAAGCGGGAGCCGGGAAGAATGGCCTTCCGGCCGATTGGTTGACCTCCACGTTTGACCGTTACAATTTCCCGGAGAAGTATGCACCACGCCCGGCCAATATTACTTTGGTGGATGCCTTCAATAACTACCTTAACACGAATAAGATTTCAAAGCAAAGGAGCAAAAACACACGGGTTGTCCTTCGCTCCCTTATCCGCTATGAAGTATATACCGGGAAGCAGCTTCTCCTGGATTCCATAACTGCCGACGATATTCGTGGATTTGAAGCATATATACGGAATGAATGGAAGATCGTGAAGCGGAACCCAGACTTGCTCAAGACCTGCCCGGAAACCCGCAAGATTGAAGAACGTGGAGAGAATACCATTATAAGCCGTCTGGAGATTCTAAGGGCCGTCACCTTGTGGGCCGTTAAAAGCGGCCACACCGACAACAACCCCTTCACGCGCTATTCTTTTGGGAATTGCGTATATGGAACGCCCTTTTATATCACGATTCAAGAAAGAGATAGGATTTACCATACAAACCTTTCCCGCCATCCAGCTTTGGCCATCCAGCGAGATATATTTGTATTTCAGTGCTTGACGGGATGCAGGGTTTCCGACCTTGTGAAGCTGACAAGGGGAAACCTTATTTCAGGAGGGATTGAATATGTGCCTATCAAAACCCGCGAAGAACGTGGAACGATTGTAAGAGTACCGTTGAACAAGACGGCTGCAGAAATAGTCGCAAGGTATGAAGATAAGAACCGGGAGGCCCTATTACCTTTTGTCACGCCCCAAAAGTATAATGAAGCTATAAAGAAGATATTCCTTGCAGCAAGACTGAATCGGCCCGTTACTATCCTGGATCCACTAACCAGGCAGGAAGTCCAGCGTCCCCTGAATGAAATAGCATCTTCCCACCTTGCCCGTAGAACCTTTGTAGGGAATCTATATAAGCAAGTGAAAGATCCCAATTTGATTGCAAAACTTTCTGGCCACGTTGAAGGCTCCCGTGCTTTTGCCCGTTACCGGGATATAGACGAAGAAATGAGAAAAGACCTTGTTAATCTTCTGGGATAAGATGGAGCCAAACGGACATAATCACGCGGATGCCCTTGCATCATATTTCCACGAAGTAATTAACAAGGTGCTGAGAAGTGATTGGGTATTCCTTTTCAAATATTCTCGCACGCTGAACTTGAATAACTTGAAGAACGTGGAGAAAGCGGCCCGTGAACTATGGGAAGATACCGACTATCTTGCAGTCCAGCTAACAAGGCCCTGCCCGGCCCTGGAAGATCTTCCCAGATTGCGCGCCCAAATACGAGCCGACTATGGAAGGCTGGAACTATCACAAGATTGGGAACGTTATCTTTGTACCGTAGTTCTTCCACGCTTCCAAGACCGGGAAGATTTTGAAAGCTTTAATGAATCGGCCCTATATATAAGAGAAAGCATTATCGGCTTCCACGATTCCCTTCGCGGGATTCTGGATTCCATTAAAGCACTATTGGGAGAAGCGGACAAACCTTGTTTGTACTGTAATCTGGAAACCAGCCAGATAAGGGAAATATACAAGAGGCTGGCCGATGCCGGATATATAGCTGAAGGAACATGGGAAGATTTCTTCCGATGCTTTGACTATTACACGCCCGCGCCCGGCTGGATTCATTGGATCAAAGAAAACACCGTGAAGCGGAAGAACACCGTGAAGCATGACGGGAAGGATATTTCAAAGCGTCCTATCATATTCTTCTTAATCTATTTTAACGTTCCCAGCACCTTGTGGAACTTGTATGCAACCACCTTGTTCCATATTGAACTCACCTATGACGATACGCACAAGGTGGAGAAGATGATGGAAAGAAAGGAGTTGCCCGGCCGTCCCTTCTGGGATCTGGATAGAATAGCGAAGTTTGACGGAAAAAAATATTGGGAAGATGCCTATCGTGACTAAAGACGGCCGGATAGTATTTACCGCAGCCGACAAGGAAAATGTGGAAGTGCTTTTAGCACAAGCGCAGGAGCAGCTAAGATTGGTAAAAGAACGCGAAGCCAAATATGGATGGAAGAATCCTTCCGGCCCTTCAAATAATATTTACCGGGTGGATTTTCATTCTAAGCACATGAAAGGATAAGTTCACCAGCCGACCGTGGAGGCCGACCGCAGAATCGTCGGCTAAGCCCTTCCCGGCTCCCGGACAAGGCCATCTTCATCTTCCACGTTATCCTCGCTCCACGGCCCTGGAATCGGCCACGAATTGCATACCGACGCAGTCCTTCCGGGTGGAGGCTTTAACACCAGGAGCGTCGGCCCCCATCCAGCCTCCACGTCCCACTTTATAGCCCATGAATAGACTGCCACGGTGGAACCGGCACGTTTTACCAAAAACGGCCATACAATGGCGCAAAAAGGCGTTTTTAAGCCATTATTTTGTATCTGCCACGGGCTTCAAAGTGCTTTGAAAACCGATTTCTATTTTCCACCTTTGCACACGAAAGGCAGTAACCAGGTCTTTCAGGCTATGACAAATTATTAACTTGTTTTATATGGAAAGCATCATGGAAATGGCCGGGAACTATCCCAGCGTAGCAGTAACCGTCCCGGTTGCCGAATTGGAAAAATTTGGCAACACCTTAGTTGAAAAAGCCATAGCGCGCTACAAGGATGAACTTGAAGCAAGAGAAGCGACCGAAAGAGAAGAAAAGCTTTTGACGGCCCGCGAAGTTGCCGCGAAGTTTGGCGTATGTGTTAAGACCGTGACCAGATGGCGCAAAGCAGGGTATATTGAACCCGTCCCCGTGGGTGGATTATTCAAATACCGTCTTAGTGACTGCAGAAAAATTCAGGAGGCAGGAAGTCTAAAGTAGTATGATCATGGATAGCGTTAATAAGCCCGTCGGAAGCATCGAAGTTCCAGCCGATGCAAGCGAAGCAAAGGAGCGCAGATCATTCCCATTTTATCGGAACTATTATGATAGTATTAGTAAATTGCCGGAATGTATGCAGCTTCCCTTGTATGTTTCAATTATCCTATACGCCTTAGATGGAACGGAGCCGGATTTCTCCCCATATGAAAACGCTTGGATGTATGAAGCAATATGGAACACTATTGTGTTCAGCATAGATTCAAGTCGAAAAGGAGGCCCGCCAATAGGAAGCCATAACAACCCAAATGGCCGCAGAGGGAAAGAAACTAACCCGGAACTAACCAAAACTAACCCGGAACTAACCCAGCAAAAGAATAGGAATATTAATAAGAATAATAAAGGGAATGAGAATATATCCCTTACCTTCCCTTATTCTTCACAATTATTCATGACCACCTGGGAGGAACTACGAAAACAACCCAAATGGAAAAAGAAAACCCAGAACGCCCTGCAACTTTCATTGAACAAGCTGGGAAAGTATGAAGAATCCTTCGCCATCACTCTTATGGAAGATGCTATAGAAGCAGGGTGGCAGCGAGTTGTTTTTGATGATACAAGCACAAAGTATTTGGCATGGCAACAATCCCAGAAAGGGAAGCACATAGTAAACCAAACACCAGCCGACGGTGGAGGATGGAATGGAAGAACCTTTGAACAAAATATCTAATGAAGTCAATTGGAGAAATAATGAATAGCATGGGAACAATTTTGCCTCCTGCCACGCCTTCCTTTAATCCAACCCCTGGCGTGCAAATGAATGAACCTTTGGCCGAAACTATCAAAAGAGAGTTCAGGAAGATATGTGAATCACGGGATGAAGTGTTTTATCTTGACGTGCAGACGAATAGATTAATTGAAAGTGTCGCGGAATTTGTGCAGTCTAAGAAACCATTCCTTATTATCTACGGACAAATGGGATTGGGTAAATCAAACGTGCTGCAAGCTATGCGGAACGCATTGAAGATAAGAGGGGCCTATACGATTCCAGATATATATGGAGCCGATGAATTAAGGAGATTTGGCGAGAATAAGAATAAACCTTGCACAAGAAACGGCCGCACCTGGGATGGATCCGATTGGTTGTTTGGCGTTGAATCTTTAGAGTATATTGCAATTGACGATTTGGGGGCCGAGATTCCCAAAACATGGCGCGATAAGTCAGGGAGCAGTGGCGAAAATGTTCCAGATTGGGGAGGGCAGCAAGGCCCGCTGACAAGAATCCTGGAAAGTCGCTTCAATCATGACAAGCGAATGATTATTACCACGAATGAAGAACCCGCTTTCTTTGCAAGGTTTTATTCCGAGAGAGTTGCCGAGCGCATCACGCAAGACCGTGTTGCAAAGATAGTATTAAACGGTTATTCCTTCCGGGATCCTCGCTATACTGGGAAAGAGAGAATGAAAAGAAAGAACCTATTCCCATAACACCAGAATCGTCGGCTAAGCCCGTCCCGGCTCCCGGACAAGGCCATCTTCATCTTCCACGTTATCCTCGCTCCACGGCCACGGGAACGGCCACGAATTGCGTACCGACGCAGTCCTTCCGGGTGGAGGCTTTAACACCAGGAGCGTCGGCTCCCATAGATGGGGTGGGGAGGTCATGAACAAAGCCATCAACTTCCCAAGACCGCTCTCCCAATCCCGCGTGCGCGCAGTCGAAATTGGACGGTTTTTTGGGAATCTTGCCTCGCATTATGCACGCACGCGCAGGGATGGCACCCCTTTCTTTTCCCTTTCTTTTCCCTTTCTTTTCCCTTTCTTTTCCCTGCCTTTTCCCCTTCTTTTTGCGTACCGACGCAGACCTTCTGGGTGGAGGATGAACACCAGGAGCGTCGGCTCCCATCCAGCCTCCACGTCCCGTCCTGAATGAGAAGTCCTGCAGCCACCAGCGCACCGTGACGGCCGACCGCAGAATCGTCGGCTGAGCCCTTCCCGGCTCCCGGACAAGGCCATCTTCATCTTCCACGTTATCCTCGCTCCACGGCCACGGGAACGGCCACGAATTGCGTACCGACAAGGCCCTTCCCCGGAGGGCCAAAAGGGACAAGGAATAATCTTTAATTATTGTATATTTGCCGACATGGAGGATATAAAGAAAATGGTTTCAAGGAACGGCTTCATTGAAGTTTTCTGGAATCGGACGCATAATGACTTTGTGAATGGGATTAAGCGAAGCCGGATGGAAGTGTATTATGATATGGAAGATCAATACGAAGCCGAATACAATACCAATCAATTCCCGTCCTTTGATGCCTTTAGAAAATACCTTGAACGTTACATTACAAAGCAAAGAAGGGATTAAAACCAGCCGACCGCAGAATCGTCGGCTAAGCCCGTCCCGGCTCCCGGACAAGGCCATCTTCACCTTCCACGTTATCCTCGCTCCACGGCCCTGGAATCGGCCACGAATTGCATACCGACGCAGTCCTTCCGGGTGGGCTTTAACACCAGGAGCGTCGGCTCCATCCAGCCTCCACGTCCCGTCCTGAATGAGAAGTCTTGCAGTCCCAGCCGACGATGGAGGCTTCAATGATTTGTGAAATGGATTATTATTGCTATCTTTGTTGTGCCGAAAGGTAATATTAACGCAAAAACCCGCCTCATTCCAGCAGTAGCTGGGAGGCGGTTTTCTTATTGATTTTTGCTATCACGCCAAAATCACGCCAATTTCGGAAAACGAAAAAAGGCAACGGATTGATAATCAATCTATTGCCTTGCTATTATCGTACTGGGTAGGAGAATCGAACTCCTATTGCGAGATTGAGAATCTCGAGTACTAACCGTTATACGAACCCAGCGGGTTGGAGTGCAAAGGTACGATAAAAAATCGAATCTGCAAATTTTTATTTCAGGAACACGAAAAATACTGCCAGGACCATGCAGGCGAATGCGGCCAGATGGTTCCACTGCACGGGTTGTCCCTTGAACAGGATGGTGACTATTACCGTAAAGACAGTGAGGGAAATCACTTCCTGGATCACCTTGAGCTGCATGAGGTTAAAAGGACCGCCGTTGCCCTGGAAGCCGATGCGGTTGGCCGGAACGGTGAGGCAGTACTCGAAAAATGCGATGCCCCAGGAGAACAGGATGATGAGGATAAGCGGCCAGCCCGTGGAGATTTTCATCTCCTGCAGCTTGAGATGGCCGTACCACGCGAACGTCATGAAGACATTCGAGAAAACGAGCATTACTATGGTCCAGATTCCTTGCATGGTGCTTTCAATTTGTAAATGGGGCGCAAATTTAATATATTTGTAAGATTAAATGAAGATTAAACCTAAACTTTTTCTAATATGACCCTCATCAAATCCATCTCCGGCATCCGGGGTACCATTGGCGGAGCACCCGGCGGAGCCCTCACTCCCATTGATGTTGTCAAGTTCACCGCGGCCTATGCCGCCACCCTCCCCCAGCGGAAACCTTCGCCCAACGGCGAACGCTACAAAGTGGTTGTGGGCAAGGACGCCCGCATGTCGGGAGACATGGTGGAACAACTGGTCGTGGGCACCTTGGTGGGCTGCGGAATAGACGTGGTGAAGTGCGGCTTCGCCTCCACCCCCACCACGGAAATGGCCGTCCTCTTTGCCAATGCCGACGGTGGTATCATCCTCACCGCCAGCCACAATCCGCGCCAGTGGAACGCCCTCAAGCTCCTGAACGACAAGGGTGAATTCCTCACCGCCGTGGAAGGACAGGCCGTCCTGGACCTGGCCGAGAAGGAAGATTTCAATTTTGCCGAAGTGGACCAGCTGGGCAGCATCGAGGAGGAAGACTTCACGGACAAGCACCTGGATGCGGTGCTGGCCCTCCCGGCCGTGGATGTGGATGCCATCAAGGCGGCGCACTTCACCGTTGTGGTGGACGCCGTGAACTCCGTGGGCGGCATCATCATGCCGCGCCTGCTTAAGCGCCTGGGCGTCAAGTGCATCGGCCTCAACTGCAACCCCACCGGGGACTTTGCGCACAATCCGGAACCGCTGCCCGCCAACCTGGTGGACCTGTGCGAAACCGTAAAGAAGGAAAAGGCCGACCTGGGCGTTTCCGTGGACCCGGATGTGGACCGCCTGGCCTTCATCTGCGAGAACGGAGAACCCTTCGTTGAAGAATATACCCTTGTGAGTGTGGCCGATTATCTCTGCGAACTGGCCCAGAAGGAAGGAAAGCCCATCGCCACGGTGAGCAACCTCTCCTCCACCCGCGCCCTTCGCGACGTGACGGAAAAGCACGGCGGCAAGTACTACGCAGCAGCCGTGGGTGAGGTGAACGTGACCACCAAGATGCACGAGGTGGGAGCCCTCATAGGCGGCGAAGGCAACGGCGGCGTCATCTACCCCGCCATCCATGCCGGCCGCGACGCCATGGTGGGCGTGGCCCTGTTCCTTAGCAACCTGGCACATAAGAAGATGAAAGTGAGCGAGTTAAAGAAGACGTACCCGCAGTATTTCATTGCCAAGAACAAGATCCAGCTAAGCGACAGCGCCCTCATAGAGAAGATCCTGAGCGAGCTCAAAGTCATCTACGCCAAGGAAAACATCAACGACATAGACGGCGTAAAGATCAACTTCGAAGCCAACAAGACCTGGGTCCATCTGCGCAAATCCAACACGGAACCCATCATCCGCATCTACTCCGAAGCCAGCACCATGGCCGATGCAGAAGCGCTTGGTAACGAGGTAATTGCTGTAGCTAATAAGATTATTAATGCGTAAATAACGGAAGGAATATTTGTATCTCAAACCCATGCCCACCCTCGGGCCTGTAAGAGGAGGGGTCCCCTCTGGGGAGGGTCGCGAAGCGACGGTTTGAGATACAAGTATTCCTTCCCGACCGATAGATTATGTTCTCATTCAGGACCACACCGCTGGAGGATCAGCTGGACCGGGCCTTGCTCTATGGCAAGGTGGGGTGCTTCTGCACGCAGAACTGCTGGGACACCGCCCGGGGCCGATGGATGTACGATATCTTCCGGGAACGGAAGAATCTGGTTACGGTGTTCAACCCGCGGGAGGCGGAGCTCACGCCGGGGACCAACCACATTGCCTTTGAGGCCGACCAGCTGCGGGAGCTGAATGCCGTGGTGGTGGAGATCCAGGATGTGGGGGTGCGGTACTTCAACTACACCAAGGACGTGATGCAGCTCATGGAAATGCTCAAGCTGCTGGACGACGAAGCCCCTTCCCTCTACATTGTGGACCACATCAACCCCAGCGGGCGGGTTGTGGAAGGCAGCATCCCGTCGGTGGCGGGAGAGATGTTCGTACCCAAAGTGGCTCACCGGCACGGCCTCACGCTGGGAGAACTGGTGAACCTGTATGCCTCGGAAATAGGGGCCAAGTTCCCCATCCACGTGATATCGGCCCGGGCTACGGATTCGGTGCGGCAGCTTATGCCGTGGACCATTGCGCCGGCCAGCGACATCCCGGGGCTGTTCAGCAGCTACCTGTACAGCGGCGGCGGCCTTTGGAACAATACCACCATTACGCCCGGTATCGGCACGGCCAGGCCGTACGAATATATAGGTGCACCGTTCGTGAAACCCCTTCATCCCCAGGAACTTCCGCAGGCTCCGGGCGCCCTGCTAAGGCCCTGCTCCTTCACCCCTGCGGCGGGCCGCTACGCCGGCGAGCGCTGCTTCGGCTTCCAAATCATGCTGGTTCCGGGAGAAGACTATCACAGCCTGCTGCACACCCTGCATCTGATGCGCTGGTTCACGGAGCACTATTCCGCCTTTGAGTTTGAACCCGCCTTCTGGACCAAGCTGGCCGATCCGGTGCTGGAAGCCTACCTGCGGCAGTCCATTTCCTTTGACGTGGTGCAGGAGCACGTGAAACTGGATGAGCAGAAATGGATACGGAAAGCCAAGCGCTACCTGCTCTACGACGACCAACCCTACAGAATGAAATAAAAACCTTATAATACCTGAACCTGATGCAAGAAAGAAAGAAAAATCGCCGCGACCGTTGGGACGGCTGGTATATCGGCGGCCTGGATCCCGTCCATGTGATGATGCCCTATTTCTTTGGCGACCGCACCATTAACGAGGCGGTCCTGGGAGAAGTGATGGACCTCACCGAAGTGGACAAATACCTGGCTAAGAAGAATGCCGATAATCCGGAATTCAAGTACACCTGGTTCCATTTCATATCGGCCGCCGTGGCCAAGGCCATCTACCTGCGTCCCAAGATGAATTACTTCATTGCCGGCCACCGTTTCTATGAGCGCAAGGAAATCCAGATTGCCTTCAACGTGAAACGCCAGTTCTCCGACGAGGGTACCGAATCCATGGCCAAGTTCACGCTGGACCGGGAAGGCGGCTCCCCCATGGAGCAGGTTCACTCCTATGTGCAGGACTTCGTGACCAAGGTCCGAGGCAAAGGCGAAGCCGTGGGTGTGGACAATTCGCTCAAGTTCCTCACCCACCTTCCGCGTCCGCTGTTCCGCCTGCTGGGCTGGACGCTCAAGAAGATGGAATACTACGGCTGCTATCCCAAATCGCTAGCGGCCGATGACCCCTGCTATTCCAGCTGCTTCGTGTCCAATCTGGGCAGCATCAAGATGAATGCCGATTACCACCATCTCTTCGAGTGGGGCAATATCTCCTTCTTCATGGTTATCGGCGAGAAGAAGATGCGGCCGTTCTGGAAGGAAGATGGCACCTATGAGATGCGCAACACCATCAAGCTGGGCCTCACTGTGGACGAGCGCATCGCCGATGGCTATTACTTTGCCAAGACCCTGCGCCTGGTACGGCACATCTTTGCCCATCCCGAGCTGCTGGACCTGCCGGCGGCAAGCCCCATAGAGATTGAATAAAATATTATAACTATGCGCTTTAACCTGGAAAATGTGAAGACTCCATGGCTGGGAAGCTATGGCGATGTCCCCTTCCACCTGGAGTACAGCGACAAGTCCATGTCCGGCGCCGTGATGGAAATGGCAGACAGCCAGCCGGATTTCCCCGCCCTCACCTTCATGGGCCGATCCATCCCCTACAAGGAGATGGTGGCCGAAATCGACCGCGTGGCCCGCGCTTTCTATGCCCTGGGCGTACGGCAGGGCCAGCGCGTACTGGTATGCCTGCCCAACGTTCCGCAGGCCATCTACTGCCTGTACGGACTGAACCGGATCGGGGCCGTGGCCTCCATGGTGCACCCCTTGTCGGCCGTTGCGGAGATCGCTTTCTTCCTCAACGAGGCCAACTGCGACATAGCCGTAACCCTGGACCAGTTCTATGCCAAATTCCTGGAAGTGAAGCAGCTGCGCCCCATCGGCAAGCTCATCATCGCCCGGGTGTCCGAAGAACTCCCCTTCCCGCTTTCCATCGGCCAGAAACTCCTTACGGAGCGGAAATTCCCCAAAGTGGTGGAGGACGGCAGCGTGCTGCTCTGGAAGCACTTCATAGCCGCGGGCGAAGGCGCCAAGGATACCGTTTACCCGGATAAGGACCCGCTTACGGAAGCCGTTGTCCTTTTCTCCGGCGGAACCACCGGCACCACCAAGGGCATCATGCTCACCGACCTCAATTTCAACGCCCTGGCCCGCCAGACGGAGGCCATGTGCCACGAACCCGTGCGCCACGGCAAGATGCTGGCTGCCATGCCGGTCTTCCACGGATTCGGCCTGGGCGTATGCATCCATACCGTGCTGGTGTGCGGTGCCACGGCCATCCTGGTACCCCGCTTCAATGTGAAGAGTTACGCCAAGCTCATCCGGAAAACCCAGCCCAACTTCATCGCCGGCGTGCCCACCCTCTTCGAGGCCATCACCCGCAACCGCTACTTGGACGGGGCCGATTTGAGCTGCCTGCGAGGCGTTTTCTCCGGCGGAGACTCCCTCACCATAGAGCTTAAGAAGAAGTTCGACCAGTTCCTCGCCGACCACAAGGCCACCATCCGCGTCCGCGAGGGTTACGGCACCACCGAATGTGTGACGGCATCCTGCCTCACTCCCTACAACAAGGAGAAGGAAGGGAGTATCGGCCTACCCTATCCGGACACCTATTACCAGATCTGCCGTCCCGGCACCGTTGAGGAAGTTCCTTACGGCGAGGAAGGAGAGATCTGCCTCACCGGACCGTCCATGATGCTGGGCTATATCAACCACGAGGAAGAGAACGCGCAGACTCTGCGCAAGCATGCCGACGGCCATGTGTGGCTCCATACCGGAGACCTGGGCATGATGGACGAAGAAGGTTTCATCTTCTTCCGCCAGCGCATCAAACGCATGATTGTGACAAGCGGCTACAATGTGTATCCTTCCCAGGTGGAGAACATCCTGGAAGGCCATCCCGCCGTGCAGAGAAGCTGCGTGATAGGGGTTCCGGATCCGCTGAAGATGCAGGTGGTGAAAGCTTTCATCGTGCTCAAGGATGGAGTGGAAGACACGCCCCAGGTGAGGGCCAGCATAGAGGAGCATTGCCGCAAACACATTGCCAGGTATGCCATGCCCCGGCAGTGGGAATACAGGGACTCCCTCCCTACCACCCTGGTGGGCAAGGTGGCCTACACGAAGTTGCAATAAAGATTTGGATTTCCCAAAGAATAATACTATCTTTGCGGTCCAAAATTGTTAACAATTATTTTTTACGTAAAATGAAGAAAGGAATCCATCCCGAAACCTACCGTCTTGTAGCTTTCAAGGATATGTCAAATGACACCGTGTTCATCACGCGTTCCTGCGCCCCTTCCAAGGAAACCCTTACCGTGGAAGGCGTCGAGTACCCGCTGGTGAAGCTGGAGATTTCCAACACTTCCCACCCGTTCTACACGGGTAAGGTGAAGCTGGTGGATACCGCCGGTCGTGTGGATATGTTCTATCAGAGATACAAGAGCCGCAAGAAATAAGTTCTGCGCTTAAAAGGTTAAACAACCGGTCACCCAAGGGGTTGGCCGGTTGTTTTTTTCCTGTCGCGGAATTCCGCCGTGGCGGTGAAGAAGGCGTCGCCGCTGGAATTGAGCGCCGTTTCCACGGAATCCTGCACCACGCCGATGATAAAGCCCACGGCCACGGCCTGCATGGCCACGTCGTTCCCTATTCCCAGGAAAGAGCAGGCCATGGGGATGAGCAGGAGCGACCCTCCCGCCACGCCGGAAGCGCCGCAGGCCCCCAGGGTGGAGATGACGCTCAGGAGCAGGGCGCTCACGAAACTCACCTCTACGCCCACCGTATGGGCCACGGCCATGGTCATCACCGTAATGGTGACGGCCGCGCCGTTCATATTGATGGTGGCGCCCAGCGGAATGCTCACGGAATAGAAATCCTCGTCCAGCCCCAGCTTTTTACAAAGGGCCATGTTGATGGGGATGTTGGCGGCCGATGAACGGGTAAAGAATGCCTGGAGTCCGCTCTCCTTGAGGCAGGTCCACAGCAGCGGATAGGGATTTTTCCGGGTGGCGACAAAAGACCACAAGGGATTGAGCAGCAGCGTGTTGAAAAGCATGCAGCCCACCAGCAGCAGGATGAGTCTCCCATAAGTGGTAAAGATTTCCAGCCCGCTTTCCGACACGGCCGAAAACACCAGGCCCAGGATGCCGAAAGGCGCAAACTGGATCACCCATCTCACAACCAGCGCCATCACATCGGCCAGGTCCGATATCATCTTGATGGTCCCCTGCGAGGCCAGTTTCTTAAGGCCCAGTCCCAGCAGGACGGCCCAGAAGAGGATGCCGATATAATTGGCCGATGCCGTTGAAGCAAGCGGATTGGCCACCATGTTGGTGAGCAGGTTGGTGAACACGTCCGTGAGGGCGCTGGGAGCGCTCCCCTCGGCCACATCCTGCAACTGGAGGGTAACGGGGAAACAGGTGCTTCCCACCACCGCCACCAGCGCGGCGCCCAGGGTGCTTACGATGTAAAGGGCTATCACCGTCCGGAAACGGGGGCCCAGGCCGCCGCCGGCCCTGGCGATGGACGCCATCACCAGGATGGCCACCAGCACGGGTGCAATGGCCTTGAGGGCACTTACGAAAATGGTCCCCAGCATGCCCAGCCAGGTCCACCCCGGAGCCACAAGGCCCAGGACGGCACCAATGATAAGGCCGATGAGGATACGCAGGACCAGGCTGGTATCGGCCCATTTCTTCAGGAGCGCGGCAACTTTATTCATGGCAGCGTTTACTAAGTTTCCCTATTATGTCGTCCAGCATCCTGAACAGTTCCGGGGCGGTTTCGGGCGTGACGCTTTCGCACATGACGGCCTCGCCCACGGCAAAGGGGACACAGGAAAGCTTATCCTGAAGCTCCTTGCCCTTCCGGGTAAGGGAAACAATCATCTGTCGGGCGTCCTCACGGCCTTTTGCGCGAACCACGATACCCTCCTTCTCCATACGCTGAAGCAGGGGCGTAACCGTGTTCGTCTCCAGGAGCAGGCGCTTGGCAATATCGTTCACCGGCTGGGCATCCTTCTCCCAAAGGACCATAAGCACCAGGTACTGAGGATAGGTTATCCCCTGCTCACTGAGCAAGGGATGATAGGCCTGCGTTATAAGACGCGAGGCCGTGTAAAGCCGGAAACAGAGCTGGTTGTCCAGCCTGAACTCCTCTTTGATCATAACATTCCCTTGATGTCCTTCTCAATCTCCTCCGGAGTGGTGGTGGGAGCATAACGTTTGATCACGGTACCGTCGCGGTTCACCAGGAACTTGGTAAAGTTCCAGCGGATGTCACTGTCCTTCTCCATGCTCTTGCTAAGGCCTTTGAGCAATTTTGCCGTGGCCTTGGCCTTGAGGCCGCTGTACTCTTCCGCGGGGGCCTGGGCCTTCAGATACTCGAATACGGGTTCTGCATTGGCGCCGTTGACTTCGGTCTTGGCCATGAGCGGGAAGGTAACGCCGTGGTTCAGGCGGCAGAATTCGGCAATATCCTCGTTGGAACCGGGTTCCTGGCCGGCGAACTGGTCGCAAGGAAAGCCCAGGATAACCAGTCCTTTGTCCTTATAGGCCTGATACAGAGCCTCCAGACCGTCATACTGCGGGGTGAAACCGCATTTGGATGCGGTGTTGACTATCATCAGGACCTTGCCCTCGAACTGGGCGAAATCCACCTCTGCACCTTTGTTATTGGTGGTCTTGAAGTCGTAAATCTTTGCCATATTACAGTTGTTTTACAAGCCAGTTCTGATAGCCGATCTTTTCAATGAGACCAAGCTGTTCCTCGTCCCAGTAAAGGTCCTCTTCCTCGTCCAGCAGATAAGCCTTGGTGAGGTCGTAGGTAGTGGGGTCGGCCGCCAGGGCGGGCATGGCCTTGTAGAGCTTCTCAACGCCTTCCTTCTGAAGCTTGAGATCGGCCTCCAGATAAGCCTTGGGGTCCTCGATAAGGGCAGCCTCGCTGCTCACCTTAACCTCGGGGACAACGCCCAGGTCCAGCAGACGGTCCGTGTACTTCTCCACCCAGCCCATCTCTTCCGTGTAGTGTTCCATGTACTTCTGGCCCAACTTGTTGAAGCCCTGGCTCTTGAAAAGCTGTCCCTGCATCTTGTGTACGAATGAGCTTCCGGCAAGCTCGTTGACGATCATCTGAGAGATCTGAATTGTAGTAGTGAAATCCATGATTTTATATTTTTAGTTGTTATTTATATCGTTCACGATGCAAATATACGACAATTTTTTTATATCGCAAGCGATGTTTCAAAAAATGTGATTATTTTTTTTCTATTTCAGCGTTATGATGGCCGTCATGCCGGGCATCAGGTGCGGGTGCGGGGGCAGCTGGGCCTCCATATGGATCATACCGGTCTTTTCCACGGCCGGGCTGATGGCCGATACCGTGGCACGGTGGACCTCGCCGGGATAGGCTACCGTAATCACCTCTACCTGGGAGCCGATGGTGAATTTGGACATCTCGTTCTCCAGCACATCGAAAGAGGCCTTGAGATGTTCCGTATCCACTACATAGAACAGGGGCTCCCCGGGATTGGCGGCGCCGTACAGCGCGGCGCTTATGTCACTCACGGCACCGCTGATGGGCGCGGTGATGGTGCAGAACTCCAACTGCTGCTGGGTTTTCTTTACGGCGGCCATGGCCGTATTGTAACCGCTGTTCACGCGGGCCAGCTTACGGATTTCCTCCGGGGCCTCGTCCAGCTTATCCCGTTTGTAGCCCTGCCCCATGAGGATGGCCTGGTAGTTATAATCGGCCTGTTCCAGTTCGGCCTCGCGCTTGAGGAGTTCGGCCCGGATGTCGCTCTCGTCCAGGCGCCGGCCGGTTTCTTCACCATCACTTCCACGCCGTAGGCCCGGCCGAACACCGGGACCAGGTCATCGGCCAGTCTGGGGTTCACACCAGCACCTGCCCCTTGCGCACGCTCCAGGCACTCCCAGCTGATGTCCAATTTTGAAGCGTCCATGCCCTGCGCCTCGCCCGAGGAAAGACGCGCCTACTGCAAGAAACTCTCCGAAGAGTATTACAAGGAGGACTAGTACACGTATAATCCAACTCGCCTCCAGTTCCAAATCGAGGGTAAAGAAGAAGGTGACTCCAACAGATGGCGCGACGCTATCTGTCAGATTTGTATTGAATTACATATTGTTTGTACATTGTATTTTCTGGCATAAATTGCGAGATAGCGGGCGAAAAAAGCATTATTTTGACGCTTTTCGCCCGCTATTCAGCAAGGGTGAATCTTTTCATTATGCCTTTTCCACCGGCACCTGGATGATGGTGAGCCACTTGTCGGCGTCCTCTTGATTCCAGATGCCGTCGATGTAAACGGCGCGCGGTGCATCGGCAATCTTGTAGCCCTCTTTCTCCAGATAGGCAAAGAGTTCGACGTAATTGTCGTACAGTTTATCATACGAGCCGAAGACCTTCAGGCAGGCAGCCAGCGGCACGGCCGGGATGTCCTTGAACTTGATGAGAGCGGAGTCAGTGCCTTTCTTAGTCACCTTCTCACAGTACTCGATGTCGATGTCCTGCGGCTTGTAGCCGCCGTGTTCGATGGTGTAGCAGTAGCCCGGTTCCGGGCATTCGCATCCCAGACGGGCCATTTCAGGGCCGATCACCTCGCAGCAGAGGCGGCCGAGGTCTTCGAAGGAAGGGATGATGGTACGATGGCTGGCCACGGTGATGGCCGGAAGCGATTCAAAGTAAACTTTTTCCA
>JAEEGJ010014252.1_pt1 | contig 18923 bp, 13 predicted proteins | sample 8958761 | NCBI WGS metagenome assembly JAEEGJ01 (sample SAMN16246546, study PRJNA631951) | gut metagenome | biome: gut microbiome; feature: rumen; material: RS-attached | host: Bos | place: Iran: Karaj | collected 2018-10
TGCGTTCCAAGAACAAATGATGATAATATTCAGAAATTTGAAGAAGCACCTTATCCTTACTTGTAGACTTATGCTCTGCAATAATCCCTACATAGAGTCCCGTAACACCGCCATCCTTAAGATTGACCTCAAAAACTAGGTCTGCAGAGCCCGTATGCTTGTCGCTTGAAAAGTTTTCAGGAGTTCCACGAAGGGTTTTGAGATCTATGGTGTCCAAGAACTCTCTAAGCGAAGCGTTTCGCCGCGAAAAAAGCTTCAGCAGTTCAGCCATTCGCTCAGGATCCGCAAAAGCAAATCTAAAGTACCTATCATGAATAAAGTCGCTCTGTTCATCAACAGAATCCACGATCGCATTGAATTCGTGGGCAATGTCTCGTGTCACAGAATCTGGAATTTCATTTTTAACCTGTTCATTCTCCAATGTCATAGCATGTCCTTTTTTACGGTCGAGAACATCTCAAACCGCTTTATTAACACGCTTTTTTCGCAATTTTATTCCAGGTTTATTTCGTAAAATCTTTTAAACAATACAAGAAATTATTTAAAGGCAGTATCTGTAGAAAGCCAACAAACCACCTATTGCCACGCCTCGAAAAATTTTATAATTCTTACTAGACAAGAGAGTAAATTATGCAAAATCAAATCAAGAAAGATATTCACGAAAACATGACGCACTACATCGACATGCTTTCGAGCCTGGTTGCCATCCCCTCCATCAGCTTTGACAATTTTGACCAAAAGTATGTTTTAGATTCCGCGAACGCCGTAAAGGCGATGTTTGAAAAAGCTGGACTCACGAACATCCAGTTTTTGATGCCGCCAAGCGGACGCCCGAGCGTTTACGCCGAAAGCCTTACAAGCCCGGACAAGCCGACCATCCTTTTGTACGCACATCACGACGTGCAGCCGCCCATGCGAGAAGCATTGTGGGACACGCCTCCGTTTACAGCCACGCAGATAGGCGACCGCCTCTTTGGACGCGGCACAGCTGACGACAAGGCTGGCATCATCGTGCACCTCGCAGCCCTTGAACAGGTCCGCCGCGAACTCAAGGGCAATGGTCCAAACCTCAAGTTTATCATCGAAGGCGAAGAAGAATCAGGAAGCGCAGGCTTCGAGAAGATTCTCATGGAACATGCAGAACTTTTGAAGAGCGACGCTGTCATTATTGCAGACCTCGGGAACTTCGCGAAGGGAACGCCCTCCATCACGACGACACTCCGAGGTATGAGCGCCATCAACGTCACGCTCCGCGCGACAAAGGCCCCGCTCCATTCCGGTTCGTGGTCCGGCCCGATTCCCGACCCAGCCCAGGCGCTTTGCCGCATGATTGCAAGCCTCACCGACAAGGACGGCAAGATCCTCATCCCGCATTACGAAGATGACATTATCCCGCCGACAAAGGAAGAACTCGAATCTTACAAGTCGCTCGGCATGACCGAAAAAATTTTCCGCAATGACGGCGGTGTTCTTGAACAAGTGAAATTGAACGTTCCCGAAGACGAAATTCTGCTTTCGCTGTGGCGCCGCCCAAGCATCATCGTGAGCACGATTGAATCAGGCTCCCGCGTGAACGCCGGCAACGTGCTGCAAGACAGCGCCTATGCAAGAATCGGCATCCGCCTTGCTCCCGGCATGGACGCCGTGAAATGCACCGACATGCTCGCCGACTTCCTCAAGGCCCAGGTTCCGAACAACATGGAAATCACCATCGACAAGGAAGACGGCGCCAACCCGTTCACGACCGACACGAATCACCCGTTCTTCAAGAAGATGAGCGAAGCCATGGCGGACGCTTACGCCTCCCCCACCAAATTCATCGGCTGCGGCGCAAGCATCCCAGGCGCAGAACTTTTCCGCAACACGCTCGGCAACGTCCCGATTTTACTCACGGGCCTCGAAGACCCGGAATGCAACGCCCATGGCGAAAACGAAAGCCTTTACCTGCCCGATTTCGAAAGCGGAATCGTTGCAGAAGCGCTTTTCTTTGCATCTATTTCGTAAGGAGGAACTATGAAACGTAAAAGACTCGTCGTACTGACAGGCGCAGGAATCAGCGCGGAATCTGGCCTCCGCACATTCCGCGGAAACGACGGCATGTGGGAACACGAAAACATCGAAGACGTCTGCACACCGGAAGCTTTAAAGCGCAACCCGAAGCGCGTCAAGGACTTTTACAACTTCTTGCGAAAGGGACTCCCCGAGCACCAGCCGAATGCGGCGCACATCGCGCTTGCCAAGCTCGAAGAGCGCCTCGGCGACGAATTCTTGCTCGTAACGCAGAACGTCGACGACCTCCACGAACGTGGAGGAAGCAAGCGAGTCTTGCACATGCACGGAGACTTGATGAAACTCCGTTGCACAAAGAACGAGCATGAATTTGAATTCACAGGTGAAGAAACGTTGGACACCAAATGCCCGATTTGCGGAAGCCCCGTGCGCCCGGACATCGTGTTCTTCGGCGAAACGCCATTGTACATGGACGAGATTCAGGAAGCGCTCATGAACTGCGACGAGTTCGCCTACATCGGCACGAGCAGCGTTGTTTATCCAGCGGCAGGATTCAAGAGCTTTGCGCACTCGTACGGCGCAAAAGTCACTTGCTTAAATCTAGAAGCGCCCTATGGCGACCCGTACACGGACGTCGTCATTCAAGGGAAAGCGACCGAAGTCGTTCCCAAGTGGTGCGAAGAATTTAAGTAGTTATTAGCTATTAGTCATTAGTTATTAGTTAATAGTTTGACGAATTTCATGATTATAATTCTAACGACTATTGACCAATGACCATTGACTATTTTTATTCAGCACAGAGCTTGCCAAGTTCGTCTTTCTTGGCAAAAAACTTGGCCAAAAGCTCGCTATAGTCCATTTGCGTACGATTACGCAAAAGTTCCGTAATCTCTACCGCAATCTCATAAAGCGGAGTTAGCGAAAGATTTCCGAGCACACCTTTTAGCGCATGCGCAGCTTCGAACGCACCATCAAGATTTTTTTCAGCAATTTTCTGGTTCAACCTTTCAAAAGTAGAATCTTCAGGAATTGTAGTCACCAATTTCAAATACAGAGATTCATTTCCAAAACAACGTTCAAGGCCATCTGTAGTATCAGCACCAAAAGAATTCAATTTTTCAATAGTAATCACAGGTTAATCCCCCTTTTTCGTATTTTTGACTTTTATTTCATGTTCAATAAACGATGCAAAATCCATTGCGGGAACTGGTTTAGAAAAGTAATACCCTTGGATAATGTCACAGCCCATACTTTTCAACATATTCAGCTGAGATTCTGTTTCAACGCCCTCGGCAACAGATGGAATCTTGAGGAACTTCGCTATTTCGATAATGATTTTAACGAGTTTCAAGTTGCATTCGTCCTTTTCCATGTTACGAACAAAAGACATGTCTATTTTCAAAACATCAACCGGCACTGTGGTAATCATATTCAACGATGAATATCCGGCACCAAAGTCATCCATTTCAATGCGGAATCCATTTTTACGCAACTTGTCCACAACTTCGACGAGTCTACTCGTATTTTCGGAATAAGCACTTTCAGTGACTTCCAGCATGATTTCGTTCGTAGAGATTTCATACCTTGAACAAATTTCTTCCAGTTTTGATTCAAGGTCAGGATCCAAAATATTGATACGAGAAACATTTACTGACACAGGGATAGATTCACCATACAAATCCTTCCAGCGGCGAATTTGCGCAGCAGTCTCTTTCCATACATAATTATCCACTTTACGGATAAGCCCATTTGACTCAAACAAAGGAATAAATTCGCCAGGGTTAATAAAACCAAGTTTCGGATGTATCCAACGCGCCAACGCCTCAGCACTCGTTAAACGTGGTTCATCACCCACAACGCTATACTTGGGCTGATAGTAAACCTTCAAATCCCTATTGGCAATGGCTTCATCTAAATCGTGAATAAGCGTTTCTTCGAAAATATACTTTGCATGTAGCTCATTATTGTAACGAGCAATACATTTCGATGAATTGCCACGATTGGAATCACAGGCTATCTTTGCGCGGTCAAACCAGACCTCAATTTCAAATTCGCGGCTGACATTTTCCCAAATTCCGTAACGAATTCGAATATTGCTAATATGGAAGAAGCTTGTAATCACAGAATCCAAAGCATTACGCAATTCCGAATAATCTTCTTGATGTTCGGCGAAAATGTAGAACGTATCCGCATGGGCGCGGCATGCAAATGCATTCATCTTCGAAAGAAGCGGAATCAAGGCTTCTCCGATTTTGGAAAGAAGCATATTGCCAAAAACGCGACCACAAAATTCATTCACCAAATGGAAACGCTCAATATCGAAGACCAAGGCATCACGGAGAATCTGTTTACCCAATAGTTCTGAACGGCGTACATACTCTAAGAAGTAGTCTTTTGCCAAAAGTCCTGTAAGTACATCTTTTTCGGTATTGCGGATGATACTTTTCTTTTCAAAAAGCTCAATAATACGTTCACAACGCGCCAATACAACTTCGGGCAAATTGAATGGCTTTGTGATAAAATCCGCAGCGCCAAGCTTTAGGCACTTGATTTCAAAAGCCTTTTCTGACGTCATTACGACAACAGGAACCGACTTGAGACGATCGCTTTCAATGCGATGTTCCAGGAACTCGATGCCACTCATAACTGGCATAATCAAATCCAGCAACACAAGCGAATACTCGACATCGGGATTCATCAACATCCCAAGCGCGATTTTCGCATTGCTCGCATAATCGACTGTGTAAACCGTTGAAAGGAAATTCCCTAAAATTTCACGGTTTACCATTTCATCGTCCACTACAAGTACACGACGTTTTAAAGCACCCTGTTGTCCAACAAAATCCATGTGGGCAATCTCCAATCCAATTTATATGTCTAAATGTAAAAATTAGACAAAAAACCAGATTATGTTTTTTTAGTTACATTTTATTCACTATAAAGGTTCATTTATAGGACGTTGATAGAATCACATAAATTTCGACATCGGAAAGCACAATTCATTTCAATTTTTTCATCCACAATGGCCACTTTTTTTAAAAGGCATGACAAATTTAAACATTAAAATCCCGTATGAGTATTTCTTTTTTATTATTTTTTCAAAAAAATTACATGACAAATTATGTCATTGCATTAAATTTTCTTACATTTATGTAATATTACTGTTTATTTTATTACAATGACAACTTTTAGCACGACGTTACTTATATTTGCGCATACTTAATACAAAAACAATCTAACTTTTAAAGGGACGGTTTACATGGTGTGGAAAAAAGGCAACGGAGTAAAAGAAACAGCCATTGGAAATATCATTATGGCTATAGCCCTAATCGTCGGTGTTATATTCCTAGGCTATAGCGCTGTACAAAATATAAGCTCTATGTTCATGGAAGAACTAGCCGGACGTAGAGAACAGTTTGTCGAGTCAAAACTTGAAGACTATATCAACAGCCTTGAATTCGCTGTTGAGCTTTTGACAACAGAAAATTTATCAAGCGAAAAAAACTTTCAATCATACCAGTATCGTTTAAAGCACGTCTATGGTTTGGAAAGATTTGCCTTCGTCGACTCAAACGGTCTCATTTACACATCCAACGGAATACGTAACGACATTGATCTTTACGATTTCGATTACAAAAATCTTTCCAAACCAGAAATCTCACTAAAAAAAGCCGAAGACGAAAACAAGACACTTATCGTTGCGATCCCTATTAATAACAAGTATTACAACAAGAAAAAGCTTGTTGTATCCTTTATGGAAATTACCATCGCACGTCTACTTGAAGGAGTATCCCTACAGCAAGACACTAACAGCGCAGCCTCCTGCAACATTTATACAAAAGACGGCAAATCGCTTAAGAGCATGGTTCTCGGCGGACTTTCCAACGATGAAAACTTGTTCACAGCCATGGAACACGCCACATTTGAAGACGGTTATACCATTGACAAGATTCGCGCAGATTTCGCAGCCCACAAGCAAGGTTCTACATCATTTACATACAACGGCATGCAAGAAACCGTTTACTACATGCCTGTCAAATCTACAGACTGGATGCTTACATACCTTGTCCGTAACAACGTATCCACAGAACAGATGAGTTCCATTTCAGAAGGTATTCTCGAAAGAAACCTCATCATCGCTGTTATAGTTTTGCTCGCTATAATTATTTTATTCGTATTCTTCCTTATACAGACGCAACGCACGGCAAAGCTCAAGATGGAACGCGAAGTCGCCGATGCCGAAAACAGAATCAAACAAAAGAAACTTGAAGACGAACTGAAGCTCCAGCAAAAGCTCATCGACCAGGAGCGCAAGCGTAACGAACAAAGTTACATGATTACAGCAATGGCATCAGATTACCAAAGCGTTTTTTATGTAGACCTGGAAGAGGACATCTCTATTTGCTATCGCAAAAACGATTCCGTTCCAACACCATTCAAGATGGGTGACAAGTTTAAATTCAGCGAATCGTTTACTCAATACGCCCATAAATACGTCGCTCCGGAATACCAAAAGAAATTTCTTGAATTTATCGACCCTGCAAACATTGTCAGGAGATTGCAGAAAAACGCACTCATTGCGTTACGCTACATGGTCATCCGCGACGGCAAGGAAAGCTACGAAATGCTTCGCATGGCAGGCGTGCGAGATGACGAGAACAGCGAAACGCTCCGCATTATCGGCGTCGGATTCTCAGACATCGACGAAGAAATGCACGAATCCCTCGCCAGAAACCAGACGCTCATTGACGCGCTCAAAGTCGCCGAAGAAGCAAACAAGGCAAAGACCGTATTCCTCTCGAACATGAGCCACGAAATCCGCACCCCGATGAACGCCATCATCGGCCTTGACAGTCTCGCACTCCACGAAGAAAACATCAGCCCTAAAATGCGCGACTATCTCGAAAAGATAGGTTCTTCTGCAGAACACCTTCTGAGCCTCATCAATGAAATTTTAGACATGAGCAGAATCGAAAGCGGGCGCATGACCATCAGAAACGAAGAATTCTCCTTCTCCAAGCTTCTTGAACAAGTAAACACCATTTTCAACGGCCAATGCGAAGAAAAAGGACTCAAGTACAGTTGCAATGTCGGAAGACAACTCGATAGCTATTACATTGGCGACGGCATAAAGATCAGACAAGTTCTCATCAATATCCTCGGAAATGCCGTCAAATTTACACCCAAGGGCGGTAGCATCAACTTCAGTATTGAAAGGACCGCTAAATTCGATAAGAATTCAACGCTCACCTTCAAGATTAGCGACACCGGCATCGGCATGAGCAAGGAATACTTACCCAAGCTCTTTGAACCGTTCAGCCAGGAAAACTCGGGAACGACAAACAAGTACGGCAGTAGTGGACTTGGGCTTGCCATTACCAAGGGCATTGTCGACATGATGAACGGCAAGATCGAAGTCGATAGTGAAAAAGGCAAGGGCACGACATTTACGATTACGCTCACGCTTTTGAATTCTGGCCATTCCGATGTTGTCGAAAGCAATGATGTGGAAATCCGTCCGAGCGAAATGAGCGTCCTCGTCGTCGATGATGACGACGTCGCTTTGCAGCACGCCAAGGTTGTTCTTGAAAAGTCGGGAATTGCTGTCGAAACAGCCCCATCAGGACGAGAAGCCGTCGAGATGGTTAAACTCCGCCACGCAAGGTGCAACCCATACAGCCTTGTCGTTTTGGACTGGAAGATGAACGAAATGGACGGTGTGGAAACGGCTCGACAAATTCGTGCAGTCACAAGCGACGATACCGCAATCATCGTGCTCACAGCATACAACTGGGACGATGTCTTGGATGAAGCGCATGCCGCAGGCGTCGATAGCTTTATCGCAAAGCCTATATTGACCGACAATCTCTTGGACGAACTCAAGGACATCCTCAAAAAGAAACGCCAGCACACCGCACCGCAAAAAACGAAGGCTGAACTTTCTGGAAGATGCATCCTCCTTGCCGAAGACATGGAAGTGAACGCCCAGATTATGATCGAAATCCTCAAAATGCGTCAAGTGACTACTGAACATGCAGAAAATGGAAGAATCGCCGTCGAGATGTTCCAAAAATCACCAATCGGCTATTACGACGCCATTCTCATGGACATGCGAATGCCCGAAATGGATGGTCTCGAAGCGACAGCGGCAATCCGCAAACTGGATCGTCCCGACGCCAAAAAAATTCCGATTATCGCTCTCACGGCAAACGCATTCGATGAAGACGTGCAGCGCAGCTTGCAAGCAGGCCTGAACGCACACTTGAGCAAGCCCGTGAAACCGGAAATCTTGTTCGAAACGCTAGAGGGAATGCTGTAATCAAGAATTACAGGAATCGCAAGCGCCACGAGAGTCGAGCGCAACCCAACATGCGCCGACTCACGAGCACTCCAAGACGCGCCGATTCGCCGTCACCTTGAAACCCGCTAGGGTTGAAAGGTCCCGTTATTTCTCATAATTAAAGCAATAAGCAAAGTGATTCGCTTCTGCCACTTTCGGCGGGAGCGTTTCTGTTTTACATTCATCAGCACAATGCGAGCAGCGGTCGGCAAAGCGACAACCTTTGGCAAAGTCTTTCGGGTGCGGCACGGAACCTGGAATAGACGCTAGTGTGCGCAAGTCGCTATGGCTTTCGGGAATCGCCGCCAAAAGTCCTTGCGTGTACGGATGCATCGGATGATTGATGACTTCACGGACAGGACCTTCTTCGACAATGCGTCCCGCGTACATCACGGCAACGCGATGGGCATACTGCGAAACGATACCCATGTTGTGCGTAATCAGCAAAACGGCAGTTCCCGTTTTTTCCGCCATATCCTTGAGCACGGCAAGAACTTGAGCCTGCACGGTCACATCCAAAGCTGTTGTCGGTTCATCAGCAATGATCAATTTTGGCTTTGGCAAAAGAGCCATCACAATGCAAACGCGCTGCAACATACCACCCGAAAGTTCGTGCGGGTAAGAATTTAAGACGCGGTCGGGATCGGTGAAACCGGCCAAGCGAAGCTGCTCGCGGATAAGGTCGAGGAGATCGTTTTGCGCACCCCGAGATGGCGCGGAATCTTGTTTAGACTGCGCATTTTTGGACGGCGCACTTTTCGAGACTGCGCCGAACTTGAAAACTTCGAGGAGTTGCTTTTTGATAGTGACGACAGGGTTCAACGCTTGCATCGGTTCCTGGAAAATGCAGGCAATTTCGGAACCGCGAACGGATTGCAAGTCCTTGAGCGGGAGCTTCACGAGGTCGCGGGCATCTTGAGTCTGCGCATCATTCGCCCCCACATCAAATAAAATCTCGCCGTTCACAATTTTTGCGCTCGGCCACGGCAACAGGCGCAAAATACTCATCGCGGTCACACTCTTTCCGCAGCCGGACTCGCCCACCAACGCAAAAAATTCACCCGGGAAAATATCGAACGAGACGCGATCCGTCACTTGCAACGGCTGCTTGCCGTCACGCGAGTTACCATTCTTATCGAACCCGAACGCCACAGAGACATCTTTTACACGCAAAACGGGGACTTTACTGGATCCTTCGACTTCGCTCAGGATGACGCGTTTCTCTCGTCTCTCGTCTCTCGCCTCTCGTCTAAACATATCTATCCCCCGACTTCGGGTCCATCGCATCCCTTACGCCTTCGCCGACGAAAGTCGTAAGGAGGAGGGTCACAAAGAGCGCCGCGACAGTGCTCACGGAAATCCACGGAGCGTAAAGGTTGTTGAGTCCCTGGCTCATGAGTTCGCCCCAGCTCGGCGTCGGCGGCTGGAGCCCAAAGCCCAAAAAGTCGAGCGACGTGAGGCTTCCGATTCCACCGATAAGCGTGAACGGGAAAAGCGTCACCACAGGCGTCATTGCGTTCGGCAAGATTTCCTTGAAAAAGATATGGCGATGTCCAAGCCCAAGCACCTTCGCGGACATCACGTAAGTCATGCTGCGGAGCTTCAGGAATTCCGCACGCATGTAATAGCTGAGCGAAAGCCAGTTAAACGCCGCCATAATCAAAATCAAAAGCCAGAAACTGCGGCCGTAAATACTACCGATGAGAATCACCACGTAAAGCATCGGGAGCGACGACCAAATTTCGATCATACGCTGCATGCCCGTATCCCAGAACTTCCCGAGATAGCCCTGGATACCGCCAATGACAATGCCGAGGAACGTTCCAAGCACGGTCAAGAGCAAACTAAAGCTGATGCAAATGCGGAACCCGTGAATGAGGCGGCTCAAAACATCGCGCCCATTGCTATCGGTCCCGAGCCAGTGCTTTGCGCTCGGCGCAAATGGAGGGGTTCCCTCCTCGCTCAGATCCGCCTTCAGCGGATCGTGCGGCACTGGCGGCATGAGCGTCCACATCTCGGGGCAGCCTCCAGCACGCGGGAATCCATCTTCTTCGTCCTGCTTACATTCTTCGACATCCGCAAAAAGCTTTGCGTAATCCTGCTCCGTCTTGTATTCGCCGCCAAAGTCCGCTTCGCTGTAACGCGCAAACGCCGGAAAATAGCTTTTGCCGTTGTAACGCAAATAGAACGGCTCGTCATTTACCGTCCACGGGCTCGTGAGCGAAAGCAAGTACGCCACAACCAGAATTACAAGCGACCAAAAGGCGCGCTTGTTCTTGCGGAAGCGCTTCAGGCGGTTCAAAGTTTCTGTCGAAAGTCTAAGTTTCATAGATTAAACAAGGTTCGGCACATTTTTTGCGGCAGTCCCGACAGCGGCAAGCATTAAATACTCGACTCGATAAATTCCTTGCGGAACGTTCCGTTACCAAGCAAAATATCAATCGGCAGCTTGTGGAATTCATACTCGTACGGAGGCTGTTTCCACGCAAAGTCCTTCGGGTATTCGTTGAAGATGTACTGCAACAGCTTCACCGCCATCTCAAAACTGCGAAACTTGTTACGGTCCGTCACGTGAATCTGCGCACCGCCACAAATCTGCCCCGCACCCTTGTGGAACGTCGGCTGGAAGTAGTTTTCGCGGAAATACACGCCCGGAAGCTTGAGCCCGTTCATGTACTTGCAAAGCTTGACCGCATCGATAAACGGAGCACCAAAGATTTCAAACGGACGCGTCGTGCCACGGCCTTCGCTGACGTTGGTTGCTTCGAACAGACACATGCCCGGGTACACAATTGCGGTATCAAGAGTGGGCATGTTCGGGCTCGGCAAAATCCACGGGAGTCCCGTTTCATCGAACCACATGCGCTTATCGTAACCATCCATGTGCATCACGAAAAGTTCGCACTTCGGGAATCGTTCGGCCTTGAACTGTTCGGCAAGTTCGCCAATCGTCTTGGCATGGCGCGTACGAATGCTATGAAGCCCAACAAAGCTCGTGTAATTGAGGTCGAGCACCGGGCCTTCTTCGTCCACGCAGTTAATCGGATTCGGGCGATCCACCACAACAACCGGGATTCCCGCCTTCTCGCAAGCCTTCATGCAGAGGAAAAGCGTCCAGATGAACGTGTAGTAACGCGCACCCACATCCTGCAAATCCACAAGCATAGCATCCACGTGCGAAAGCATTTCTGCGGTCGGTTCGCGATGTTCGCCATAAAGGCTGTAAACCGGAATATGCAATTCCGGGTCTTCGTAGCCTTCCCATTCAATCATGTTGTCTTGCGTATGCCCCTTGATGCCGTGCTGCGGGCCAAACAAAGCCGAAAGCTTAAAGAGCTTGCCGTCCAAATCCTTGAGCAAGTCAAGCGTATAACTCAAATCGGCACAGACCGAAGCCGGATGGAGAACCGCACCCAGGCGCTTACCACGAAGTACCACCGGGAAACTTTTTTCAAAATGAGAAAGAGCTAACGTAACCATGTTTTTAAAGGTAGTAAAACCACCTTTAAACGCCAGCCGCTTCAAGCCGTTTCACATGGCAATATGCAAGTTCTTTTGTCCGCTCGTCACGCAAATGCAGGCTGGAGCCCTCGCAATAGCGCCAATACTTGCAAGTTTTGCAGTCACCAATTTTCGCCCAGCTGCGGTCGCGCATCACCTGATAGCGGTTCTGCCATACATCCCACAAGTCATCCTTGTAGATATTCCCTTGAATGTAATCCCCACGCAAGCTCGGGCATGCCGAAATGCTTCCATCGCACAGCACCGACGCAATATTGACGCCCGCCCAGCAAAAGAACGGATTATCGCGAACGGCCTTTTCGTAACTGCCGAGAAATCCTTCGCAATCGTAGTTCACATTCATGAGATTTTGCTTCTTGGCTTCACGAATAAATTCAAATACTTGACGAAATTCTTGATTCGTAAGTTGGAACAGCGGATTGTCTTTTGCACGGCCTTTCGCAAAGACATTCGAAACACGCCAACGCTTGACGCCCAGATTTAAAAGCAAGTTATAAATCTTGGGCAATTCCTTAAGGTTCTTACGATTCACGCAAGTCATCACGTCAAACGTAATGCCGTCCGTATGTGAGGCCATGTTGATGGCACGCACCGCACGTTCGAAGCTGTGCGCATTGCCGCGGAAATGGTTATGATTTTCTTCAAGGCCATCAAGGCTAATCGTCAACGCACGCAACCCTGCATTCATGAGTTTCGTATAACGTTCAGGATTTAAAGCCAGTCCATTCGTCACCATGCCCCAAGGGTATCCACGCGACTTGATTTCTTTGCCGATTTCTTCGAGATCGGCGCGCATCAACGGTTCACCGCCAGTAATCACCACGATAAAATTGTTAGGATCGACATGGGGCGAAACGCCATCCAAAACCCGCATAAAATCTTCGCGAGGCATGTCCGGAATCGCATCGGCAACACAGTCGCTCCCGCAATGCAAGCAATGTAGATTACAACGCAGCGTACATTCCCAAAAGAGGTACGTCAGCGGATGCGCCTTAATCAGGCTATGACGATAAAGGCGATGCGCTTCAAGCGCAAGAAACTTCTTAAAACCGAGATGCATACGGAGTCAATTCCGAATTATTTATCTTCTCCGCAAGAGCCGTCAAACACGCAAGGCGGACCATAAAGAACAACGGTCTCATCAACAATAAGGGTATTATAATTCGCCCGGAATTCAGCTTCGTTGTAGACCTTTCCATCACTGCATGTATAAACTTTATCCTTCACATAAACAACGCCATACTTGGCCGTAACTTCGGGCTTGTAAACAACACCATATTTTGCGGTCACTTCTGTCGGATCACGCGTTACAGGAGCCTGCTCTTCATCAGCCGTAGATTCAACGCAAGTCACCCCATCGGTACATTCATAAACATTGTCACCTTGATGAGTCGTGCAAGTTTCCTTATCCATATAAACACCGTACAAGGGTACGACTTCTATTTCGCCACTAGAGCTTTCTGCAATCGGAGAAGAACTTGAGGATTCTACGGAACTAGACGATTCTGCAGACGAACTTGGCTGAACATCCGAAGAACTTGAAGAATGAGTTTCGACAGTCGAACTGGAACTTGAATTTTCTACGGACGAGCTCGAATTTTGTCCGTTAGTGGTACTTGAACTAGAATCCGGAAAGACAGGAGCCGCAGGCGAAGCTCCATTATCGCAGGCATTCCAAAAGAATGTCGTCAGTGCAAGCAGAAATTTTTTCCAGTGTTTATACATTTGACAGACTCCTTCAAAACCCATTCAACCACATCCTCAATATAAACAAATAGGCATACCTTTTCAATTGTGGATAGCCCTATTCACAACGCTTTTTCCACGCAAAAAAGCCCCCGAAAAGCAATAATATTGCACAAACGTATTATATAGACTTTTTTATTACCTGAATTCCGGAGCAATCGTCAAGATGAGGCTCAATCCGTGCCAACTATGGAAAGCAAACTGCACACGGAATAGGTACATATCCGGCTTGCGGACGCGAACACCGAATCCCCACGAGTTATAGAGATGGTCCTTCGACCAACTATTTATCTTGTCACTAATCATGGCATATTCATTAAAAACAACACCATCTACAAGACGGTCCACCGGCCAACGGTATTCTGTTGAAAGACCTAGCAAGAATGGAGCCACCCATGCCCCCGTATAGCCACGTAATGGGAACCTCGCATTCAACGACGGAAAAGCCGAATATGGAGCGCCACCCTTTTCCATTTCCCACATTCCCTGGAAACGGAGCTGGAACGCAAACACGCGATGTTCAAAAAGCGTTTCCACGAGATTTTCCGGGCGCCACACGCGTAATACTTCATTCAAAGAAAAGTCTGTATAGAACTTTCTTGTCTTGCGGCCTTCTTTTGCAGACAACACATATTTGTCAGCCCGACCAATAAAGAAATAAATCTGGTAAAAAGCGTCAACACTCACATAATCGTGATTTTTGCCACCATCTTTCAACGCACTAGAACGGTGTACCCCCCCAATAGACATATCATCGGCAGTTATCCCGCTATAATGACTTGTCAGCACATACGAGGCACTCAAACTTAAACGTTGGCCTTTTGACGGAGCATATGGGAAATCCAAATTATCAAAGACCAGGTTCACGTAAAACGGAATTTCAAAGTGGCCTTGATACAATCCTCGATCCTCAATCGGGAACTTCGGGTGATCCAGCACCGAATCCTTCGTATCCGTGAAATCCGCCAAATGATAAACAAGTTCTGAGCCAAAACTAAAGTTGAGGTTTCTTGATTCTGTAATCGGGAAACCGAACCGGAGACCTGCATTAATCGTCGTATCCGCTTGTTTGAACGACTCCTTCGTCACAGGCAAAGTAAATCCGTTATCACGATCCATATAAATATTCAGGTTTACCAGACCGTACAATTTCTTACCAAACAACGACTGCTTAGAATAGCGCATTTTCACATCAAAATCGCTATTGGCGTAGTAACGGCCTTCAAAAACAGCGTAATCGTTCTGATAAAACAAGTTCCGGTGTCGGTAGCATAGACCGATCATAGTCGAGCTGCCGGGCTTCAGATTAAAAACCGGATAAATAAAAATGTTGCGTTTTTCACCAAAAGTAATCAGGTCCACCGCCTTGTCTGCAACTCCATTTTCAATTGCATAATGTAATGGTGCCGCAATCGGGTAGACAAGTGAACTAAAAAAAGGCTGGATGACATGGATGAATGGCCACGCAATGACTTCGGTAAACGACATTGAACCCGAAGAAGTATCCTGAACAGCTTCGTCAGACTTCTTCGCGTGTGCAGGCACACTCAACACGCCCACAAGCACCAGTAATGTCACCAAACGCATCATTTCCATTCTAATATATAGTTATATTGGTTACGATGTTTTCTCTTTTTGCAAAAATTATCAAAAAATTGGCGGCTTACCCGAAGATTATCCTAACGGTTTTTCTGGCGGTAGGTATTTTGAGCATTTACCCCATCATGCATTTGCGATGGGATTTACAGTTACAAGACACGATTACGAGTGCGCGAGAACCGAGCAACGTCCAGAAAATTGAAGACGAATTCGGTGGGCTTGGAAGCCTCATCGTCATCTTGCAATCGGAGGATTCGAGTGCGAACTACCAAATCGCCAAAAACCTCGCACAAAAGATGCAGCAGAGTCCGGCAGTCCATTTCGCCGACTTCGAGACCGACATTGAATTTTACAAGAAGAACAAGTTCTTGTACGCCAGTGAAAACGACATTGACATCATGGTGCATCGCATTGAGAAACTAAAGCACGACTACATCATGAAGAACAACCCGCTGTTCATTGACCTCAAGAGTGCGATTGATTCCATCACGCAGACGACATTGGAACAGCGCGAACAGCTTTTAAGCGACCTCGAAAAGAAGTATTTTGACAAGCTCGCCGTGAGCCATTCCAACAAAACCGGGACCATCCGTATCGTTGAAATTTACCCGACGCATTCGATCTCGGATTTGCAGGCAAACAGGAACCTTTTCTACGAAGTTTCAAATCAGTTGAAAAATGAAAAAACACCTAGCGATTTCCAGGTGTATTTTGCAGGAAAGGTCTACGAATCCATCCAGACCGGCAAGCGGCTTCTGCCCGAAGCAAAGATGGTGGGCTGCGTCACAGCGGGTCTGATTCTTCTGCTTCTGATTCTCAACTTCTTTAGGCAGCCGCAATTGATTTTTATTTCAGCTCTGCCAATTGCAACACCGATTTTTACGACGATGGCGTGTTCGTATATGTTCTACGGACGCATTAACTTGTTTACGCTCTTGCTTGCAATTGTGCTCCCGGGACAGGCTCTGCAGATTATCAACCACGTTCTGAACCGATACTTTTTGGAACGCGAGCAGAACTTGAGCCCACAACTTTGCATTGAAAGTGCGCTACTCGGCATTGGACCATCCACCGCTGTTTCAACTTCTGCATTCGCTACATTGTTCGCAAGTCTCATCTTGATTCCGTTGCCTGGACTCCAGGAACTCGGTGTGCTTGGATCAACGGGCTGCATTTTGAACTGGGCAATCACCCTTCTCTTTTCGACAGCCCTTTTGCAGGTGGCACAGCGCAAAAAGCCATTCTCTATCAGACACTCGCAAATTCACTCTGAGTACAAGATTTCAATGCTTTCAAATCGTTTGAACTGGACGATTTTCTCGATTATCATCGCGGCAAGTCTCGTTGGGCTTTACATCGGCGGTACTCGCATCCACATCCGCAACGACTTCTCGGCTACAGAAATCAACTACAAGGACGCAACGATTGATTCCCTAATTGCAGAGACGGGATTCATGAACAAGACGCCCGTCATCGTGATGCTCCCGGAAAGTGCCGAAAGCGAGAACCTGCTGGAACGATTCACCGAGCTCAAGAACAACGGCGAACTTTCAACCGTCAACTCGCTGTTTACGCTTGCACAGTTTTCCCCCAACTTGCAACAGAAGAAAATGGAAAAGCTCCGCCAGTTGCACAGCTTGGTCACTAAGGAATTTCGTGAAGCGCTCTCCAAGAGCGAACTTGAAAATCTTGAAAAGGTGGAACAGGCGCTTGAATTTGACGAAGCCGATGACTTTGAGCCACCTGAGTATATCGCCAAGAAGTTCCGCGACAAGCACGGCAAGCAAGGCCGCTTTGCGTTCATCTTTACCGACATCAAGGAAAACCTTGGCAGCGAATGCGTAAAATTGCACAAAGAACTCCACCAGATTGAAGGTATCGACAACGGGAAATACTTGGTGGCAGGCATCCCGATTACTCGCGCTATTTTCTTGGATAGGATTACAAATAATATCAGTAGACCATTGCAAGTGGGTGGTATTTTAGTGTTTCTGTTCATGCTCGTTTATTATAACCGCTTTAGCCGCGCCTTGTTTACCGCACTTCCGTCTGTATTTGCAGCAAGCTGGTTCCTCGCAGCGCTCAACGCATTTGACGTGAAGATTTCAGCATACAGCGCACTCGCCTTCCCGATTTTGATTGGAGCAAGCGTCGATGGCTCCCTCCAGTTTTTCTCAGCCTATTACGAAAAGCAAACAGGGACCGCACTCACAATCCTTAGGGACAAGTTCTTTACGATTTTCCTCTCGCAGATGGCCGCCTTCATCGGTACATACGGCATGCTCGTTTCGTCCCACCCGGGGCTTCGCAGCATGGGCTACGTCTCGTTGACAGGCCTTATCTGCATATTCATTTCCCAATTCACCATCTTCCCCCTCATCGCAGGATCGCTCGACCAATACCGTCTGAGACAGAAAAGGAAAAAGGAAGCTAAAGATGAAAACGCTTTCTGATAGAACTCAAAATATTGCAGCATCGCTCACCGTCGCCATCGACACAATGGCAAAACAGATGATCGCAGACGGCAAGGACGTCGTGAGTCTCGGCGCAGGCGAACCCGACTTTGGAACGCCCACTCCTATTCAAGATGCGGCAATTGAAGCAATCCGCGCAGGCAAGACGCGCTATACTGCACCAGTCGGGATTCTTGACGTGCGCAAGGCAGTCGCCAAAAAACTGGAAGAAGAAAACGGACTCCATTACGATGCTTCACAGATCATCATGACTAGCGGCGCAAAGCACGCTGTGTTCAACGCACTCGCCGCCTTGATTAATCCGGGCGACGAAGTGATTATCCCCGCCCCGTACTGGGTTACATATCCGGAACTTGTGAAGTGGCTCGGTGGTACGCCGGTGTTTGTTGAAGCCGGCATTGAAAAGAACTTCAAGATTGATGCCGAAGATTTGCGCAAGGCTTGCACGCCGCGCACGAAGGCAATTCTCCTGAACAATCCGTGCAACCCGACTGGCGCCGTTTACAGCAAGAGCGAACTTGAAGCATTGGCAAAGGAAATTGTAGCACAGGACATCTACTGCATCTCGGATGAAGTTTACGAATACTTTGTCTACGATACTGAATTTACGAGCGCAGCAGTATTCCCCGGCATGGCAGAACGTACAATTGTGATTAACGGCTTTTCGAAGTCTCACTGCATGACCGGCTGGAGAATCGGTTACGATGCCGCCCCCGCCCCGATTGCAAAAATCATCGGAAAAATCCAGGGACAGGCCACGCACCACCCGAGCAATGTCGCACAGTACGCCGCCCTCGGCGCTCTGAACATGGACAAGAGCAATGTTCACGCCATGCAGGCAGCCTTCCGCAAGCGCAGAGCCTACATGCTTGAACGCACTTCGTTCCTCTCGACCAAGCAGCGCGCCCCCGAAGGCGCTTTCTACCTTTTTGCACCCGTGAGTGATTACTACGGTAAAAAGACTCCAGACGGCAAGGTGATTGCAGGCTCGATTGATTTTTGCAGCGCACTTTTGGAAAGCAAGGGACTTGCGATTGTGCCAGGCGCCGCCTTTGGCGACGACACATGCGTTAGATTCTCGTACGCCGCAAGCGATGAAAATCTTGCGAAGGCTTGCGACCGCTTTGAAGCATTCGTGAAAGAACTCTCGTAATAAGGAATTGCGATGTTCCCATTCCGCCTCGTCAATCCAGACCCATCGAAACCGTTTACCATCGGGCGCAAATCGGATA